>Ga0172380_10000140_pt1 | contig 151989 bp, 147 predicted proteins | sample Leawe162metaG_FD_119747 | JGI IMG/M metagenome (GOLD analysis project Ga0172380, IMG submission 119747) | Leachate microbial communities from a municipal landfill in Southern Ontario, Canada - Leachate well 162 metaG | ecosystem: Engineered > Solid waste > Landfill > Unclassified | place...
CGGCGGCGGGGGCTTATAGAAAGGAGTAGTGTAGAAAGTGCTAGACTTCGTGCTAGAGTTGCTCACCTGTCTTCTCCTCGCCGGTTGCACCATCTTCGGCATTCTGTACCTGCGCCGATGGTGGAAAGACGGCGAGAGCGATCGCAGGCATGAAATGACAAAGGTCGCCCTCGGTCGGGGACACGTTGACCACGAGGCTGGTCGAGATATGCGGGCCCACGCTCGTGCGAATCTCGGCTTCGCCGGCGTGCCTGATTCCGAAGCGGGAGACGTGCTACTTGGCGTCCCCTCCCTCAATCCGGAGAAAGAAGGTTCGTGGGAGACAAATCAGCCAATCCTCACTACCTCGCGGATCATGCAACTGACCGAGGATGGCCCTGTTGACCTCGAGCTTCTGGAGCTGATGGCCAATGGATACGTCCTCCTGGTCAAGGGCTCCAAGGTGTTCCTGCTCAAGCGCTACAACCTGACTGCCCGTCAGGAGCGCTACCTGCAGGAGCAACGCCAGGACGCGGCGGACAGACACGATGGGGTTATTGAGGATTTCCTCGGCAAGCCATGGACCATCAAGATGGCGACCGGGGACACCTTCACTCCCGACGTGGGCCCTGCCCACAGCACCATCCAGGTGCTTTCGACTCATCCGCGGCTTGGTGAGGAAGGATTCCTGACCGTGCTGCCGCCCGAAGTGATGGACGGCGAGCCGCACAACTACTACGACCTGGAAGCAGTGGCTGACGACGGAAACGTGCTCGTCGCCTTCTACTGCAAGGGCGGCTGGACCTGTATGATCGGGCGGCTCTTGAAGCCCGAAGAGGTTCAAGAGATCCACAGCTAGTCGGACAGGCAAGGGTGTTATGCCCGGCCAAAAGCCGTACAATCAAGACCGCGAGAGGAAGATCAGACATGACAGGAACGGAAGAACATGGCAGCCTCGGGGAAGCCTTTGCGAGCTTCTGCCGGGGGATCGTATCACTCCTCACTACCGGCTCATGGGTAGTCGAGGGCGCTGCCGACAATGCGCGGAGCACCGAGCTTCTGCGCGAGCGCATCCCGGAGGCGGCTGAGCAAGACGCGCAGCGGACCCTCCAGATCGTGGACGAAGGCCTGACCAGCTTCGGACTCCTCAAGCAGAAGCTCGAGCGGGCCAAGCAGCAGAAGACAGACTGGGATAAGCGCGTCGAGACCGGCGTCTCGAAGTACAAGGCCTGCACCGACCCCGAGCAGAAAGCCAAGCTTGGCGATCTGGTCAAGCAGGCGCTTACCGAGCGCAAGAAGACCGAGACCCTCGTGAGCCAGCTACAGGCCGCCGTTGACGAGGCGGGTCCGGACGCCGAGGCTGCCCTCAAGGCCGCCGAGCAAGCCGGCCTGCGCCGCGAGGCCGCCCTGTCGCAGGTCGAGGTCCTGAGCATTCAGGATGCGTCGGCCAAAGCCAGGCACAACCTGGCGAGAGCCGCTCAGGGCGACGGCAACTCCCAGGCCACTGAGCTCCTCGCGGAGCTCGGGCGCAAGGTGCAGAGGCACCAGGCCGAGGCTTGTGCCGGCCAGCAGATCGCCGACGCGCTCCCGAAGAGCGCTGAGCAGATCGGGGCGGAACTCGACGATGTGACGGCACATGACGACATCGAGGCCGAGTTCGCCGAACTGGTGGGGAACTAATCCGTGGTACAGCCGCGGATAAGCGTCGAAGAGGCCGCTGCAGTTGCAGCGGCCTCTTCTCATTGTCTAGGCAGGGAATCAGTTTCTACTGTTAGACTAATAATAATGACTACCGTATTATCAAGATTTTGCATCTGGTTTTTGTGCCTCTGGTAAAGGACGATAGTTTCAACTTTACTTTTTGCCATTTTAAGAGTAACTTTTGAAGTGCAATGACTGAATTTTTGCACAAACCGGTTTTGCTAAATGAGGTATTGGAGGCGTTCGATTATCTAAAAGATAAGAAGAACGCCGTTTTTGTCGATGGAACTCTCGGGCTTGGCGGACACAGCATGGCTATTGCCGAAAAGTGGAAAATGGAAAGTGGAAAATGGAAAGTGGTAGCCATTGATAAAGACGAAGAAGCACTACGGATTGCCAAGCTACGGGCCAAGGACCACGGACTACAAACTAACTTTGTATTCATCCATGATGACTTTCATAATATCGATGGCATATTGGATAATTTAAAGATAAATAAAATCAATGGTATGCTGCTTGATCTTGGCGTCTCGTCAATGCAATTAGACTACAAGGACAGGGGATTTTCATTTGAAAATCCAAATGCCCCACTTGATATGCGAATGGATTCATCACAAATTCAAAGTGCCAAAGATATTTTGAATAATTATTCGATTTCCGACCTTGAGGGTGTGCTCATCCGGGGCGAAGAAAAATATTTCAAATCGATTGCACGGAACATCGCCGAAGTCCGCAAAGAAAAGCCATTTAGAACAATAGGGGACTTACTTGAAATTCTCAAAAAATCGATTCCAAAAAAAACAAATGGAAAAAATTTTGCTACCGATACCTTTCGGGCGCTCAGAATCGAAGTAAACGATGAGCTTGCCCCGCTCGAGAAAACAATCGAGGCGATAGTCCCCCACTTAAATTCCGGCGCAAGGCTTTCTGTCATTACCTTTCACTCTCTTGAGGATCGAATTGTAAAACAAACATTTAGAAAACTTGAAAATCCATGCACTTGCCCACCGGAATTCCCCTATTGTACTTGCGGAAATAAACCCTCGGTAAAACTAGTAAGTAAAAAGGCAATCGAGCCGAATACTGATGAAATTGCGGGGAACCCACGCGCCCGTAGTGCAAAATTAAGAATCGTGGAGAAAATATGAAAAAACTTTTGTTACATTCTTGTTGTGGGCCATGCTTATCGTCGGTTTACAAAATGACCGAGGCTGATTTCGAGGTTACTCCATTTTGGTTTAACCCAAATATCGAGCCGGAACGTGAATTTGATTTGCGGCTAGAAACTTTCACTACTCTTTGCAAAAAATACAAAACAAAACCAATTATCGAGGAAAGCGGTTTTCGAGAATGGCAGAATCAAATTCGGGGATTGGAAAGTTTGCCTGAGGGTGGCAAGCGGTGCAAAAAATGTATCAAATTCCGCCTTACCGAAACGGCAAAAAAAGCGAAGGAATTAAATTTTGACATTTTTGGCACAACTCTTTCTGTTTCACCGCACAAAGATGCCGAGATGATAAATCGGCTTGGAAAAGAAGTCGCTGATCGATATGAGGTCGAATTTCTCGAGGCAGATTTCAAGAAGAATGACGGATATGAAAAATCAATAGAACTTTCAAAAAAATACGATCTCTACAGGCAGAACTATTGCGGTTGCCGATACTCCGACAAAAATTTTGGCAACTTCAAGTCGAGCTAGGGTTTGATCTTTTTGGTTTATTTTAGATTCTTTTTATGATTTAATATGAATTGTAGCCTTACGGCTACAAAATTTTGTAAGTTCACCTAAACCTTTCTTAGAGGCATGGTGAAAAAATCGTGTCTAGAGACCAGAGATGGTCATCTGTTCGGTACTCTAGACACGTCTATGCTCGAAAGGGCGTAGGGCAAGCCCGCAAGGTCTTGTCGCCGACAGGTGGCCATTTTTGTAATTAATTTGGAGGGAGATCGAATGGGTGAAAAAGCTGAGGCAACAAAAGTGATTTGTGCTGATTGTGGAAAGATGGTTATTGAAATGAATAATTCTGATGAATGTCTAAATCACTTTTGTCATACAAAAAATATTATTTATCCAGAAGGATATAGCAGCACAAGCACACCGGATTTCTTGGAATGTGATTGTGGAAATATTATTGGAATCCTTGCAGAAGATAAAAACAAAATTCCCGCATATTATTTGATCGCAGGTAGATATAAATTAGAAGTAAAAAGATATTAATTCTTCATAGCGAAAAACAAACTGATCAATTTATCTAGCCGCTTGGGCTAACTCGCAAACGTAACACTTTCTTCGCGACCACGGAAGAATTGTTACGTTTTTATTTTGACTTTTATTGGAATCATATGCTAGTTTTGACTTGCGCCTTTTGGCGACAACAGATAAGGAGGGATTGCCCTGGCAAAAACAGACAAATATGCCGAGGACGGGGTGGACGTAGAACAAGGCGATCTGTTTAGCGCGTACGCAGGCAAGGTCTGCCATGCAAGCTTTCAGAACTCGCCTCTCATCGAGGTGTTGGATCTCTCTGCGGGATACTTCCGCGGAGTTAGGTCCTTCCGGCCAGTCGGACTGCCGGCTGATTGGTCACTCGACTTCACTTCCGACGGCAACGGCACCAAGCCGATTGTTTCGGATGCGGCAATGAAGCACGAAGGGGCTGCCCATGACCTGGTAGCGATGTGCTGCGGCGACATCACCAGAAACGGCGGCTGTCCCGTAGTCTTCAACAACCAACTCGATGTCGCCACGCTTGGCAAGGAGGGCGACTCCATCAACATGGTATTCCGCAGCATGATCACAGAACTCGGCGAAGTAGCTACGGCCATGAGGATCGTGTTGTTCCGTGGCGAAACCGCCGAACTCGGACCCTGTGTCGGAACAGACAACCCCAACCCGTTTGCTGCGTTCAACTGGTGTGGTGCGGCGCTTGGTGCCTATCTGCCACAACTGATGATCACTGGCAACAACGTGGCAGAGGGAGACCTGATCATGGCACTTCGGGAAAACGGATTCCGTGCCAATGGCATCAGCTCGGTCCGAAAGGCATTTGCCATGCGGTACGGAACCGAATGGTTCGACCATCCCGTGGTGATCGACCAGGGATATCTTCAGCAAGCGGCAGAGCCGTCCGTGCTCTACGATCCGTTCTTCACTCACCTGAACGGGTGGTGGACCGGAAGCTTCGAACCCCTCATTCAGGTGAAGAAGATCATCCATGTCACCGGAGGAGCCTTCGGAGGCAAGCTGGGCGACGACTTCCTGTTCCGTAGGGGAATGTCGGCTGACCTTCCCGATCTCTTCGACCCACCTGAGATCATGCTCCTCTGCAAGGAGTGGCGCGGCTCGTCAAGCACAGAGGCATACAAGGCCTGGAACGGCGGGCAGGGTGCACTGGCAATCATTAGCCCGTCCGACGCAGAGGACTTCCTGTCCAACGCCCAGGACTTCGGCCATGATGCCAAGATCTGTGGAGAGGTGACGAGGAGAGACACGCCGTCTATCACGATCACATCCAAGTTCGACGGAGAGGTCATCACCTATTCCTAACACCGCTTTGCTTCTGCCCAGAAAGGAGGCGAAACACCTCGGGTAGAAGCAAATACCATAGCAATTAAAGAAATTAATTATTAATTTCTGTGGTATATGTTAGCAAACGTAACAATTCTTCCGCGGTCGTGGAAGAATTGTTACGTTTTTACTGGTTGATGTTCTCTGTAAGGAATATTGTTGTGTTTTACCTTTTATGTTATTATTGTTGTGCTAATATTTTTGAAAATAAATAAGGAGGGGGATGAAAGCATTAATTAAATTATCTGCCGCTATAGCGGCATTTTTGTTAATCCTTTTTGCACAGAGTTGCTCCGCATCAGATTGGCCAACACAAAATTCAAACAATCAAAACAACCCGCTCGCTTTTGACACGTTTCGTGAAGGAAATAATTCATATTCTATTAATCTTGGCACAATAACCACCGGCCCAACCAATGTAGTTGCAAATGGAATTATTTATTCCACAGCAGAGCCGGCCAGTAAAACCCTTTCAGCATACAGACTCTCGGATGGGCAAATAATTTGGCAAAAATCTTACAACACTTCAATATATAATATTGTGTATGATTCCAGAAACATTTATTTTGCTTCTGACGAGTTTTATTCTCTAGACGCAGAGACTGGCGATCAAAATTGGAAATCAAGTATTTGTGGCACAAAAATATGTAAAGTTCTCAGAATTGATGGAAATAATATATATGGTTATCGCACCACATCTATTCCCTCAGCTCAAATAATACTTTTGGACAAAATCAGTAGCAATTTAATTGCACAAAATACCACTGCATCCACCACAATGAATATCGACGTGGAAATTGACAATTCTTCTCTGTATTTGATGTCGCAATATTCCGGTGGCGCGATTACCAATGTTTATAAGTTAAACAAATCAGATCTAACGCTCGAAAAACAATTGGATAATTGCCCTGTTCGCGCTTATGGAGGACTGCTTGATATAGAATACAGCAAATTATATTTATCTGCTGATACGGTGTTGTGCACCTATGATTTAAACACCCTCACCTTAAACAAGAATTTATCAGCTGGAACTTTTGGTGCTTTTGTCAAATACGGAAATAATATATACGGAAAAGGATCTTACAGCGTCAGTTCCTTTGGGGCAAACGAGACCACACCATTGCCTAAATTTTTCCAAACTATCGGTATGACTCCCTCATCCAATGCATTGGTAGTAAACGGAGTCTTATATTACGGCACAAACACCGGCAAAATTTGGGGTTACAATTTAGAAACCGGCCAACAAAAAACATGGGATATAGAGGTGGGTTCAGCAATTAACAGCCTCAAATATTCCGATGGCCACTTTATAATTACAAGCCGCGTAAGCAACTTATACAAATTGTTTGTAGTTGATCTAAATAATTTATCACTCAGATTAACAAATTTTACTCTTAATATTAGCAGTCCCTATAATTTATCCGGCACGAATCAATACCTTGGCCAAATTCATTGCCATTATATTCCCGATTTTGCCATATGGAATAAAATCTGGAACAGGGAGCCATCACCGGAATTTACTGCGAATGCTTACAAAGAAAAGGGTTATGACTTTGTGGCTCTCACGGAGCATAACCAAGTTGTATCGATGCCAGTGACAGATGGAATTCTGCAGATTCAAAATTCAGAAGAGTCAACGCAAGGACTCGGGAAACACCACCTGCTAGCGCTAGGAATTAATGATCCAATTAATGATGAGTCGTCTGACCAAGACAGAATTAATCAGATAAATTCCCAGAACGGAATTGCAATTCTGGCCCACCCCGACTCATGGGTGTACGGCGCTCTGTCTGCAACGATTGAAAAACTTTCGGGATTGAAATATTTGGAAACATATAGCCATGGTACAAAACAATACATGCCCGATGCATTTGCTTTTGATGATTTTGACTACCTCTTATCGAAACGCAACAACAAGTTTCTCACCGCTGGAGATGATTATACACCAGGAGATGGCTTTATCGATGGTGGGGCAATAGTCGTATTTGCCCAAAACAACAGTCAGTTGGAAATTATGAATAATATAAGAAATGGAAATTTTTATGCTCTTCAGGGCTCAGGCGCCCCGCGGATAAATAATATTTCCGCAGATAGCATATCCATGTCCATAAGTGTGAATGAGCCATCAACCATTACATTCATCGGTAAAAATGGAAACAAATTAAAAAGCGAAAAAAATGCATCAAGCTCAATATATAGTTTTCAAGGGGATGAAATATATGTTCGAGCTGAGATAAAATCTGATAAAACCGGCAAATATGCATGGTCCCAGCCAATATATATTTCAGAAGATCAGCAAAGTATAACAATTGGAAGTGGATTACATACTACAACTCTCGAGAATATGATTTTAAACTCTAATTCAAATAATGCGATTTTTGCTAAAACCGTTGCAACCCAAGACACACCTTCAGCAACTCCGCCAACAGGTTATTTGAGTCCTATCTATCAGTTTACGACCGAGGGTCAGGTAAACCCTGGAACAATTCTTTCGATTAGTTACAAACATGAAAATCTACCTGTGAATCCCAAAAAATTATCAATTTATTCTTTTGACGAATTATCCAATTCTTGGAATCCAATCCCGAGTGTAGTGGACGAAGAAAATATGAGTGTCGCAGCAAATCTTGAACACTTTTCCTATTATACCCTTGGGGCAGATATCCCGGACGATATTGAACCCCCCTCTGTTAGCCTTGTCGAGCCAGTTGATCTTTCCAACATTTCCGGTGAAACATTACTGGTTGCAAACGCGAGTGATAATGAGGCAGTGGTATCTGTAAAGTTTTATCTTGATCAAAAACTAATTGACACCGATCTTGACAGCAGAAACGGCTGGACCGCAAATCTAGATTCAACCAATACTATTTCCGGAATTCACAAACTTACCATAACCGCAGAAGACCTGGCTGGTAACTTATCGAGCGAAAACTATGATGTTACTATCGCAAGCCACATCGCAGCTCCCACAATCTCCTTAAATTCTCCATCAGAGAATCAAAGACTTTTTGTGGATTCAGATATTCAGGGTAATTATTTGAGCAGCATCACAGTTGAACAAATTGGAATTTATCTGGACAATGTTTTTGTTAAAAATGCTAGCGTTGATAAAGAAAAATCAACCTTCCTTGAAAAAATGAATTGGTCACAATTCAAAGAAGGTACCCATACGCTAGGTATAGTTTTGTCTGATACTGAAGGCAACACAACTTCATCTTCGATAAATATCGAGATTGCCCAAAATGTAACTGCTACAATTATTTCTCCAGCAAATCAAAACTATCTTTCGAACCAAAAAATTGATCTTGTGGTGAATGTTCAGCCAACAAGCGAAAATGTCGTAATTCTAATCGACGGTAAACAAGTTCCTAACAATACAAAAATTGATTTAATCGGTTACCATCTCGGCAGACATACCATCGAAGTTCAGTTCGGTGATAAAATTATCGCCTCATCGGAATTTCAAATCGTAACAAATTATGACGACACAAGAAGTATTGTGGCTCGATTATCAAGAGAAAGGCACATTAAAAATGCAGGGATTGCACATGCGATAATTTCAAAATTGAAAACCGCTCAAATGATGGGCAAACGAAAGAACCCTATCCCCGAGAAAACAGCATTAATAAAGCTTGCATTATATATATTCAGGCAATCAATCGGGTCCAATGCAAAAATCGATGGCTACGCAAGGAATATTTTATTAGAACATATTAGTTATTTGGTAAAAGATTGAACATCACAAAGCCACAAATATACCGAATAATCCAACCGCTAGAATTACAATCGACAATATCATCCCAATCACACTCACCCAGAGAGGATATTTTTTGCGATATGTAATTAAAAAAATTATAGGGTAGATAATCAACAATACTAATAATGCTCTATATCCCCAAATTAGAAAAAATAACGAGATAACAAAAAGCAACAAGGCTATAGTTCCGCTAATTGATGTTTTATTTTTCATTTCCCTCCTTAATTTTATTTTCAACATTCATTATAAAACAAACTGATCAATTTATCTAGCCGCTTGGGCTAACTCGCAAACGTAACACTTTCTTCGCGACCGCGGAAGAATTGTTACGTTTTTCTTCTTGATATGAATTCTAGAAATTATTTTTTATTTACTAAGTCGTTCAGGATTCGCCAGCGACGCTGTTTTTCGCTCCAGAGAACAGGATCACCGAGCTTGTAAGCTGCAGTGCCGGAGCGGGGTGAATACTTGTTGACGTAGGCAAGAGAAAAATTAACTTTTTTGAAAACTTCTATAGTTTCTTCGAAATCCTTTTCTGTTTCCCCCGGAAATCCAACTATTACATCTGTTGTGATCTTGATATCCGAATTTGCTTTTCGAATTTTGTCGATAATTTTCAAATATTGTGATTTTGTATAGGGGCGATTCATTGCTTTCAAAATTTTATCCGATCCGGATTGGAGCGGAAGGTGAATCTCTTTTTTGACTTTTGGCAATATCGCAACTGCTTCAATAATATCACCTGCCATGTCCTTTGGGTGGTTCGACATAAAAGAAATAATGAAATTGCCCGGGAGATCATTTAAATCTTCCAGTAGTATGGCAAAATCAGATTTACTTTTAAGTTTTGAGTTGAGATCCCTCGACTCCGCTCGGGATGACTCCGCTGCGTCGCTTTTGATCCCGAAGGGACCCCCTTGGGGCTTTGTCTTTTGATTTATTTTGTATGAATTTACGTTTTGCCCCAAAAGCATGATTTCTGACTCACCACGATGGATTAGCGCCTTTACATCTAGTATGACATCTTCATACGGCCTCGACTTTTCCCGTCCGCGAGTATAAGGTACAGCACAATATGAACAAAAATTATTGCACCCAATCATAATAGGCACATAATTGCTAGTATTGCCTGCCCCGAGCGCAGTCGAAGGGTTGAATTTTTGGATTGTTAAATTGCTGGATGGGCCTACATCTTTAGGCAATAATTTAGCAAGAGATTCAAAACTAGATGAATCGAATAGCTTGATGCCCCTACTCGTAAATTTCTTTTTGTCGCTATCAAGAATGCAGCCACCGACCAGAATTTTCTTATCCTTCCAATTTTTTATCCGGCCAAATATGCGGTCGATTGCAGTTTGCCGTACAGAGCAGGCGAGGATAATGACTATTTCTGCGTCTGCCGGTTTTTTAGTTTCCAAAAAATCAAGCTGGTCGAGAAAATATTTAACTCTCGCGCCATCCCATTCATTGTATTGGCATCCAATTATCCAAAGATAATATTTCATCTGTAATTACAAAATGCCTGAAATCAGGCATTTTGTAAATTTATTTATATCAAATTATTCTTCTTTTTTCTCTTCAGCCGGGGTTTCTTCAGAACCTTCAGCAGTCTCAGCTTCGCCAGCTTCTTCACCTTCGGCTTTTTCGCCTTCAACTTCGACAGCTTCCACATTTTCGACAACTTCTTCGTTCAGAGCCTCAAGCTCTTCCTCTGATCTCGGTGGCTGGACAATAACAACTACCTCTTCCGGATCATCAAGGATTTCGATCTTATCCGAAACTCGCAAGTCTCCCACTTTGATATTTTGTTCAAAGTCGGTCAAGACCGAAACATCAACATCGATGTGGTCCACAAGATCGGATGGCAAACACTCTACTTCGACAGCGTCTTTGTTCATGATCATGCTGCCTTCCTGGTTGATAACAAGATCGGTTTCTCCGATGATTTCAAGAGGAATTTCAGTTTTAATCTTTTCTTTAAGATTAACCTTGTAAAAATCAATGTGTTCGATTTTCTCAGTCACCGGATTTGTTTGAATTTCATGAATAAGGACTTTGATCTTCTGGTCTCCAACGCCAAGATCGACAAGGTTTGACGATCCCGCGTCACGGAAAAGCCTGTTAAATGCAGTTTCGTCTACAGAAATATTGATAGGATCGAAACCTTTTCCATAAATTATTGCAGGAATTTTTCCTGCGTTTCTTATTTTTTTTGCGTTCTCTTCGCGCTTTTCAGCACTAAAGGTAAAATCTGTCATTTCTGCTCCCAAAATGATGAGTATATATCAGTGCAAAAGACTAAATCTCCTGCTTGAAAATTTCCTGGAATGTCCCCTTAAATTCTTTTAGGAACTTGTGAGTTTCAATTACGTCGTTTGAAATAATTGGATCACCCGACTTGTTGGTAATTGCAGCCTTGTCATTCAACATGACTGTTGCCAAAAGGGGCATGTGATCTTTACACAAAAGTTCGAGGAAACAGACAGAATCAACAACCCCTCGAATTTTTATGTCATCAAAACAATACTGCTTGCCGCATTGAGGGCAACGGACATTTTTCTGAACGGTGCGGATCAAATTCGACAGGTCATTGTGATTCATATCTTAACGCATTATACCCAATTAAACCTAAAAAAGTCAAGTGTGATTCTACTTCATCTTAGATTCCAAAATTGTGATTGAGTCGCGAATTTCAGCTGCTTTTTCAAATTCCAAATTTTTAGCAGCTTCGTACATGTCACGCTCAAGCTCAAAAATCTGTTTTTTCTTTTCACTTTTTGAGAGTACAACAAAATCTTTTTCAATAAATTGTAATTTTTTCTCTTGTTTAATTTCTTTTTCTTTCACTGCTTTCTCAATGCTTTTTGGAATAATTCCATGAACTTTATTATATCGATCTTGAAGTACCCTTCTCCTTTGGGTTTCGGAAATTGCATACTTCATTGACCTGGTGATGGTGTCGGCATACATGATCACTTTGCCATCTTTGTGCCGTGCCGCACGGCCAATGGTTTGGATCAAAGAAACAGAAGATCGTAAAAATCCTTCTTTGTCAGCATCCAAAATCGCCACAAGCGAAACTTCGGGCAAATCCAGACCCTCACGTAGGAGATTTATTCCGACAAGAACGTCAAATTCACCCAGCCTCAAGGAGTGTAATATTTCTGATCGTTCCAATGTGTCGATATCAGAATGCAAATACTGAACCTTGATTTTTTTCTCAGCCAAAAAGTCAGTGAGTTCTTCTGCCATACGCTTAGTTAGTGTGGTAACTAAAACTCTTTCATGTTTCTCCGTTCGCTTTTCCATTTCAGAGATCAAATCATTTATTTGGCCTTCTGTTTTTCGAATCTCAACCTCCGGATCCAAAAGCCCGGTCGGACGAATTAATTGTTCAATAACCGCTGGATAATCCTTGTGCTTACCAGAAACTTCATTATCTTTGGTGCTTTTTTCAATTTCATACTCGTCCGGCGTTGCCGAAGTATATATTGTTTGGCTTATTTTTTTGTAAAATTCAGGAAATTTAAGCGGGCGATTGTCGATTGCTGCTGGCAACCTAAATCCATATTCAACCAGCTTTTCTTTTCGAGCCCGATCGCCAGCATACATACCCCGAACCTGAGGAATTGTCATGTGAGATTCATCAATCACTAAAAGAAAATCTTTGGGAAAGTAATCGATGAGCACATTTGGTGGTTCGCCAGGATTCCTGCTATCAAAATATCTTGAATAATTCTCAATACCGGAACAATAACCGACATTCTCAATCATCTCAAGATCATAATTTGTCCTTTCTTCTATCCTTTGGGCTTCAAGAAGTTTTCCATCTGATTTAAATTTTGCAACCTGTGCCTCAAGATCTTTTCGAATTTGTTCCGTGGCTCGTTTTTGAATATTTTCCGGAGTGATAAAATGTTTCGCAGGAAATACCTCAAATTCCTCCAAGTCTTGCAATTTACCTCCGGTAACCCAATCGATTTCTGAAATTCTTTCAACCTGATTGCCAAAAAATTCCACTTTAATGGAGTTATTCGCATAGGCGGGAAATATTTCAAAGGTATCACCCTTTAGGCGAAAGGTACCACGTTTGAGCTCCAGGTCGTTACGGCTGTACTGCTGGTTGGTTAATTTTTTCAAGAACTCGTCACGGGAAATATTTTCACCAATTCGAAATGTAAAGTTTTCTGACCGATACAATTCCGGCGAACCGATGCCATAGATGCAGGATACCGACGCGACTATAATTACATCTTTGCGGGTCAAGAGCGCATGAGTGGCTGCGTGGCGCAATCGATCAATTTCATCATTAATTGATGAATCTTTTTCTATATATGTGTCGGTCTGTGGTATATACGCTTCGGGCTGGTAATAATCATAATAAGAAACAAAATAATGAACTGCATTTTCTGGGAAAAATTCGCGGAATTCGTCTGCGAGCTGGGCCGCAAGAGTTTTGTTGTGGGCAATAACAAGTGTCGGTTTCTGCACTTTTTCAATAACATTTGCAATCGTAAAAGTTTTTCCCGATCCGGTCACACCCAAAAGGGTCTGATGCTTTACTTTTTCATCAATGTTTTTTGCCAATCTCTCGATGGCCTGAGGCTGATCGCCCATTGGCTTAAATTTTGAATGTATTTTAAATTTCATTTTTTGTGTTCATTCCGCCATTTTTCGATTTCTGCATGATTTCCGTTCTGCAAAACTTCAGGTACTTTCCACCCATTATATTCCACCGGTCGGGTATATACTGGATAGTCGGATTCATCGCCGTTCATAAATGATTCGTTGGCAGCAGATTCCTCTTTGATTACACCCGGAATCATCCTTGATATTGTATCAATCATCACCATTGCCGGAAGTTCTCCACCGGTTAGGACATAATCGCCAATTGAAATTTCTTCATCAACCAAATGCTCGTGAATTCGCTGGTCAAAACCTTCATAATGCCCGGCAATAAGTGTGAGCTCATCATATTTTGCAAGCTCGATAGCCTTCTTTTGATCAAATTTCGTGCCAGTTGGAGTTAATAAAATAGTTCTTACTTTTTTTCGATTTGAGATTTGCCCGCCCTGAGCGAGGCCGAAGGGAGATTTGAGATTTGAGATTGCGTGATCGACAATGTCGACGCGCAAAACCATCCCGGCGCCACCACCATACGGGGTATCATCGACGGTTTTGTGCTTGTCGATGGCAAAATCGCGCAAATTTATGAGGTTGATATCGATTAAACTATTTTTCTGAGCACGTTTAAGAATACTCTCAGAGAGAGGCCCCTCGAACATCTTTGGAAATAATGTAATGACATTGAATTTCATATTTGTCCAAAAATTATACTTGATTACTCGTAATTTGTCTATGATAACAAAAAGCCGCTAAACAATTGAGCTGTGGCGGCTTCTTGTATTGAATGTATTATCTGTGCAAATCTGACCCAAAGGGTCCCCTTCGGGGTGAAATAGATCTGTGAGCGTCTATTCTTCGTCCAGTACATCTCCGGGAATGTCAGACATCTCATCGTTTTTTTCTTCTACTTTTTCTTCTGCAGATTCTTCAGATTTTTCGTCTTTTCTTACGTGATCAGATCCCTCTGGCTCAACAATCTTCAGGTTAACTCTTGCATTATTTTTGGCCCCGAGAACTCGAAGTAAGGTTCTAATTGATTTTGCAGTTTTTCCCTCTTTACCGATAATTTTACCCATATCAGCAGGATCAACGGTAAGCTCGATCAAGACTCCCATTTCATCAACAGTTCTCGCAGTTGAAACCTTATCCGGATTGTCAACAATTGCCTTAACCACGTCTTGCACAAATTGCTCGTCTCTTTCCATAAAAATCCTTTCTTGCTTGTGCCCCCTCGCATTATTAATGAATAATAATTATTCCTTGCTCGTATCTTCTGCTTTTACTTCTTCATTTGTCTCAGTATTTTCAGCAGTTTCAGCCGGGACCTCAGTTTGAGACTCGGGTTCCGTTTTTTCTTCTTGTGGCATTTCGGTATTTTCCGATTCCTGCGTTTCTTCGGCCGGTTCTGCTACTGCGTTATCCCCCTCAACTTCGGCTTCTTTTGTTTCAGCTGCCGGTTTGGCTTCAGCACTTTCTTTCATGGCCTTTTTTGTCTTTTCTCTGCCATATACTTTGTTTATTTTGTCGCTTTTTTTCAAAATCCCCAAATCCGCCATTAAATTGCGAACGGTGTCTGATGGAATTGCGCCTTTTTCCATCCAAAAAAGAGCCCGATCTTTGTCAATAACAATCTCTTTGGGCTGCAAAATTGGATTATAGTGTCCAATTACTTCAATAAATTTTCTTTTAACTGCTCTTCTTCTGTCGGCCACAACCACGCGGTAGGCGGGACTGTTTTTCTTGCCAACTCTGGTTAATCTGATTACTACCATTATCCTTCTCCCGATTTTCTTATAAGACTGCTCATAGATTAACAAATTATTCTGAAAATGTCAATTCCTCTCTGTATCCATTTTTAAAATCATCATAACTCATTTCATTCTTACCGGCCGGTTTGACACGATCGATAACTAAATGCTTTTCTTTATCCAGATGGGCAGCCGTTATCTGAATTCTTTTACCCTTAATATCAGTATATACTCCTGGCCAAGGATAAAATGCTCGAATCATACGATCAACCTCAACCCCACTGGTTTCCGGTACCACTTCCCCGTCTAATTTTTTAAGAATTTTGGTGTAAGTCGCTTTTTTTTCGTGCTGAATCACTGGTTTTATGTCACCAGTTATATAATATGGCAAGGCTGTTAATAAAAGTGAAGCACCCAGCTCAGAAAGATAATCGTGCAATATCTGATAATTTTCACTTCCCGAAAGCTTAATGCTCGTCTGGGCAATAATCGGGCCGCTATCTACGCCTTCATCAATTTTAATTATCGATACCCCAATTTTGTGGTCACCATTCAAAATTGCGCTTTGGATCGGAGTTGTCCCTCTGTATTTCGGAAGTAATGAAGGATGAATGTTGAGTGTTTTGTACTTGGGAATTGTAAATATTTTTTTTGGGATAATAAAGCCAAAATCTGTCACGACACCCAAATCCGGCTTAAGTGATTTTATCTGTTTGAAAGCCTTGTCGTCTTTGAGTGTTTTGACCTCAATTACAGGGATTTTTAATTTATTTGCAAGTAGTTTTATATTGTTCGCATCAACTTTTTTACCTCGTGCTAGTTTTTCCGAGCTACCCGTTATCACAGCCTTGACTTTGTATTGTGGATCGCGATGCAAACTTTCGAGAGTATGGAGACCAAAATTTCCAGTTCCAAAAAATACCACCGATACTTCCTTAATATGATCGACAAATAGTGTTGAATTTAAGTGATCAATTTCATGCTGTATAACTCTGCCCTGGATGTTATCAGCGCTAATCTCAATCGGTTTTCCATATCTATCCTGCCCAGTGACAGTAATTTTCTGAGGTCTCTTTATGACCAGTTCCATGCCCGGAAAAGAGAGGCACCCCTCCACCATTTTACATTGTTCGCTTGAAGCTTTTTTAATTTTGGGATTGCACAAAATTGTTAATGGAAATTTTTTGTAACCTTCTTCTTCGTCTTCTTCATCTGTTTGATATTCACAAACCAAAATTTTTTTTGAATGTCCAACCTGTGGAGCAGCCAGGCCAATTCCATTGTGTTCTCGCATCGTATCCACCATATTGTCAATCAATGTCTGCAATTCCATATCAAAAGACTCAACCTTTTCAGTGGCCTCTCGTAATACCGGTTCTCCGTCTTTAAATACTTTTAACTTCATCTATTAAATCCTTTCGGATGGCTTGTGTGCCAATTCCAAGCAGTCTTCGCCATATCGGCTAGAGAATATTTTGCTTTCCATTCAAACATTTTTTCAGCTTTGTTGCTATTTGCGACCGAAACTGCCGGATCACCGCTTCGCCGACCAACAAAGCTGTATGCAACTTTTTTGCCCGATGCTTGATTAACAGCAGCAATTACTTCAAGAACAGTCGAGCCTTTACTAGTTCCCAAATTGAATGTGTCAGAAACAGAAGTTTTGAGCAAATAATTCAATGCTGACACATGCCCAGCTGCTATATCGGAAACATGGATATAATCTCGAATGCCAGTTCCATCAGGCGTCTTATAGTCGTTACCGAAAACCTTTAACTCGGGTATTTTTCCAAGAAGATGTAAAATACAAACCACCATGAGTGTTGTCGGGTTGGCCTTGTCTTCACCAATCTCACCTTCCGGATCAGCGCCGCAAACGTTGAAATAACGCAATACAATTGATTTAATACCAGATATTTTATCATACTTTTTAAGAAGAACTTCGTCAAGCATTTTAGATAAGCCATAGATTGAAAGTGGGATTCTCAATGCAGCCAACTCCTCATCGGAAAGAGCAATTTCTGGCCGGTTAGCGTATATACTATTATATGCGGCAATAAATTTTTGGAAGAATTCTTCACCCTCAACATCAGCCCCTTCCCACTTACCGGCAAGAAGGTATGATTTTTCCGGTTTAAACCGTTCAGTGTAATCCTCAACAAAAGGAATTTCTTTCTCATCCTCCGGATTGCCATATGTGGATGCAGTCGAGGATTTGATAATATATTTACACCCAACTTCAGACATTACATCGAGCAAATTGACAAAATTTTCGACGTTATTTTTAAGATATTTTTCCGGTTTCTCCATTGATTCGCCGACAGCGAGATAAGCTGCAAAATCTATAACTGCATCAGGTTTGTGCTTTTTGAAAATCTGTCTTACTTTTTCTTTATCGGCAAGATCACAAAGTTCAAATTCCGCTCGTGACTCAATCGATTCTTTGTGTCCAGTCTCTAGGCTGTCGAGTACAACCACATCAAATCCGGCATTCTTGAGTTCTTTAACAGTGTGACTCCCAATATATCCGGCACCACCGGTGACTAAAATCTTTAGCATTTTATATTCCCGTTAATGATTCTATTTCATTTTAACAAAGTTATTAGGTTTAAATCCAGTTTATTCTATAGCATATCGATCGGATCTACGTCCCAGATGACGTATGGAAATTTATGATAAATTGCGGCCAATTTTTCACTGGGTAATTTTGATATTTTTATTATGGCATGAAGCCGACATCGGTTGTTTAATTTCTGAAAAAAACACATGCCGGGACCGATAAATTCTATGCCAGAAATCTCTAGCTCTTTCGTGATTTTTTCAATTTCAGATCGGGCTCTTTTTTCATTTCTGTCCTCGGAAACGATTCGAACAATGTGTGAAAATGGAGGATAATTTAGTTTTTTTCGATGATTGATTTCTTCAGAATAGAATTTTTTATAGTCATGAGTTGCAGCATATTTAATCGCCCTTGACCCGGGCCAATAGGTTTGAATTATCGTCCGGCCGACATTATGGGTTCGGCCAGAACGGCCGGAAACCTGAGTTATGACTCTAAAAGTCTTTTCACTCGAACGAAATTGCGGAAGATGCAGGCCAACATCAGCGGAAATTATTCCGACAAGGTCTATCCCCGGAATATCAAATCCTTTCGAAAGCATCTGGGTTCCGATGACGATATCAATTTTGTGATCTTTCAGATCCCGATAAAGCTTCTTATGGTCTTTCTTGTTTTTAATTGTCGTTGAATCCACCCGAAAAATTCTGGCCCTGGGAAATAATTTGCATATTTCCGCCTCAATTCTTTCTACTCCTGAACCAAATGACTTTATCTTCGAGCTTTTACAATTTGGGCACTTAGACGGTGTTGAAATTGAATAATCACAATGATGGCAACGAAGATTTTCGTATTTTCCTGATCCGTAAGAAATCAGCGGGATATCGCAGTTTGAACAATTTATCACCTCGCCACATTCACGACAGGAGGTAAATGTCGATTGACCGCGCCGGTTTAAAAACAGGAGAACTTGTTTTTTGTTTGAAAGGGTTTTTGCAATTTCTTTTTGCATCCTTTCTGAAATCGGTGAATAATTACCGGACCGCATTTCAGATTTCAAATCAACAACTTCTGCTACCGGCATTATCAATTTTTGATATCGCGATTTAAGCTCAAAAAGATCATATATGCCAGAATCGGCCCTAAAGAATGATTCGACTCTTGGCGTAGCGCTTCCAAAAACTAAAAGAGCATTGGTTTTTTTTGCCAGAACCTCTGCGACCTCTCCAGTATGGTATCTTGGCGCATGGTCCTGCTTGTAAGCCTCCTCCTGCTCCTCATCAACAATAATTAAACCGAGGTTTTTTGATGGAACCAAAAGCGCTGATCGTGGCCCGATAATAATTCCTTTTTTGCCTTCGTAAAAATTTTTATAACAATAATATTTTTCCGAATCCGAAAGTCCTGAGTGCATGAGGCAAATATCGTCACCAAAAACTTCGGAAAATCTTTCAACCGTTTGCGGGGTTAAGATAATTTCTGGCACTAAAACAATTATTTGTTTGCCTGATTTTCTAGCCTCCTCAGCCAGTTTAATATAAACTTCGGTTTTTCCCGAACCTGTTACACCATAGAGGAGCGCTGGTTTTTTATTCTTGTCAGCAAATTTTGCTTTCAATGATTCAAATATTTTCTTTTGTTCTTCTGAAAGTGTCTTTGTTTTGATATCGCAATTAACGTTTGTTTCTTCCATACGGGGCCGGCTAATCACAGGTGGCATAAATAATGAAATTGACTCACCCAAAGAACAAAGGTAGTAAGATGAAATCCATTTTGCAAGATCGATATAGTGATTCGGCAATGAAAATTTTTCTTCAACCCTTTCGATGTCTTTGGTTTTATATGCTGGCTTCTCCTTATTCAAACCAATCACAACACCGCGAATTTTCTTATCACCAAACGGAATATATACTATTGAGCCAATTTTAATTACAAAATCCTCTGGAATATTATAAGAGTAGAATTGTTTTTCTTTTGCAGTTCTAATTTCTGGTACAACTTGAGCAATCATTCGGATACCTGAAAGTCTACTACCAGATAACCAACACCAAAAGGATGCTCATACGATAAGACCTCTGGTTCAATTTTTTTCTGAGCAATAGCGCCCAGCGCAATTAAAAGCGATCGATAACCACACTCTCCTGCAGCCTCCTGCATATCTTCGTCTGCATAGATAATTTTTTCCGGATCGAATTTTTGCAGGCTATTTCTAACAAGATTGTCAAATTTTTCCGGAGCACCATCGATCCCGCCAAAATTGTTTTGATGTTTGTGGGATAAATCGCCGGAAGCAATAATTGCGATGCGCCTCTCATCTTTTTCGCAAATTTTACCGATTATTTCCCCAAACGAATAATGGGCCGCGCGATCGAGCATCGAATATCCAATCGTTACAATTTCAATTTTTGCTGAATCTTTGGTTAAAAAGTAAAGCGGAACCATAACCCCATGGTCTAAAACATAGTAACCATCATCGTGATTTTGTGTTTCAGCCGGCACTTTTTCTTTTCTTGCACCATTAAGAATATTATTTGAAAGCTCAATATTGCCGGGAAATGACATCGAGATTTCTGGGGCATTAAATTCTCCAAAATTACCGGAAAACCTGGGAGCCATTCCAATAGTCATCGCGTATGGATTTAAATTCCCATGAGGTGAAATGATTAGAACTGAATCAATATCATTTTCTTCAAACCTTTTTGAGAGCTCTAACATCGCTTCTTCAGTTGGCTTAACTTCTTTTAGACTTTCTTTGCCAATTTCCGGAATAAGGAGTGGTGGGTGAGGAACAAAAGCAGCGAAAACAATCATTTGTCATCCTTTCGGGATTGAATAAAATCCCGATATGTGCTATTATTTGTTGATTCAATCATTCATAATAATCATATGCGCAAAGAAGCCATTATTGCAATAATCGGACGACCAAATGTCGGCAAATCAACGCTTTTCAACCGCCTGATCGGGAAGAGAAAAGCAATTGAAACGCCTACCCCTGGCACAACAATCGATCGCCTATACGGAGATCTTTCTTGGCAAGGTAATAAGTATATACTGATCGATACTGCCGGAATTGCGGCAGCAGGAAAAGATGAACTAATAAATGCTGCTCTGATCGGAGTCGATCTTGCTCTCGAAGAAGCTGATTTAATAATATTTGTTGTCGATTCGACCACCGGCATAGATCCAAAAGATATTGAAATTGCCCGAAGATTGAGAAAAGCCAAAAAACCTGTGGTTTTGGCAGTGAACAAAGCCGACAATGTCGAGAGAAGTGAAAAAGCATTGGATTTTCGTCGTCTCGGTTTTCCTGATCTTGTACCAGTTTCAGCAATCTCCGGAAAAGGATCAGGCGACCTACTTGAGACAATTTCAGATCTTATTCCCAAAAATGCAAAAAAAACTGAAGGAAATAAAAAATCTGATTTCAGCCTGGCAATTATTGGTCGGCCAAACTGCGGTAAATCAACACTTCTAAATGCAATTGCCGAATCTCCAAAAATGATTGTTTCCAATATCGCCGGCACAACCCGCGATGCTGAAGAACATATTGTCAATTACAAAAGCAAGAAAATTAAACTCACAGATACGGCAGGAATCAGAAGGAAGAGTAAAATTCCCTACGATTCAATAGAAAGTTACGCACTCCTACGTTCTCTTCGTGCGGTCAAAGAAAGCGACGTCGTGGTTTATATGATCGATGCGATAGAAGGAATGGCATCAATAGATCAGAATATCCTGGGTGAGGCCAAAGAGCTTGGCAAATCGATTGTTGTTGCCGTAAATAAAATTGATCAATGGAAAAACCCCGAAGAAGAGATGGCAAGATTCCTCGGCGCCCTGACAAATTCACTCAATTTTATGCCCTGGGTGCCGGTAGTTTTTATCTCAGCCAAGGAAGAAACTCATATCAGAGAGATGATGAATCAAGCAATCAAAGCTTTTGAGAGCCGATTTATTGAAGCTGATAATGAAACTCTAAAAGAAATTCTAGAAAATGGAAAAGCGACTCATCCCGAGCTTTCATACATAAAGGAACTATATTTCGAGCGAACCAACCCTCCGGTTTTCAAAGCAAAAATTTGGAAAAAAGAAAAACTTCACTTCTCGCACAAGAGATTTCTTGAAAACCGCATCCGTGATTCTTACGGATACGAAGGCTCGCCAATCTTTATTGACTGGATCAAGATCAAAAAATAGCTTAATTTGCGACGTAAGAGATTCTATGCTCTATCCCAAAACGGTCAAGCGGTTTGATAATGAGCCAAGCACGACCGATGATATTTGTTTTGGGCAAAACCCCCCATTCACGCGAGTCAGATGAATGTTCTCTGTTGTCGCCCATGACGAAATATTCTTTATCTCTTAAAGTGATCGAGTAAATTTTTTCTCCGGTTATTGTTTGTGTTCCGGATGGCAAATAAGCCGATTCGTCCAACATAAAGCCGTTTGGATGGTCATTATTAATAATTTTAATAGTATTGTTTTCTATTGTAACCGTTTCACCAGGAAGTCCGATAACCCGTTTGATAAAATTGACTGAAGGGTTTTTGGGATATTTAAAAATCACTACATCCCCACGATTTGGCTGATATAAGGAATAAGTCAGCTTTTCAGCAAGTAAATACTCTGTATCGATAAAATTTGGCATCATTGAGCTACCCTCAACCACAAAAGGCTGGATCAAAAAATACCGAATTGCGAAAGCAATAACAAATACAACAATTCCGGTTTTAAGAAGATCCCATAGAAAATATAAAAAATCCCTTGCTGGCTGATTTTCTATTGGCATGTTATTTAGCTCTTCACCATTTTGTTCGAATTTCTTTTCCACTGATTTCCTTCACACTTAATTCATTCCTAACCATTTTATCTTTTATTGACATCATTGGTCAACCTTAATGTATAATGATGGTGGGCGACAAAAATCGTTTTTTTGTTATATGATAGGAATTTCACTTTTTAAAATTGGTTCGGCAACCATTTATACTTACGGGGCATTCCTAGTAATAGGGGTTCTTCTTTCGTGCCTAGCGATGTTTTTCATGGCTCGCTCCTCCGGTAAGCAAGCTGCATATTTATTGGATTATATAGTATATACGGCATTATTTGGGATTATCGGAGCCAGAATTTCATTTTATATAATATACCATTCACAATTTTCAAGCTTTGTAGATATCTTCAAAATCTGGCAAGGCGGTTTAATCTCATATGGCGGCTTCATTCTCGGCATTATTGCTTTTATCCTAATCGTAAGAAGTACCAAAGAAAAAATTCTCCCTTGGCTTGATATTTTGATTGTGTCGGCACTTTTAGGCTTGGCAGTTGGAAGATTTGGATCATTTCTATCCGGTGAGCTAGCAGGAATTGCCGCAACAGGATCGTTTGCGATTAATGGCTTATATCCGGTCACTTTATTTGAAGCAATATGGAATCTGATCATTTTTGCATTTTTCTTTATTTTCTTCATGCTGGGCAACTCAAGAATAAAGAGCGGGGTTATTGCCGCTCAAGCTCTTGCCATGTATTCATTGGGCAGATTTTTTATTGAATTCTATAGGGCTGAGGATAAGATTTTTATTGGATTATCCATAAGCCAGATAATATTAATTGTAATTTTTGCATTTGCTTGTATCTTATTTATTAAACAAATTAGTTTCAGGAAAAAAGGAGCCAGGAATGCTTGAAAAAAACTTTTTGGAGCAACAAAAGAAATCCCTTCTTGCCGAGAAGGAAAGGCTTGAAACAAAAATAAAAGAACTGAACAAATTTCCGGAATATGGCGAGAGTGAGGATGACAATGCAATGGAAATGGCGGATTTTGAAAGTAATTTATCAATAGAAGAGCAATTAAAATTTTTATTGAAAAAAATAAATGATGCACTTAAAGCGATTGATGACAGCACTTATGGCACTTGCAAAAGCTGTGGCGAAGCAATAGAAGAGGGCCGGCTTGAGGCAATGCCGTATGCCGAGCTGTGTGTGAAATGTTACAAAGATTCAAAAAAATAATCCCATATCTGATAGTTGCTGTAGAAATAGTCTGCTTTTTCTTGGCAGACTATTTTGCAATCTGGCATGCAGATTTTTTACTCAATAAGAATTTTATTTTTGGCAGTTTTACCGGATTACTTGTGCTTAATATTGCAATAATTATCTTGATTCTCTTTGCTTTTATTCTCATTCGTCGGTATCAATTCGGAATTGGCTTAATTCTCGCCGGCAGTATTTCCAACCTACTCGATCGTATATTCTACGGCGGCGTGATCGATTATTTCCGCCTGCCATTTCGGTTCCCCGCTTTTAATCTCTCTGACATATCGATCTGCTTCGGGGCATTCTTGATAATTCTGACAATCCTGTTTGGAAATAAACTTACAAACAAGACTTCTTAGATTTCAAAAAAGCTTTTGCTCCAATATCAGTACGGAATTGCATTCCCTCAAATTTTATTTGATCAACCGCCTGGTAAACGCTATCCAGAGCTTGTTTTAGAGTTTTTCCGGTTGCTGTCACACCAAGTACTCTTCCGCCAGAGGTGCATATACCACCATCTTTGATTTTCGTTCCGGAATGAAATACAACAACATTCGGAATTTTTTCCGCTCCATCAATGCCAACGATCGGAATCTCTTTTGACTTACTAGCCGGGTAACCTTTGGAGGCAATTATTATGCAGGCTGCGAAGCCCAATTTCCACTTCACATCCAGATCTTTTAATTTGCCATCGATACAAGCCTCAATAATTTCGATCAAATCAGAGTCGAGCAGCCGCATGTATGATTGGGTTTCTGGATCGCCAAATCTGGCATTAAACTCGAGAACTTTCGGTCCGTCTTTCGTCAATTTCAACCCGGGATACAAGCAACCGGCATATTCAATATTTTTCTTTTTGAGCCCTACTAAAACTGGCTTAATCACTTTGTTTTCTGCCCATTTAAGATAATCCTTTCCTGCCCAAGGCACAGGAGCATAAGTTCCCATTCCGCCAGTATTCGGACCTATATCGCCATCGAAAATTTGTTTGTGGTCTTGTGAGGTTGGGAAAATAACTGAAGTTTTTCCATCGGTTATGCAATGGATAGAAAGTTCCTGGTCCGATCCCAAATATTCTTCGATAACAACCGAATCTCCGGAGGCGCCAAAAGCTTTCTCAACCATTATTTTTTTAAGAGCAGCTTTTGCCTCTTCTAGACTATTGCAGATTGAAACGCCCTTACCCAAAGCCAAGCCGTTTGCTTTAATAACAATCGGCATATTTTGTAATTTAATATAAGACAAAGCTTTCTCAAAATTATTAAAAGTCCTAAATTTAGCGGTGGGAACAGAAGCAGCCTTCATCAAGTTTTTCGAAAAGATTTTTGAAGACTCAATCCGCGCGGCTTTTTTGCTAGGGCCAAAGATTCTCAATCCGGCCTTCTGAAATGAGTCGACTATTCCTAGGGCGAGCGGATCGTCGGGACCAACAATCGTAAGGCCAATTTGATTACTTTTTGCAAAATTGATCAATGCCTTAAAGTCTGTCGACTTAATATCAATATTTGATGCCAGCTTAGCTGTTCCGCCGTTTCCGGGTGCGACAAAAATTTTTGCGACTCTGGGGGATTGGGCAATTTTCCAAACCAGTGCATGTTCTCTTCCGCCACCACCGATAACCAATATATTAATCTTCTTCTTCATAACTCTATTATAGTGGTAAATTTGAGAATCAAAAAACCGCCTCATAGATCTCGGCGGTTTTTTGCAAATATCTGAAATTGGTTCTTATTTTACTTCGGCGACCAGCTTTTCCATTACTTCAGGATTGTTTTTGGCAAGGTCAGCAAGGATTTTGCGGTTTAGATCTATCTTTTTCTCGGCAAGTTTGTGTATGAACTCGGAATAGGAAATCCCCTTGTCTGAAAGAAATGCATTGATTCGGACGATCCAAAGTGAGCGGAATTCTCTCTTTTTCACTCGTCTGTCACGATATGAATACTTACCAGCCTTAAGGACTGCTTGCTTGGCAAGCTTAAAAACGGACTTTCTTCGTCCAGTATATCCTTTTGCCGCTTTGATAATTTTTTTGTGTTTGGCATGTCTTACCGTGCCACGTTTTACTCTCATTGTTCTCCTTTATAGGTATGGGGCAAGTTTTTTAACTTTCTTGATATCTGCAGTTGTAACTCTTTGCGGCACCTTCTTGCGATCAGATTTATGGGTAAGGAGGTGGGAAACCGCAGCTTTGTCTCGCATCAAAATACCAGATCCGGTTTTTCGGACTCGTTTTACTGTTGCTTTGTGAGTTTTAAGTTTTGGCATGTCTAATCCTCTTTTTCCGATTCGTTTGATTCTTCTCTAATTCCCTTAACCATCGCATTTAGCATATTTCCTAGTTTACCAGGCCTAGATTCGTAAATAAGGCCAGAAGCTTGTGAAAATCTATCAAATACATTAATCGCATTTCCTACAAAGGCATTCTCCCTGCCACGGAGACGCATTGAAACTTTGATTTTGAATCCTTTGTCGAAAAGTTCCCTTGCCTGTTTTGCTTTGTATTCAATATCATGGTCACCGATATTGGCAGTAAGGCGTATCTCTTTTAGGCCGGTTTCTTTTTGTTTGGCTTTGTTTTCTTTGTCTTTTTTAGCCAATTCGTATTTATAGCGGCCAAAATCCATAATTTTGCATACAGGCGGGCGAGAAGTAGAATTTATCTCCACAAGATCAAGCCCTTTTTCCTTGGCAAGGCTAATAGCCTCGGCGTTGGATATTTCCCCGAGCTTGTTTCCTTCTTCGTCTATGACAAGAAGCGGTGAGAACCGGATATTTTCATTGATCCGGATAAATCTGTTCTTGCTAATTCTGAACTCCTTTTTTCCTTTTTGCAGCCCTAAGAATAACAAAAAGTTGGCGAAAAGTCAACAAACAATTAATAGAAAAAAGAGATGTGAAAAAAGAGATGTGAAAAACTAGGAAACTGGCTTTGAAAATCCAGATTTCTCAGTGCAAATTTTTCGATACCCAAGTTCAATCTTCAATATGCTTACCAACAATTAACCTCAATTTTTCATCCGTACTTTCGATATATTGTGGAGTTTTTGATATTACTGACCCTCCCGATGTTATAAATACCGACTTATTGGTAAAAATTCTCATCGATCTTGCGCGAAAGGTGCTAATATTTTTTTCAAGTATTTTATTCAATGTAAACAAACCTGATATTTTTTCCAGAATACCATTTTCATGTTGAATATCAGATTGGATTGTTACGTCCAAATATTCCGGTTTCGGTTTTTTCACATTGGGTTCAATATTTGAAATCGTCATTTTGCTGACTTTTGCCTGAACTAGATAACCCTTGAATTCGATCGTAATTTCCGTGGATTTCTTAAGTTCGAGCTCGGCAGATGTAATAAAATGCCTTCTGTTTCCAGTCATGCCAAGATTAATCTCTTTGATTCTGCGAAATCTTAGAACATCGATAGCATCTCTTGGATTTCTAACCCCGATAACATTTTCGATTTCGGCCGATGCCTCGAGTGGAATTATTCCCATGGCTTCTGGTTTACCAACCATTTTGTCAGCTACTTGATTTATAATATCATCAGAACCAACCGCGACGATTGTTGAATATTTTTTTCGCAGTCCAATCTCAGCAAGCTCTGAAGCTGATTGCACACCAGTTACATAAGTGAATTCACCAGAAATACCAATATGGGCAAGCTGGTCCTTGATTGCTTCAACCTGAGTTTTCTTCTTACATTTTTTCGGATCAAAAATATAGTAGTACATCAATATATCTAAAAACTAATATCTAATAACTAAAACCGCAGGAAATATTCTTGAATGACCTAGCAACTAGTCACTAGAAACTAGAAACTACTTTTTATTTTTATCCCAGAAGCCTGCCTTGGGAGTGCTTTCGGCTATTACTTCATCTTTGAGTTCATCTTTTTCAGTTTTTCCAGGGGTTTCTTTGGCACCAGCCATAATACTATTTCCATTGAAAATTGCACCTTCGCGAATAATCAGGGTTTTGGTTTTAATATCGCCGGAAACCGCTCCGGTCGGATCGAGCTCAACTTTTTCAGTCGCTTCCACCACCCCATCAACTTTGCCCGAAACCAAAATATTTTTGGCCATCACCGGACCCTTCACACTCGCAGAAGAACCAATGGTCACATTTTCATCGCTCTTAATCTCCCCCTCGACATTACCATTGATCTGAATCGAACCCTTGTTTTTCAAGTTCCCCTTGACGCTGACATCCACACCAATGATTGTGTCTGCTTGTTGGGCTTCCATTTTGCTCCTTATGATTGATTAGTATTTACTATTTTCTTTACTAAATCATATCACAGATAAATTTTCAAAGAAGGGGATAAATATGTTGATAAAACTTGTACCGCTCGCCCATACCAGGGGCGAGCGGTCAGTCAGTGTCTGGTAACCCCCAGATCCGTATCCAGAGGAAAAGGAACAAAGTAAGAAATAGGTGCTGCGTTAGCACGGAGCCAAGGGAGAAATATGTGGCTCCGGCTCGCCGAAAGCGGTAGAGGTCACGATAGCGCATTATGCCGCCGCCGCCGATGATGGGGAATCCCTTCGGCAAAACACTCCTCAAAGTCGTGATCGTTTCGCGGGCAATCTTCTGGATCTTGCTTCCCGAAACGGCGCCTTTTACTCCGAGCCATCGCTCGAGCGGGGAGGGTTTGTTCCCAAAGATGCGTTCCCAGCGAACGGTATTGATAGCGCTCACGGCCTGTATATAACCTTGTCTCGCTGCACAAGCAACTGCCTTTATTTGCCGCTCGTCAGCGGCAATTTTGGCAATGACAGGTCGTGGGAGGAACCTGGCAACCCTCAGGATTCCCAAGAAGTCGATGGCTTCGGCGACGTTCGGGCATGAGAGATTAATCTCGAACGCCAGAACGTGCCTGAACCACTCCGGATGAAGCTTGTGGTATTTTCTCACAAGCCGAACCATCATAGCCATTTCGGCCGGAGACTTGGCATGAAGTGATACGATTACGTCGTGCCGCAGCCTAGGAAGAATGACCAGTAGAAGATGCAATAACCCTTTGTTACCGAGGGCCATAGCATTGACACAACTTTCCATTCCCCACAGCATACGGAGGGCTTTCCACGGAGGATTGCCTTTGTTAGGTAGGTAGGTGACGGATTTTAGTACCGGAATCATTGCGACCATCCAGTAATAAATCCGCTGCAGTGGAATCCAACCCATGCCTGTCATCCCCATCGCGCCAGAAGCGACGATGAGTTTTTTGGGCAGAAGCAGTGTCTTACTCATCGACTCACTTCCTTTGCAATGTTGTCGGTGCCTCGAAAAAAGTATATTCGAAAATCCGAAAGATCACAAATGGATGATTATAACCCTTGAAGAATCTTGACAAATGGTGTATAATTGCATAGATTTTTGCGAATCAGAAAGTATATATGGATCAAATCAAAATACATGGTGCCAGAGAGCATAATTTAAAAAATATAAGCCTTGATATACCAAGGAATAAGCTTGTTGTGATCACCGGATTATCCGGTTCGGGCAAGTCTTCCCTCGCCTTTGATACGATTTACGCCGAAGGCCAGAGAAGATATGTTGAAAGCTTGTCATCCTATGCAAGGCAATTTTTGGGCATAATGCAAAAGCCAGATGTTGACTATATTGAAGGATTATCTCCGGCCATTTCGATCGACCAGAAGTCAGCGTCTAGAAATCCAAGATCAACCGTGGGAACAATCACTGAAATTTATGATTATTTAAGATTACTTTTTGCCCGGGTTGGAATTCCACATTGCCCGAATTGCGGCAAACCAGTTTCTCGTCAATCGGTTTCTGAGATTACAGAGCAGGTTTCAAAATCAGGAAATAACACTCGCCGAATAGCAATTTTAGCACCACTTATTACTGATAAAAAAGGTGAACACAAGCAAATTTTTGAACAAATTAAACGCGGCGGCTTTGCTCGCGTCCGGCTTGACGGCACAATTATGGACCTTGAGGAAGCTGAGAATCTTGAGCTCGATAAACAAAAAAAACACTCCATTGATGTTGTCGTCGATCGCCTTATTATTGAACCCCTCGACCTTGCTCGAGGTAAAAAAGGTATTGACGAATCAAACCGGAAGCGCCTCTTTGATTCTATAGAAAAGGCTCTCGAAGTTTCGGGTGGGAAACTTACCGTTTATAACTTTGAAACCGATAAATCAAAGTTTTATAGCGAGAATTTCGCTTGCGCTACTTGTGGCATTTCAATGCCAGAGTTAGCGCCGCGATCATTTTCTTTTAATTCTCCTCATGGCGCTTGTTCTTATTGCCAAGGACTCGGCACTCGCCGGGAAATTGACCCGAAGTTAGTTTTGCCTAACCCAAAATTATCAATTCTGGAGGGAGCAATTCGCCCATGGATTCGTTCGACTTCGAATTCAACCTGGTATTTTAGAATTATGGAAGCTGCTGCCCGCGCACACAAGGTTGACCTTGGTAAACCTATTAAGAACCTGAGCAAAGATGATCTGAGGGTAATTTTATTTGGCACAGGTGAAGAAGAATTCAATGTCCGAGGATATATTACAAAGTATGAAGGTGTCATACCCAACTTAATGCGACGTTATAAAGAAACTGATTCCGATTATGTAAAACGAGAAATTGAAAAATACATGGTTGTAAAAACTTGTCCATCATGCGGTGGAGCCAGATTGCGTCCGGAAGTATTGGGTGTAAAAATTAATGACAAAAATATTGTTGAAATTTCTCAAATGACGATTGAAAATTCGGCTGCTTTTTTTGATTCACTTGATAAAAAACTTACTGAGAGTGAAAAAAATATTGCCAAGCAAATTATTAAAGAAATTTCCCAGCGTCTGAATTTCTTAATTAATGTTGGCTTACCATATTTGACCATCGATCGAAATGCTGCCACCCTAGCAGGTGGAGAAGCACAAAGAATTCGCCTGGCAACCCAAATTGGTTCTGGCCTCATGGGTGTTTTATACATATTGGACGAGCCTTCGATTGGCTTACATCAGCGCGATAACGGAAGGCTTTTGACAACACTTAAAAATCTAAGAGATCTCGGAAATACCGTTATTGTAGTCGAGCATGATGAGGAAACAATGGAAGAATCAGACTATCTCATTGATATTGGTCCTGGTGCCGGTGAGCACGGCGGAAATGTTGTGTGCCAAGGCACACCAAGCGAGGTGAAAAAAATGAATGGATCTGTGACGGCTGATTATCTGTCTGGTAGAAAAAAAATTGACATACCTAAAATCCGCAGAAGCGGTTCGGGAAATTTTCTGGAAATTATCGGAGCCGAGGAAAACAACCTTAAAAATATTGACGTGAAAATTCCATTAAACGCTTTTGTTTGTGTCACAGGGGTCTCGGGTTCAGGCAAATCAACATTGATCAATGATATCCTAGCCAAAGATCTTTCGCATAAATTTCATCGATCTCAAGAACTTCCTGGAAAACACAAGGAAATAGTTGGATATGAAAATTTGAACAAGATTATCGATATTGATCAGTCTCCAATTGGTAAATCTCCACGCTCCAACCCCGCAACTTATACTGGGGCTTTTACCCCAATCAGGGAACTTTTTGCTAGCACCCAGGAAGCAAGAATGCGCGGTTACAGGCCTGGTAGATTCTCCTTTAATGTCAAAGGTGGACGCTGTGAAAAGTGCCGCGGTGATGGCGTTATTAAAATAGAAATGCACTTTTTGCCCGATGTATATATAACTTGCGAGGAATGTAAGGGCAAAAGATACAATAAAGAAGCTTTAGAAATTCATTATAAAGGTAAATCGATTGCCGATGTGCTAGATATGACAGTTGAGGCAGCAACAGAATTTTTCAAAAATATTCCGAATATATACCAAAAATTTGTGGTCTTAAGTGAAGTTGGTTTGGGCTATGTTAAGCTCGGACAGCCAGCAACAACTCTTTCTGGCGGCGAAGCTCAGCGAATTAAGCTTGCTACCGAACTTGCTAGGCGCGGAACTGGAAAAACCCTCTACATTCTCGATGAGCCGACAACCGGCTTGCATTTTGATGATGTGGGGCGGCTTTTGAAAGTTTTGAATGCGCTTGCGGACAAAGGCAATACTGTGCTTGTGATCGAACACAATCTTGATGTAATTAAATCAGCTGACTATATCATAGACATGGGCCCAGAAGGCGGGGACAAGGGTGGAAAAGTTATCGCCAAGGGCACTCCCGAAGAAATTGCCAAGTCAGAAATTTCTCATACCGGCACTTATCTTAAGAAAATATTGAAATAATTTTTCTGAAATTAAAAATGTAGGAAAATCGCCACGATCGCGATAAAATTCCTACATTTTTATTTGAAATAGATATTGCCCACATTTGCTAAATAAATTTTTATCTGTATAATTTATCGTATATTATCGTATAAGTTATACTTTTAGGATCAAAATAATGGAAATCAAAAAACAAACTTACATTTTTTATGATGTGGACGGCACATTGGCACAGCCCTTTCAGTCACCTCCAGAGAAATTAAAAAAGGTGATAAAAGGTATAGACAAGGCGGGAATAAAACAAATTCTTTGTTCCGGAAAGAACAAAGAATATTTGGCCGGAATGGCGCGCAGCCTCGGAATTGAAAGTACTTCGCATATAATTGCTGAAAATGGCGGCGTCATTTACGATTGGCGGAAGATGAAAATTCATTATAAAAATCCGGATGGAGAAAAAGTCAGAAAACATAAAGAGAAAATTTTGTCCGAAATCAAAGGCAATAAATTTGCCGAGGAAGCAAAAGAAACTATTGTTACCATATTTATGGAAGATCTTGATAAAACTCCGGCGTTAGCAAAGAGGATTACTAAAGCGTTAAATGATCCAGACTTAGCTATTAAACACTACAAAGACGGGGCGATTGACGTTTTCCATTCAAAGGTGAACAAGGGTAAGGCCCTGGAATATTATTTTAAAAATTTGACTGAGTCATCCGATGCACAAGTTTTCACATTTGGAGATGGTGTCAACGATCTTGAGATGCTCGAGTTTGGAACCCCTGTAACATTTGCTGATGCCCACCCGGAAGTGATAAGGGCAGTAAAAAATCGAAATGGACTTGTCTCAGAAAAAGATGGCCCTGATGGCGCAGTCGAGGCTCTATCCAATTTATCTTCGGACGGGCTGCTCCCGGAGGCCTTCAACCACATCGGATTTGCTTATCGTCCCTGGGGCAGCTGGGAGGTTTTGTCAACCGGTGACGGATTCAAGGTAAAGAAAATGGTTGTAAAACCTGGCCTTAAATTAAGTTTACAGAAACATAAACATCGATCTGAACACTGGTTTGTTTTTGAGGGCACTGCAACCGTTACACTAAATGGTTCTACCCTTAAAATTAACCACGGTAATGACATTTACATCCGAAAAGAAGCGATACATCGCGTTAGCAATAGGGGCAAATCTGATTTGGTAATCATAGAGGTCCAACGGGGTAAGTATTTAGGCGAAGATGACATTGTGAAAATTAAAGAATAAATGTACTAGATTTATCCACATTGCATGTTCGGTATTTGTTCGGTATAGTTCTAGCATGGACCTAAAGAAAAAACCCAAAGATTTTTCAACTCTTTTTCTCGATATGAACGCTTATTTTGCCTCTATTGAGCAGCAGGTCAACCCACCTCTTCGCGGCCAACCTGTCGGTATCACGCCCTATACCGGCCCAACCGGCTGCGTAATTGCGCGTTCATACGAGGCCAAGGATTGGGGAGTGGGGACGGGGGACCTGGTCCGCGATGCTAGAAAAAAATGCCCCAAAATCCAAATTATCGAGGCACGACCAGCGCTTTATCAGCTCTATCACCGGGAAATTTTGAAAGTTTTGAAGGCTCACTCTCCGTATGTCACTCCCCTTTCGATTGACGAATTCTTAATTCATCTTACGGGCAGTGATTGTTCAGAAGTAAATTCGCTCAAGATGGCGGAAAGTCTGAAGAACGGAATCACAAAAAGTGGCGACTACCTAAAGTGTTCAATCGGTATCGGTCCAAATTATTTTCTTTCAAAGGTAGCCGGAGAGTCAAAAAAACCAGACGGCCTTACTGTTATAAAGTTAAATAAACTAGATGAATTTTACAAACATTTAAGATTGCGTGATTTACCAGGAATTAATCACAGAATGGAAGCCCAGCTAGCGCATCGTGGTATATACTCATCTTCTGATTTTTTTCAAGCAAATTTAGTTTCCATGTCGCGAATGTTCGGCCACATTGGCAAAACCTGGTATTACCGATTGCGTGGATATAATATTGATGAATTTGAAGTCAAGACTAAAACCATCGGGCACTCGCATGTTTTACCACCGGATTTCAGGACTCGTAATCAAGCAGTGGCAGTGATCGAAAAATTAGTAGCAAAATCCGGCTATCGGCTTCGCAATCAGGGCTACTTTGCTGCCGGGGTTGCTATTTCTGTTGGTTTTATGGAAGGCGGAGGGTTTCACAAGACCAAAAAGTGCACCGCTTTTTCTGATAATCGGACATTTCTCCTGGAAGTAAAAAGTCTACTTAAAAATTGCCAAATTTGGCGCACACCGCTTTATGTTGCCGTCTCTGCCTTCAATTTATCTCGGCAGACGGGGCGGCAAATCTCGATCTTTTCAGAAATAGAGCGTTCACGACGGATTTCCGAAGCGATGGATGAGGTGAATGATGAGTTTGGTGCAAGCACGCTGTTTACCGGCTCGCTTTTCCCCGCAAAAGACACAGCGCCTGATCGCATTCCATTTGGGAGAGTAAGATATGAAATACTCAATTTTTGAGTATTTCATAAAATTTAAATCCCAAACTAGGATTTAGGGGTTAGAATTTTGCTTTTTGTTATTTTATGAACTAGAATATGGTTGAAATATTAAATCTAAACGCGGAGGTAACATGGGGAATGTTCATTTTGGCAGGTGGGCGTTTGTCGCTGGAATGGTATTGGCAGTAGCAGCAGGATTTTTCACAATTCCGTATGTTCTTACAATTTTGGCAATCTTGGGTTTGGTTGTAGGATTTATGAATATACGCGCCAGAGAATCCGAAAGATATTTAATTGCCGTAATTGCTCTCCTTATTATGGGTACTGGAATTTTAGAAGCGCTGTCTGCACTGGGTTCGCTTTATGGCCTTGGCGAATCAATCCTAACTAATCTGATTTCATTTATAGGCGCCTCCGGTTTGGTGGTTGCAGTAAAACAAGTTGTCACAATGGGACAAGGCGAGTAAAATCACGTCAATTTAGAAAAAAGGATCAGCTGATCCTTTTTTCTTTTTCACAAGATCGATATAATATTTGCACATGACTATCACAATATTTATTCTACTTTTGTTGTTTCTTCTTGCCGGAATCGCCGGCACGTTTTTGGTGGTTTTACCGGGAATTCCTTTTATGTTCATTACAGTCCTTGCCTATGCAATTTTTGACCGCTTCCATCGAATAACCGGGTGGAACATACTTTTTTTTGCCGCTTTGACCTTAGCCTCATTATTCATTGATTATCTTTCGGGGATTATGGGTGCAAAACTTTTTGGTGCTTCAAAATACGGCACGATTGGAGGAATTATCGGCGGATTAATTGGTCTTTTTGTCTTTCCACCATTTGGAATTTTCATTGGAATGTTTCTGGGAGTGATAATTTTCGAGGTAATGCTTTCAAAAAAATCAGTCACGAAATCAGTAAAATCCGGCACCGGATCGATATTGGGCTCCATCGCCGGCATTGTCATCAACCTGATAATTGCCCTGGCATTCCTCGTCAGTTTTATAGTTCTATATTGGAAATAATGTCGAAAGATTATTTACAACTTAATAAAGAAACCTACGATCGCCTTGCAAAAGAATTCCAGGATAAGATTGGAAGCCGTCTGTCCTCCGACAAAAGAGTCGTTGAGAGGTTTGTTTCATTTTTACCGACACCGAGCAGTAACATCAATATCTTGGATATTGGACCAGGCAATGGAAATATGAGCATGCTGCTATCTGAGCTGGGTTATAATGTAACGGCTATTGAAATTTCGCCAGAGATGACCCGAGTTGCTTCAAACAACGCACCCAAGGCAAAAATAATTACAGATGATTTCTTGAGCCACCAATTTGATAAAAGTTTTACGGGAATATTGGCAATTGCCTTTATCCATCTTTTTCCGAAACAAGACTTATTTAGGGTATTAAATAAAATAAAAGATTTACTAGAAAATGATGGAAAGGTTTATTTTTCTACAACTAAGCATCGGAATTCCGAGGAAGGGATGTTTTCAAAAAATAATTTCAAGGATAAATCAAAACGGTTTAGGCATAAATTTACAAAAGAAGAGCTCTGGGAGCAGTTAGAAAAAATAGGATTTAGAATAATTGATTATTCTGAAGATATAGGTTGTGAAGAAGAAAATAAAATTTGGATGAATTTCATCGTTTCAAAATAGATTTATCTTAGTGTCCAGCCACCGTCTACAATAATGGTTTGGCCAGTGATGTAGTCAGCTTTGCCTGAAGAAAGAAAAACAGCCAAATTTGCAATATCTTCCGGCTGGCCCATGCGTGCCAACGGAATGGCCGAGATAGTTTGTTGTTTTGTTGTATCGTCTGATTTTGCACCTGGGGTTTCAATCGCACCCGGAGCTACTGCATTCACATTTATCTTTTTTGGCGCAAGCTCGACCGCAATAGCGCGGATAGAGGCATTGATACCCCCTTTTGTTGCGCAATAGTGAGCAAGTCCGGAAAATCCAACGAAGCCAGCAATTGAAGAGATGTCAACAATTTTACCTCCGTTCACCATTTTCTCTGCTGCTGCCTGAGTACAAAGGAATGTTCCCTTCAGATTTACCGCCATTACCTTATCCCAATCCTCCTCTGTAAGCTCGAAAAATGGCTTCATGGGGTATATGCCGGCATTATTAACTAAAATATCAAGCTTACCAAATTCAGAGATGGCTGCTTCAATCATTTTGTCTACGTCAGCCTTGCTCGAGACATCGGTTTTTATTGATTTTGTTACATATCCTTGCGAATTTAACTTTTGTGCGCTCTCGGCAGCGGCCTCTTCGTTCATGTCAGCAATTAAAACTTTAGCGCCAGATCTTGCTAATCGTTCAGTAATGCCCAGACCAATCCCCATTGCCCCGCCTGTTACGATGGCAACCTTATCTGTTAGGTCGATGAATTTATCCACTTCCATATATCCTCCGTGTTAATATTCCAGATCATTATATATCCAAAATATATTTTTCGCCATGTACATTCTCGGGTTTGTCGTTCAAAAACAAAGCACATAAGTTAATATTGATAGCAAAAAAACGTAACAATTCTTCCGCGACCGCGTAAAAAGTGTTACGTTTTATTCTGAGATCAAATCTTCCTTAAACAAAATTCCACGATCAATGAATTCTTCAATAATATTTTGTTCTCCCTGAAAAATTTCCGAGATCATAATTACGACATTTTCAGAAACTCCAAGCCTTTCAGATAATTCCGATATCTCCCGCGTGCATTCAAACGGATAAACATGCACGCTTTTTTGAATCTGAATAAAGCCAGCGTTTTTAATTGCTTTACGAAAAATATCTCTCTCATCCCGCATCTTCTCGGGAATATCAAATATTACAACTCTCCATTTTCGATCCCAAATCTCCGATCGTTTCACCCGAATATCAAAAGTCATTATTTTTTTGATATGGTTAATTCCCCTGGGTGTAATTTCAAGATATTTTTCTTTATCCCGGGTAAATGATTCAATATATCCGTGCTTTTTGAGATAATAGATCTTTTGGCGTAGATTGATTTTAGAATTTTCGATTTCATCTTTTGCTGCCATAGCTGATTTTCTATAAACGGGGCTTGCTTCAAAAAAAGGCATAACCGTGGCATCGAATAATGCTAAAAGAATCTCTTTCGCGCTCAATTTTGCAATTTCTAAACTTTCTCTTTTTAACATTTGTAACAATTTTATCACGATCGTGATAAAATTGTTACATTTTTGTTTTAGATCATTTGGATTATTATGTTGACACAAAAATAGCTTTGAACGATAATGGTATTAGCGAATTATTCTTGATTAGGAGGGAATTTTCATGCCACTCCCCACATGGGATGTTTTTATTGGGTTGGCATTTGTTATCGGCATTGCTTACGGCTTTATTTTGCGTCGTGAGAAAACGATTACCTTTTTGTGCTCAACATATATAGGCTTGGTTATTGCGTCCTCTTTTTCGCAATACGTTTTTGACCTCTTTAACGGCAACAAAGTAGTAGCAAATCAGGTTTGGATTCATTCAAATGCCTCAACCTCGACCATTTCTATCGTTCTTCTGCTTCTCTCGTCATTTTTCATATCAGGAGCAATAAATTCTACCGCCAAATCTGGTGGTGATTTATCACCCCTAGAAATTATTATTTACAGCGCACTAAACATGGCACTAATTGTCTCGTCAATCATTGGATTTCTGGCCCCAGACAAAAGAGATGCAATATTGGCAGCTTCAAAGATAGGATCTTTTCTATATGGCACGAGAGGACTCTGGGTAATTATCCCTCCGATTGCCCTTGTCATCCTTAATTTTAAAAAGAAATAGGAGTGAGGATGTATTTTCTTTTGCGTTGGATAATAAATACTCTGGCACTTTTAATTGCGGCATATCTAGTGCCTGGTGTTTCATTTTCTGGCTTTTGGTCAGCTTTGATTGCCGCGTTGATTTTTGGTTTGATCAATGCTGTGATACGGCCGATCATGATAATACTTACTCTGCCCGTAAATCTGGTTACGCTTGGCTTGTTTACGCTTGTAATAAATGCCCTTATGTTCTGGCTAGCATCGGCAGTAGTCAAGGGGTTTACAGTAACAGGATTCTGGCCAGCTTTTTTCGGCGCATTGGTTTACTGGATCATTATTATATTGGTTAATCTTATCGAGAAAGCCGATTAGCCAGCCTTGACCCTGACTCAAAAATAAGCTATAATCTGTATGTTTTTGGCGAACAAAAACATGAGTTAAATTCTGGATTGCTAGCTCAATGGTAGAGCAGTGGCCTTTTAAGCCATTGGTTCTGGGTTCGAGTCCCAGGCAATCCACCAAAAAAACTTTGACCTTGCGTCAGAGTTTTTTTGTTGGAATTGGACTTGAACATTTTATGATTTTATTGTATTATTACGCGTGTCCCATGATCATAGCACACTTCGAAACAAGGGGCTGAGCGCATGGAGCCGGTAACAAAGTCTATTGAGAAGATCCTCGACCGGTTGCCGAGTAATCCCAATCCGGGATTCGGCATTGTCCTGATTTGGCTCTTGCTAAGACAGGACACTGGTGGTCGAGCGAAACGGTGCGACAGTGACCAGGAAGATCTGACGATTGCGGCCAAAATGATCGTTCAGACCGGGAATGTCTTAGCATCCCTTGGGCTGATCCTGCACGCACAGCAGACCGAACCTCTGAGGGAGGTATGCAACGACGAAGTACTCGCAGCAATACCCCCACGCGTGGCTACCAAGATTCATGAGGAAATCTTGGGTGCTGCAACTTCTACCCTGTTGGGAATGAAGACCGATCGTCAACGGCGCTTTCACGTTAGAGACTATATCGCTCAAATTCCCTGCACAAATCCTCAAGACGCGGCCGAAAAGCCGCAAGAACCGCAACCTACATCGAAGTAGAATACGAAGTACCGGTCGCTCCAGCTCACAAGCTGGAGCGCCGTTGTTTTTACTCACTTCTTAGAACTTTTATAAAAACATCGGATGGAATATTTACCTTACCGATCATTTTCATTTTCTTTTTCCCCTTTTTCTGCTTGTCAAGAAGTTTGTTCTTACGAGTGACGTCGCCTCCATATAGCTTGGCAGTCACATCCTTGCGCATAGCAGGAATTCTTTCAGAAGCAATGATTGTGGCCGAGATTGCCACCTGGATTTTAACTTCGAAATTCTGGCGCGGAATAAGATCTTTTAATCTTTCAACGATTCTTCGCGCTTCCTTCTGTGCTTTTTGCGAATTAATAATAAAACTCAGCGCGTCGACACGATCCTCAGCAATCAGAATATCGATTTTAGATAGGTCCGCACTACGATAATCAATCATCTCATAATTAAGAGAGGCATACCCGCGAGAAATACTTTTTAGCTGGTCATAATAATCAATAATAAGTTCAGCAAGCGGAATTTCATACTTTATAACCACCCTATTATCATCAAAATATTCAGTATTTTTGTAAATTCCGCGCTTACTTTGCGTTAGATCCATGATTACACCAATGAATTCTTTCGGAGTAATGATTTCGAGAGTAGCCCAAGGTTCAAAAATTTCGCGGTATTCGTGCGATGCTGGTAGATCGGCTGCCTTTTCAACGATCCTTGCCTCCCCATTCAACATTGTTAATTTATAAATAACAGTCGGGCTAGTGATTACAAGATCAAGGTCAAATTCGCGTTCAAGGCGTTCACGAACGATATCGAGGTGTAAAAGTCCAAGAAATCCGCAACGAAAACCATGGCCGAGCATTTCTGATCTCTCGGCCTCGTACGATAGCGAGCCGTCATTTAATTTAAGCTTTCCGATTGCCTCCTTGAGCTCGGGATATTTGTCCGAATCGGTACAGAATATCGAAGCATAAACAAACGGCTTAACTTTTTGATAGCCCGAAAGGGGAGAGACTGCTGGAATTTTTTTCTGCGTAATGGTATCGCCGACAGACGCTTCAGAAACTTCTTTAAATCCGGTTACAATATAACCAATTTCGCCCGATGATAGGGGAGAGTGGGGGAAATATTTTGGTTTAAAATAGCCACACTCCTCTACTTTTCCCCCACTTTTAGTCTGCATCAAAAATATCTCGTCATTATTTTTTATTTCGCCCGAAAACACCCGGACATAAGCAACTACTCCCCGATAGGGGTCATATACCGAGTCAAAAATTAAGGCTCTTGTCTTCTCTTCTCCCTCATCATTGGGTGCTGGTACGCGTTCAATTACTTCTTTCAAAATTTCTTCCACTCCTTCGCCGGTTTTTCCCGATGCATAGATAATTTCATTTTCACGACAACCAAGAACTTTGATAATTTCATGAGCAACTTCTTCCGGACGAGCTGCCGGTAGATCAATTTTATTTACAACCGGTATAATCTCGAGATCATGGTCTATCGCCGCATAAAGTGTCGAAAGGGTTTGGGCTTCAATGCCCTGAGTAGCATCAACAAGGAGGATCGCTCCCTCAACAGCTGCCAATGACCTTGAAACTTCGTATGAAAAATCAACATGACCCGGGGTATCTATCAAATTCAAAATATGTTTGCTGTATTCCATGCGAACAGGTGCAAGCTTGATAGTAATGCCGCGCTCACGCTCAATATCCATCTGATCAAGGAGCTGCTCTTTCATCTCACGTTTTTCAACCGTGCTGGTAATTTCCAGCATTCGGTCAGCCAGCGTTGACTTGCCGTGATCAATATGCGCGATAATACAAAAATTGCGGATGTTTTTTTCTTCCATAACAGATGAATCTTAGCAGATTTTTACTCGGAAATCGAGTGTCTGGGAGATCAGCCATCTCCTTCAAGTCGAACTGCACACATTAAGAAACGTAACAATTCTTCCGCGGTCGTGGAAGAATTGTTACGTTTTTATATTTAACAAACAAATTAATTACAAAAGAAATTTACTCATGTAATACATTTAATAACTAGGATGCATTTACATTTATTTCAATAAATAAATCAATCTAGTAGTTCGCGGAGAATTTTGAGATTATCTATATCACCCTTGCCCTTTATGCTGGGAGTTTCGAGAATTCCTGGCAGCTCTTTTAGTTTGGGGTGATTTACTATAACCTTAAATCCATTAATGCCGATGTATCCTTCGCCAATATCTGCATGACGATCACGACAAGAAGCAAATGGCACTGCTGAATCATTAAGATGCAAACAGATCAATCGGTCAAGGCCAATTTCTTTGTCAAATTCAGCAAGAGTATCATCGAGCCCGCCTTTAGTCGCAACATTGTACCCCGAACCGAATGCATGAGCTGTATCAAGCGTAACTTTGACTCTGTCGGAATCGACTTTTTTGATAATTTCCCCAAGTTCAGAAAATTTATCGCCAATAATGTCTCCCGCACCGGCAGAATTTTCCAATATTAGGAAAGGTCCCTCCGGGGAAGCAGCAAGGATATTTTTGATTGCCAGCACAATTTTGTCCATCACCTCAGAAAGCTTCCTTCCTTTGGTCGAACCAACATGAAAATTTGTGCCGATAGCGTGAAGTGCTTTGGCCTTTTTCATATCGTCAATTAACGATTTTATAGATGCTTCGTAAAAGAATGGATTATTTGTTGCAAGGTTAATAAGATATATACCATGAATCATTACCGGATCGATTTTCGCTTTTTTATTTTTCTCCACAAAGCCCGCAACTTGATGCTCCGGAATAACAAGGGGATTCCAGCGCTGTGGCGCATTGGCAAAAATCTGCATGCATTCGCAGTGAGCTTCAACCCCGCGATCAATCGCATCAGAGAATGGTTCACGTGTAGAAATGTGCATTCCAAATTTCATATGCTCCTATTCGTCAAAACCAATTCTATTGAAATAATCATAGGAAATATTCTGCCCGTCCAAGAGTTCCAGAACTTTGTATTTCCCTCTTGTGAAAATGTTTCCGTCATCTAAATAATGTGTAGCTTCCAGGATTTGCACACCAGCTAACGGGGGAGATAAAACTCCCTTACCCTTGGTTTCAACGAGAGGTACTTTACCGTAAAGCCAATAATTCTTCTGATCTGACTTCAAAAATGGATAAATCTCTCCGATTTCCAATTTTTCCGGAATACATTCTTCCTTTTTTCTGTTTCCGTTTTTGTATTCGCTAATATTGCGAAGCGCCATATCCGGCGCGAATTCTACCGGTATACCCATATTATTACTTAATTTTACTTAAGTCTCCGTTAATTATCAGCGGATTGATCATCGCGATTTCGAGTGTGTAAGGTTGGTTTTTGTCGATTGGATTAAGCAGAAAAATTTTCTTTTTTAGGAAATAGGCCACGCCAATTTCCATAATTACATTCGTTCCAAGATATCCGCTTATCCCTTTTTTCTCATTGTTGACAATAAGCATTGCATCACTCTCAGCGATTTTATTAAAAAAGCTTCTTATTATGTCATATTCTTTCGAGAGGCGCAGTTCTTCTTCAAAATTGTTTTTGATCGAATTGTCTCTTACATAATGATCGATGTCATCAGTCGTTAAAACAGAATGCCCGGTTTTCTCCAAGTCATTTTTGATTCTCAAGATATCTTTGGCAAAGACCATACTGCCGGCAATAGTAATTTTCATTTTAACTCCTTAAATTCCACTTTCAGATTTTCTAAATTCAATATAGCATAATGGCCGGTTTCGGAGGAGGCGAGTTTGATAACTTTTGTTTGGCCCAGATAGCCGACGCCCCATTTCCAGTGCACATGGCCACAAATGTGGACAAGAGGTGCATCGGAGAATTTTCGTTCCGGCATCATTCTGGGGTCATCAAATTTTGATAAATTAATAATTCCCGGCGGCGGAACATGCGAGAGAAAAATTGATCCGGCAATGGCTTTTTTGTCTACGCTTCGCTCTCCTTCGTATTGTCCCGACCACGAAGCAGGGGAGCCGCCAACTCCCGTAAAAGTCCGGCCAAACATTTCCACAATTTTCCCCTCAAGTGTTTTATATTTTGCAGACACTTTATAGTATGCGCGGCCAAAATCATTATTTCCCGGTACCCAGAAGAGAGGAATTTCGAGCTCGTCAATCATTTTGATAAATTTTTCGGCGTACCAAATCGGTTCGCCCATGTTCACGATATCGCCAGTAAAAAGAAGCAGATCTGCTTTCTCGCCCAAAACTGCTTGTTTGATTTTTTCGAGCCCTTTATTTGATGCATGCAAATCTGAAAAAAGAAAGGCAGTTTTTTCTTTCATAATGCCGTCCCAAGCAGATCTATTTCATGGGGCTTGAGCACGACTTCTTTAACTTCAATGCGCCCGATATCTGAAGTATAAGTGGAAATTTGATCGTCAAAATATTTATTTAAAGCATCTTTAATCGATTGAGGCAAAACAGCAACTCCAGAAGAAGCCTTTGAAAGTTCAATTTTTAATTTGCCATTTTCAGCTTTAGGAATCGCGACTATTGTTATAGGGAACGAAAAAAAACTATCGCTAGTTCTTCCGGAAATATAGACGCCGTCATTCTTGATTTCAAGAGACGATTTTTTAAGGGGAAAGTCAGCCGTACCCACACCCATAAAATTCGCAAGCTCAGATTCTGTTATCGGAATACTCACACTTTCGCCGCTTGTTTTGTCACTCAACTCTTTTACCACCTGGTCAGTAAGATACTGATCTGTATTTTTTCCATCCGAAACAATACCTTGCCGGGAAAGAGATCCTCGCAAATTCCATAGCCCATAAACCATCAGAACAAATAATCCAGTGAAAATAATAAGCATAAATGCAACAAACGGCTTTTTACTTTTTCGCTTGCGGTCGAGTTCATTATAAAAATTGCTAAAATCCTTGTTTGCAGATCCTTTGTCAGCATTTACTTCCGGACGAAAAATATGTGTATCCCGTCCTAAATTTATCCCGTCGATTTTTCGGCCATTATTATTGGACTGGTTCCCCTTCAATTTCTTTTCCATTTATTTTCCGCTTTAGTGCCCATGAAATTTCTTCGAGTTTTAAAACGTAGGAAAGAGCCACAAAAATAACAAAACCGAGAGCTAGTGTAAGCAATGTTTGTTCCAATACCCCGATAAATTTATTCATATTCACCAAATTGGCAAAATATAGCATGCCTTCTCGCGCAATAAAACCAGTAATAGCAGAAATGATAACGATTTTTATGACTGAATTAATTACTTTATTAGATAACATCCCTCGATATTTTGCCACTAGAAGAACATACAGGAGAATTAAATTAATATAGCTTCCGATTGTAAAAGAAAGCGCTAGCCCAGCTACTCCCATTTTTTGAGCCAGGGGATAAGCAATTGCTATGCTTACAGCTACCGTGATTATAGAGATGTACATGGGAGTTTTTGAATTTTTCATGGCATAAAAAGCTCTTGCCAAAAGAGGAATAAGCCCTTGGGCAAGAAGAGAAAGAGAGAAATACCCAAGCGCAAGGGCGGTTGCCTTTGTGTCGCTCCAACCAAAACTACCCGATCCGAGGATAAGACGAATGATCTGAGCCCTGAGTAGAATGAAGGCAACAGAAGTCGGGATAAGAAGATATGAAACTGTCCTGATCGTCCGATTCAAATAAAAAACAAATTTGTCGGTTTCATTTTTTGTAAATGCTGTTGTTAGTGTTGGAAATACTGCGGTTGCAAAAGATGTGCCCAGCACTACCACCGGCATCGTCTGGATATTATTTGCAAAATTAAATGCAGAAATTGAACCGATCGCCAACGCCGAGCCAATCGCAGTATATACTAAAAGCATCAGTTGATTTACTCCCATACCAATAGTTCGCGGCAGCATTAGCCGGATAATTTTTTTAATCGACGCATTTTTATAATCGAAAGAAAAAGTGTATTTGAAACCAAGTTTAAACAATGATGGTAGCTGAATCAGCATATGAAGAACTGCGCCAATTATAACAAAGTAAACTACCCCGATGATTCCAATATTCCTTCCCAAAATAAACGTGCCCAAGATAATAGAGAGGTTATACACAAGTGGGGCAAATGAATAGGCAACGAAACGATTAAACGAATTAAGTACTCCGGAAAATATGTATGAAGCAGAGAAAAAAATCGGAGTTAACATCAAAATCCGAGCAAGCTCTGTAGTTTTTTGCATTTTTTCGAAAGAAAAATCCGGAACAACCAGTGGAGTAAGATATGGCATCAGGAAGAATAAAACAATAGCGGCAAAAATCATTATTACAGCTGCAATATTTAGAAGGATACTCGTAACTTTCCAGCCTTCTTCCATTTTATTGTTGCTGATAAAATCGCAAAAAACCGGAATAAATGCTGATGTTATAGCGCCTAAGATAAGAAAATTGAAAATAAGATCAGGTATACGAAATGCTGCAAAATAGATATCGAGTTGTGAAGTCGGAATATAACTTGCCAAAAAATGGTCGCGCAACATTCCTAGCACATTGCTGATAGTCAGTGTAATAAGCAAAATTGCACTGGCCATGCGAACGCTATTTTCCGAGTGGAAAAAATTAGAGAATCGTTTTATCATACCAGATCATACTTTCTACTATGTTTTCGCCTTAAAATATTTGAGAAAATCTTCTTCGTTAATTGTTTCTTTCTTTATCAGTTCGTCAGCCAATTTTTCAATGATTGATTTATGGGTATCAATAATTTTCTTGGCTTTTTTTCTGCCTTCATCGATAAATCTGGAAACTTCTTGGTCGATTACGGCGGCAATATTTTCGCTATAATTGCGCTGCTCGGCAAGTTCTTTCCCCAAAAACGGCATTTCTTCCTTGTGGCCATAAGTCTGTGGACCTAATTTTTCAGACATTCCAAATTCAACAACCATCTTGCGCGCAAGAAGAGTTGCTCGTTTCAGGTCGTTTTGTGCTCCAGTTGTTATTTTATTTGAACCGAAAAATTCTTCTTCGGCAACGCGGCCCGCAAGAAGTGAAGCAATTTCGTCCTCAAAATAATCTTTGGCTTCGAGCCTGCGGTCTTCTGTCGGCAAATTCCAAGTATATCCTAGAGCCATGCCGCGAGAAACTATCGAGATTTTGTGAACCGGATCGGCATTTGGCAAAATATGGCTAACAACAGCATGGCCTGACTCATGGATAGCGGTAATTTTCTTTTCATGGTCAGACATCTTCTTGCTTTTTCGCTCTGGGCCCATCATCACTTTCTCGATTGCCTCTTCCATGTTTTCTTGGGTTATGGTCTTGCGGCCAGCCCGAGCTGCTAAAATAGCTCCCTCATTTGCTAAATTTTTAAGATCAGCCCCAGAGAAACCGGCGGTTGTGGCGGCAATTCTTGAAAGATTAACATTTTTTTCGATTGGCTTATTTCGAGTATGAATTTTTAAAATTTGTTCACGTTCGCTTCTGTCTGGAAGATCGATAGTAATGTGCCTGTCGAAGCGGCCCGGACGAAGAAGTGCTGGATCAAGTACATCTGGCCTGTTTGTAGCAGCCATGACGATGACGTTATCACCGGTATCAAAGCCGTCCATTTCAACCAAAATTTGGTTTAATGTCTGCTCACGTTCATCGTGGCTTCCACCGAGCCCAGACCCGCGCTGGCGGCCGATTGCATCCATTTCATCAATAAAGACGATTGCCGGTGCGCTCCTTTTCGCTTTAGCGAAAAGATCGCGCACTCGGGACGCACCAACACCAACAAACATCTCGACAAATTCAGATGCGGAAATTGAGAAGAAAGGAACACCTGCCTCACCAGCAACCGCCTTTGCAAGCAAGGTCTTACCGGTACCAGGAGGCCCCACAAGAAGGACTCCTCGTGGAATTTCTGCGCCCAAATCGCGAAACTTTTTTGGTGACTTCAAAAACTCGACTACTTCGCGAAGTTCCTGCTTCGGTTCCAACAGCCCGGCGACATCATTAAATGTAGTTTTGCGCCCCAGTGAAAGACGGGCTCCAGATTTACCGAAACTCATCGCCTTCATATTTTGCCCCTGGGCGGAACGAAGCATCCACCAAAAAAATGCGGCGATCAAAATCAAAGGCAAGAGGGTATATAGAAATATCGACGACCAGGCAACAGATGAGCTTGTGTCTACAACTTTGATATTGACCTTGTCGGATGTAATACCATATTCATTCAAGCCAACGCCATTTTCCTTGTATGCCTGCTCGGTACCTTCGCCCTTAACGTTAGCGGTAACCTGATTATCTTTCACCGTAACTTGGTCGATTTGGCCATCCTGGACCTGTTTCGCAATCTGCGAGATATCAACCTGAGTTGGTGTTTTTGGCCGGCTGGCATAATAACTTCCGACAAGAACCGCTGCTATAAATATAATAATGATCCAATATACTGCACGGTTTCCAGATTTCTGATTCATTAAGCTCCTTAGTCTTCAATTCTTAGTCTTCAATACAATGATTTTACCACGCTCAAGGCTAACCTGTAAATGATGGGGGAGAGGCAAACTTTTCCGTCCCTCTTTTTTATATAGTAGCGTTCGCACGTTTTCAATATGAGAATAGTTAATATCTTCACCGCCACCAAGGTACTCGACAGACAGGCGAAGGGTAAGTCGTGAAAGCGACGGGCTGAGAGTTGCCCATTTTTTATAATTAAGCACAATTTCACTATTACCCCTTTTTTCAATGATCTGCCTAAGTTTATCTTCTGTCACAGACTCAAGGAAATCATAATCGTCCTCGATAGCCCGCGACGTGCTTCCTAGTGCTTCAATAACATTGGGGTTGATTTTTTTAAGCTGTGGAAGGATTCTGTGGCGAATTTTATTTCGCAGAAAATCCAAGTTAAAATTTGATTTATCTGTCCTGTACTTGATATTTTTTAATTTAAGGTATTCCAAAATATCTGTGCGTGAAAATTTGAGTAGGGGACGGATAAAATTTTCACGCTGAGAGGGGATAGATTTAAGCCCCTTTAAACCGGTACCTCTGATTAATCTCTGTACCAGGGTTTCGGCAAGGTCATTTGAATTATGTGCAAGAGCGATTTTGGCCTCTCCCCTTTCGGTTTTTAAAATTTTTTCGAAGAACTCATAGCGGGCATTCCTCGCTTCTTCTTCGCTGGCTTTTTTATTTTTTGGTTTATTGTTCCAGTCAGCTTCAATGAGTTCTACGCCATATTTTTGGCATAGTTTTTGGACAAATTTCTTGTCTCTCTCGCTCGCCGCTCCCCTCAACTTATGATTGAAATGGCATGCTTTTAAATTATTTTTTAATTTCGAGCGTAGAATTGCGAGAATATCAAAAAGGCAGACAGAATCTGGTCCGCCGGACAAGGCAACAATTACCGTGTCGCCTTCCCCTATCAACCTCTCAGCAATGATGTTTTTGTACACCTTGATAATTAAATTTTTTTGTGAGATTTTTGGCATATTTTAGCTCCCAACGCCTCAAAATTCTAGCACAAAATTACGTTCATATCCATAGAAAATGTCTGACTAATTGTTTTTGTATTTGGTATTTACTCTTTAATGAACGTATTAAAACCCTCACGATCGTGAGGGTTTTAATACGTTGCCCCATTTTTCAAGCAATTGGATTGACTTTTCGAACAAAATTTTATATACTTTTTAAGTAATATTCTGCGGGGTGGAGCAGCCCGGTAGCTCGCATGGCTCATAACCATGAGGTCGTTGGTTCAAATCCAACCCCCGCGACCAAATTTAAAAGTTTCTAGTTGCTAGATACTAGTGGCTAGAATTTTTTAACTAGAAACTATAAACTAATAACTAGCGGCAGGGTAGCTCAGATGGTTAGAGCGTGGGACTCATAAGCCCGAGGTCGTGGGTTCGATCCCCACCCCTGCTACCAGCAAATAATATGGCGATTCGCAAGAATCGTTATTTTATTTGTTAAGAAGATCGGATCGAACCCAACCTAGTCAGATTCTTTACGACTCGAGATCAAATAAAGAAGAATATAATATATTACAAGCTCGGCAAGTTCGAGCCAAACAAAATATTGGCACCATTTGACCGGATTGTAATAATCATGCAAAATCCAATGGACTAAGTACAATACCACGCCGCCAAAAATCGGCCAAACCCATCCGAACACGAACCCATTTGCACGATAATTAAAATAGCCATATACAATTAGAAATAAAGCGTAAACGATAAACAAAATCCACCACCAATAGCAATAGATCAGCGAGCTTGTTTCTGCTCCCAGCGCTTCCCCATCCTCCGACTCATCTTGCACAAAATTCCCATTCGGATTTGTTGATGCCTGGATGTTTTCAACTGGTGTGATTTCCGCCAACTGATTGCCAGTACTAAAATTTTGGTTGTTAAATTGGTCAAAGTTATTTGTAGATTCAGATTGGTCTGTGCTCTCGTTACCCACTACGAAGTTAAATGATGAAGTCAAAGTCCCTTGGTAATCATTTCCAACCCCAGCGGGCAAAATAGCAATGAAATCAATATTGACAGAGCTCCCTGGGGCTATAGAACCGACTATCACATTACTTTGGGGACTTTTTGCGATATCAGCAATCGTCTTATTCCAAACAGGAACCCCATATACTCTTGGTTCCAGCCTCAACATATTGGCAAGAGATCCGAGTGGACCATCAGTGGCGATTGAGAAAGAATGTGCGACGTTCCCAGTATTTTCAACAGTTACCGTCTTGACCGTTTCAAATCCTGGCGCAATGTTGGTTTCGTTAAAAAGTGGGCCAGTCCCATCATAGGTAATTTTCAACACGCCCGCATTTACTTCTGCAGCGTTCACTCTATAGGCAAAAACAAAAGTTGAGATCAGGCCAACTATTAGCGAGGCTACCAACAGACACAAGATTAAATTTTGTTTTAGGAAGCTCTTCATCATGCTCCTGGCGTCGGTGTTGTTAAATCAATAAAATCTGAAGCAAGATCCGAATCAAACCCAAGAGAACTTCTCGACAACGAATGACCAGCGGTAACATCGGGACATGCTGGGTTCCATACAGCGGTATCTGTACCATAATTCATTTGATCGACAGTAGTCCCAGAAGGGTTATTTAAGATTATTCTATCTCCGGCATTGCTAAGCCAATCAGTATTCCCGCCAAGGTTGATTGTCACTATATTGTCCCCGCTTGGGTTGCCCCAAAGCTGCCAAGTATTGTTATCATGTGACAACAAAACGAAACCATGAGCCGGAATACTCACATCCGGATTGATGGTTTTAGTATAGTAGTTGTCTGAGATAGACCAACCTTTTATGTTAATTTCGACATCATTTGGATTGTACAATTCGATCCATTCATTTTTTCCCTCGTCACCGTGGAGAGCATCAACATCATAGTAGACTTCGTTAATTACGACTCTATCTGGCGACGGTGTTTCCCAGGTTCCGGTTTGAAAAGTATTATCTGAAACTTCAACTTGATCTGTAAAAACTGCGTTTGTGGCAAAACTTGCCAAACACATTACTGCGGAAATAATGAACGCGCTTTTAATAATTTTTAACATGTCATTCCCCTTTGTTCTTAGTCGTCTTTACGGTCGCCTTTTTCGCCTTTTTGCGATCGGCAATTTCTTTCTTAATCTTGGATATCTCATCATATACGATAATCGTTGCTGGAACAATTATGATTATAATTAATCCTGGAACTGTCCTGGAAAAGCCGATGGGATAACCAATATACGGAACCTTCAAAACCACTTTTCCAACTACATTATCTTGCAGGACATAGAATTCGTCCGGAACACTATTTGCATCCCCTTTGGTCCGGTATTTTACCGTACCATTGTCGGTAGATAGTTCAACAATTCTATGAGTTATCTTTTCGTTGGGCTTTTCAATACTTTTATAAGTAATAATATCATTAACGTAATAATTATTTTCAGACTTCGTTATTATCAAACTACCCGTTTTGATTGCTGGTTCCATTGATCCAGACTGGACGGTTAAAAATCTGACACCCCCAATAGATAATTTTGCCAAAATCGCTGCGACTGCAAACAAAATTACGATTGCAAATACAATCCAAGTAATGATCTTCCAGTAATCTACCTTTTTTACATTAGTCATATTAATTTTTTTCTGCTTTAAAACCCAGTTAGGCCGCTTTCATAAAGCGGCCCTTAAGGTTTTTAAACCTACAGACTGCTTTGAGCATCCATAACTATATTGAATCCAGTTGCAAGACCTTGGACACTATCACCAGTTGCAAGCGGAAGAGTGACCTTGACCCAAATTCTTTGTGACCAACCAGCAGGCATTGGATTGAAAGCAAAAGCACTTGAGTTTATCCTATTTGCGGAACCAGTAATACCATCCAGGGAACCTGAATAAATTAAAGCACCCGATGAATCATTATTTCTCATCTCAACTGTTAGAGCATCATAAAGAGCGTTGTCCATTGTTGTATCTACGTGGACAAAATAATATGCTGGCAACGTCCCGATATTCATGACGTCCATATATTTATTTGTTGTATCACCAGGCTTCATGTTAGAAACCGAGAATGGTAGACCAGCCTCTTTGTTAATTTGTATTTTCAAAGTGCCTGTCGCAAACGAATTCCCATTAACTGACGCTTGGCTCGTAAACACTGCCGATGTTGCCCCAATTGCAAGGGCAGCAACAATTGCGATCACTGATAGACTTTTTACAATTCTTAACATAATAACTCCTTCTTTCATAATTTTGAAATTATTCATAAGGCATCGACCACCCCCAAAGTGGCCTTATGTTAAGCTAACATTAAAAACCAATGAGCACAAACATTCCAAATTGCAAAGACAATTTGTTTTTCATGAGCTAAATATATGCCCGGCAATATATACCTGTCAATAGTTGAGTTCAATTAAAAAAATATTTTATCCAAAGCCTATAATTAGGTGTTTTTATCGTCTTCTCGGTTCTGCCCAGATCAGCAACTTGATCCTCCGGGGTGTCTTTGGGTAACACAATCACTTTTTCCCCGGGTGCCATATAACCCAATTTTGCCCGCGCCTCCTTTTCTTTAAACGACTGGGTCTTGTAATATGCTATTTCCATTTGCAACATCTCAACATCTGATTGTAATTTCGCGACCCTTTGCCTTTCCCCTTCGACTTGTTTATTCGATTCATAATTTACCCAGATACTACGTCCTACGACGAACAAAAGGTATAAAATAAAAGCAAAAATCAGCAAATTGCTGAATGTCATCGGCAAAATTGATTCTATCCTGTCTTTGGTTCTGGCAAAAAAACCTTTCCGTTCCATAATATTATTATACAACAAAGTTTATCCAAGACTAAAAGAAGCTCCGTGTTCACGGAGCTTCTTTTTTGAATGCCTATGCGTAAATTACCATCTTCTGGATTTTTTATTATTTTTTGGCGCTACTTTTTTGGCTGAGTCTTTCTTTACTGGAGCCGCCACAATTTTCTTTTCTTTAACTACAGCCGTTGCCGCAGTTCCTTCGCTATCGCCGCCAAACCAGTAAAAATATCCGCCCGTGGCCGCACCAGCCAACAGAATCAAGATGAAGAGTATGATCCACGGGGTCCAGTTGATTTTATTATCTTCCGAATCATTACTGGTATCCTCAGCGGCTTTTATCTGCCCATTTTGGTCAAGATCGGATTGCTCTTCACCAGAAGGAGCCGCTGTAGCAGCTTGGGCTGTAGCAGGAGCTGTGAAAGAAACAGCCGTGGCATTACTGGTGGTTACACTTGGCCCAACGACCGGAACTGGTGCAGTTAATTTGACAGAAACAACTTCAGAGCTTGAGGTTTCAGTCGCGCTCTTAGCAACAACCTTGACGGAATAATCACCATAAGAAGCAACTGACACATTTTCCTTGTAAGCATTACCTTTATCATCAGCAGCAACCGAAATGGTTTTGGAAATAATTCCGTTCACATAAATTTCGTATGAAGTAACACCGCCACCGACCCCGTTGAAGGAAACATTTATACTCTTTCCATCACCCGGAGTAGCCGCAACAACAGGAGTAGGCAAATAGTCTACATGCGCATTAATTACATTCGAAATCGCCGACTCATTCCCAGCATTGTCGAAAGCTTTTACGTAATAGATAAAATCGCCATTACCTGGCATATCTGTATATTTCGCATCCGTAATCAATGCCAAGTTAAGAGAAACATCGGTTGGGCTTGGGACTTCAGTGCTTAAAATTCTATAAACATTGTACCCGGCAATGCCATTTGCGTCGGTCGAATCACTCCATGCAAGATCAACTTCATTCTTCACTACATTGCCGGCCAAATCCGTAATCGCTGTTGGAACCACGGTGTCGACGGTGAATGACGAAATTCCGGCCATTTTTGAATCCTTTTCGCCATCAGAAGCTATGACATACCAGTAATACTGGCCGTCGGATAATTTATGTGGATTTGTGCTCTGAAAACTTGTAGAAGTTAAGCCGGTTTTGTGAATCTTGGCGGCACTATCACCAACTTTATACACGAATAATTCATAAGTAATGGCGTCATTATCCGAATCCGTCGATGGTTGCCATACAAATTCTGGATTTTGGCTCTTAACATACGAGCTATCTGCCGGCGATGTCATCACGGGAGCAGTTGGGGCAGTATCTTCAGAAACAAATGTCACCTTGAAGTTCACAAACGAGTTGTTGCCATCATCAGAATTTTTTCCTAACAGCTTGATATTAACATCACTCTTTCCATAGAAATGATAATCATCATTTAGAGAATAATAGCCCGATAGCTTACCATTATCTGTGCTGGTCTTATCAGCCTTTTTTGTTTGGTCAATACTTGGAATAATCTCAGTTGCACCTGCGCCTTGTGATATTTCATAAGTAGCTTGGTGCGTGTGATTATTCCACACTCTCCACTCTGCTTCAATTTTATAAATTCCCGGCAGATCGACTGAATTATCCAAGGCATCATCCGCTTCTACGTATGCGCCTACCACACTACCATCAGTGTAAAGTTCTTTTCCATAAGCGTTGGTGTAAGTATGCCACTCAGCTGACGGAAAAGCAGTAACACCAGAAACACCAATAATTTTTTCCGGTGCGGCTGCCATGGCCGGTTTGGCGGTTAAAATTCCTGTATAAAGCGATGCGGGTATCATCAGCATTGTTGCAAGCAGGCATACCACCCACTTTTTAGTTCTTAATCTCATAAAACCTCTCTCATTGTTAAATTTTAATACAGACAAAAAAGCTAACACAAAACGTTAACACTTTAGCAATCTAGATTGTTAAATTCCCTCCAGAATACGAGAAACCTCGTTTGGTCTAGGTCTGCCCTCACTTTTTCGGGAATTTTTGATGATTTCAGCTATTTATTTTTCCTAAAGCAAATTTGCCTTAAGATGAGTTCACTTTCGCCATATCCTACCCATAGTCGAAGTATCACACTTTATCATACTTTTTACTGACCATAAGCAGTGCTTTTCTGGCTGAGGAGTAGAATATCAATCATGTTATCGCTTGTCAAATTTATATTTTTTCTAGCCCCCACCTTATAAATAATAAGTTATCCACAAGAGATATCACACAGTAACAAAAAAGCCCTGAAGGGCTTTTTTGTATTTTTATTCATCTCAATTTTTTTGTTATACATTAGGGAATATTAAAAGATGCAATTTTAGAAACAATATTGTCAAAAATCTGAAGCACAACAGGCTTTTTGCGGCCAAACATATTTGTAACCATATAAGTATCATGCGAACCATTATTATCTTTATAAGCCCCCTTTACCACGCCGATTCCCATGTCAGAATAATCAGGGTTTAAAATATTGTCCCTATGGGCCGGTGATTTCATCCAAGCATTTACTGTGCCTTCGGCAGTATTAAAATCCATAGCAAGGTTTTCTCCAGCATAAAGATAATTATATCCTGCGCTTATAATAAAATCCCACGGGGCAAGATCAAACGCATAGTGTTCAAAATAGTTTCGATTTACCATATCCAAAGACTTATTCTTGGCGGCCTGATCGAGGCTTTTATCAATCCTAAGAGGAATTAAACCGTTTGCAGTTCTTTCGGAATTGATCAATAGCTCAATATTCTCCGGAGTAATTTCTGAGGCAAAAGCACCAGAAATTGAAGTAAAAATAACAATAGCAGCAACAATTAGGCCAAAATATGTTTTGAATTTTTTAAAATTATTTACCATTTTTGTATTTGTTTTATTCATTTTTGTTTTTATTTTGTATTACAGAGTATGAAATTATACTATTATATCAATATTCTTCATTCTTGTCAATCCTAGCCAAGCTGATCTTGTTTAACCTTGAATTTATTAGCATAATTCTGTTATTATATCTTCGTGCGATTGGGCCCATAGCTCAGTGGTAGAGCGCCCGGCTCATAACCGGTTGGTCGCAGGTCCGATCCCTGCTGGGCCCACCAAAATACTTTTCGACTGCGACAATTAGAATGAAATAAAATTTTGAATACGAACAAAGAATTCATGACGCCAGGTAGCCCCGTTTTCGACGATGATTTATATTTGGCGATTTATTTAGTTAAAAGTCAATCAGGGATAGACAGAATCAGATCAAAAGCCGAAAACGATGGATTTAGGGAGCAAAATAATCTGCACATTACCGTATTGAGTGAAAAAGTATTTCTTCCGCTACTGCAAGAATCTTCGCCGGCAAAAAGAACCAAAATCATACAGAAAATAATTTCTCTGATTTCGCATACCGACTGGAAATTTAAACTCGAAGATATTTATTATGTCGCAGGCTTAATACCAGCCGCCAGAACTGGAACCCGTGACGAATATCGAGAATCATACATTAGAACAGTTTGCATGCCAGGATTCAATCAATTTATAGAAAATATAAATAACATTCTTGAATCAAGAATCCCCCTTCCTTTTCCGCATATCACCCTCTTTACAAAAGGAGAGGGCAAAAACCCAAAATATTACGGAATTCCAATAAATTCAAAAGAAGAATTTCAGGGACTAAAGTCGAGACAAATCCGCTAAATAACAATTTTTACATGTTTGATTTGTGTTTAACCGGTGGTTTCTTGTAAAATATTAGTATAACTAGTGGGGGCAAAAGTGACATTCAAGACAAAAAGAATTCTCGAATGGGTAGCATTTTCTTTCTTCGCGCTACTTCTTTTATTATCCGGATCTCTTTTTTTCTATCAACAAACCTATGCTGGAAAAATTTATCACAGAGTAAAAATTGCAGATATTGAATTATCCGGAAAGACAAAACAGCAAGCGATAACTCTCTTGGAGAGCAAGAAAACTAATGTTTTGACAAAAAATGTTACGCTCACCGCAGGAGACAAAAGCGCCACAGCAAAGGTATCCGATACCGGCTTATCGATCGATACAAACAAGTCCGTAAATGAAGCATATGCGGTTGGAAGAAACAATAAATTTCTTGTTCAGATCTATCTTTCCGCTATGACGATTTTGAAGCCAAATTCAATTAATCTGGCTGTTTCGGTAGATGAAGAAAAATTCAATAGTTTTGTTTCATCACAAATTCCTGGCCTGGGTATTGAACCCAAAAATGCGGAGCTAAAAATTGAGAATGGGGTTTTGTCTGAAATTCCAGAGCAATCAGGCCAAGTAGCAAATTCCGGTGACTTGGCACAAAAAATAATCTCTTTAAGTGGAAATAACGATACTACAGAGAGTTTTAACATTCCCCTTGAGACAAATGTGGTCGCACCAGAAATCAAAATTGCCGATTTGAGTTCAGCCGAAGCAGCGGCACAAAAATATTTATCAAGCAACATTGTTTTAAATTATAATTCGCAATCTTATAAACCAACTAAATCGGATATCGGAAAATGGATCGTTTTTTCCGTAAGCGAAGGCCTGTATAAAACGAATCTAGATGACAATGTGATCAAAACCTATCTCACCACCATTGCGAAAAATTTTGAAATACAAAGGGTGGACAAAAAAATTAATGCGGTGGACAATAGCGTAATTGAAGAAGGTAGAGAGGGTTTATATTTGAACAAAGACCAGGCCCTAAAGGATATAAAAAATCAAATTAATTCTCAGAACTCATTCAGCATCGCCCTTGCGACAACCACCGAGGCACCAAAAGAAGTAAGGGTTTTTCCCGCAGAAGGAATCGTGCCTGGCCGTTTTGAAGGTAAATACATTGATATAGACCTAGCCCAGCAAAAATTATGCCAAATTGAATTTAATACAATTCTTGCCTGCTATACTATCTCTTCAGGTAAAGCCTCTACGCCTACTCCGGTTGGCACAAGATACATCCAAGACAAAAATCCAAAGGCTTGGTCAGCTCCATATGGACTCTGGATGCCATGGTGGAATGGATTGGGGGGCGGCTATGGAATTCATGAGCTGCCAGAATGGCCAAATGGTTACAAGGAAGGCGAAAGCCACCTGGGCACGCCAGTATCACATGGTTGCGTGCGATTAGGCGTTGGCTCAGCACAGGTTGTATATGACTGGGCACCGATCGGAACTCCGGTATACATACACAAATAGTCCTTAAAGTCTATCGAGTCACAATACCTTGAGCTCTATTTTGTTACTATTAGGAGCTCTTTTTGTCCGCCGTCGGGATTTTTGACTGACTCAAGAACCGTTTGGTAGAGGTAATAATATCCTTCGCCCTTCCTCGTTCCAGGATCGTTGGTAATAAATCCAGCGCTATCATAGCCCTTGATCACCAGCATATGGTATTCTGGCCCGCCGTTTGTGAAATTTGGGTTGCCCAAAAGCCGCCCGTCAGTTGGGACAATTACCGGTACCCCACTAGCAATTAATCGCTTGATTGAATCAACTGAGTAATCAGATAATACTTCGCCAGATAGTCCGTAAACATTTTGGGCTAATATAAGAGTTTTTTCAGCAGTAAGATCATAGTGCCCACCCCAATTCTTCATCTGCCAATCTACCATAGAGAGAATATCATCGCGCATTGACTCTTTGGACAAAGTTTTTTCGTTTAGATAATATCGAACAATATCGATCGATGCCTCCTCGCAAGCATTCTGCCAAGGCTCAGACCAGTCGCCAGAAGGAGCCTGGGAAGCGAAAGACATCGAGAGAACTTTTTTTGAGGGAATTTCCAGGGGTTTATCTTCTGAGGCAGTTATTTGAGTCTCCCCTAAATTCTTCTCGAGAGAAGACTGGGAAATTTCGGCCTCCGTATTTTCAGATTTTTTGTCTTCAATATCAATTTTTGGATATAGCAAAATCAGAGCAGATATCAAGAGAATAATGCCGAATATTATTAAACGAAGAGAAAAGGCCCCCTCTTTGTCGTTTTTTTTCATGTGGAGATTATAGAGGAATGGCAACAAAAAATCAATCTAAACAATATTCTCACAGAATCTGTAGGTGTACTATAATCGTTCAAAAATTGGACTTATAAAATGTCTTTTGAGGACATAGTGATCGAGTCACCTTTTTGAAGTTCACCCGAAAGAAACTTTTTTGCCAATACATCTTCTAGTTTTTCCTGAATGGCGCGAGACATGGGACGGGCACCCATCTGTGGATCATACCCTATTCCTGCCAGCTTTACGATCGCATCTGGCATCACAATCAGATTGACCCCTTTGTTTTTAGCAACAATATCGGTAAGATTTTTAACCATTAGAGTTGCAATTTTGACTATGTCTTCACGTGTTAATGGAGAAAATACTATAACGCTTGTAAACCTGTTCAAAAATTCCGGACGATAAATATTTTGCTCGATAATATAGTTCAAGAGATCGTTTTTTACTTTTTCATACTCGACTCCCGACTGAACCGATTGGCGTATTAAATTTGCACCAGCATTGGACGTGGCAATAATAATAGTGTTTGTAAATGCTACTTTGCGTCCTGACCCATCCGTCAAGTGGCCTTCATCCAAAACCTGCAAAAACAAGTTCAATATATCCGGATGCGCTTTTTCAATCTCATCAAACAGAAGAAGGGAAAAAGGCCTTTCTCGCACGGCAGTAGTAAGCACTCCCTGTGTTTCTTCTCCAGAAATATTTGATCCGATAAACCGGTAAATGTCTTGTTTGTTTTGAAACTCTGACATATCAAATCTAATCATGCGGCTTTCGTCACCAAAATATGCTTCGGCTAAAGCTTTGGCCGTTTCCGTTTTTCCTACACCGGTTGATCCCAAAAACAGAAAAGATCCGATTGGTTTTTTTGTATCCGTCACACCGGCGCGGGAGCGGCGCAAAGCATTGGCAATGGCATTTATCGCCTCCCCTTGCCCGATCACCCTTTTGTGCATAATGCTTTCAAGATCTAAAAGCTTCTTCTTTTCAGACTCATCAACTTCCCCGCTCGGCACGTCATATTTTTCAGAAACATAGGCCAAAATATCATCTGGAGTAATAATCGTCTCTCCCCTTTCGGATGTTGCTTTGGCCGATGCTCCATCTAAAAGATTGATCGATTTTTCAGGATTTGGCTGATTTAAAATAAATTTATCCGCAGCATGGATGGTTTCTTTGATTGCCCCATACGAGATTAATGAATTCGTATGGTATTCGATTTGAGGAACAATATCCTCCAATATTCTAACCATTTCATTTTTATCCGGTTCTTCAATGGTTACCCTGGTAAAACGCTCGACCAAGACGCCATTTGTAGCAAAATATTTATTGTAAGATGAAATATCGCAGGTTCCAACAAAATAAACCCCAGAACCTTCCAAATAAGGAAGGATGACTTCGGATGCATTTACCCTTCCGGCATCTCCAGAAGAAAACAGATTTTGGATATTTTCAATAAACAGAATAATATTGCCCGCTCTTGTGGCTTCATTTAATATCTCTGTCAATCTTTGCGTGATTTCCCCTCCGCTTACAGCACCCGAAAGCAGTGAATCAATATCAAGTTTCAAAACATGTTTATTGGAAAGCGAACCCATCGCTTTCCCCTCATAAACCCTCTTCACAAAACCAAGTGCTGTTGTCTTCTTCCCAACACCAGCTTCTCCAACCAGTAGAACATTGCCTCCAGTTTGTTTGGTAAGCGCTTCTTCCATTGCTTTGATCTCTTTGTCATGACCCACAATATGCAAATTTAATCCGGTTTCGGCGATAGTTCTGGTAAGATCTTGCGAATATTGTTTCAAAAGGACCGCCGCTCCAAATATCCAATCCTTACCTACCCCTCCGGTCAACTTTATATTGTCTGGATTTATAAATTTCTTTTTATAATATTTTTCACGGACTTCGGCAGTTTGCCAGTAAACTATATTGGCCAAATCTTGAAGTTCAAGCCGATAATCTGACATGAAACGCTGTAATCCTTTGTCCTTTTCACAGAGCGCCACAAAAAGGTCGCCAACCTCAATTTGGTGATGAGATTCTGCCTGGGCAATTTTTAGGGCGCGTATAACCAACTGCAAAGTATCAGAATCGCCCGATTCTCCTTCCAGATATTCGCCAACTAAATCTTTCGAAGTTCCAATTCTTGCAAGAATAAAAATCATATCCGGCGAATTTAATATGGCTTTTGCGATGTCTTTGGAGGTCGCATTATCGGCATATCCCCTGAGTCCTCGGGACCATGCTTTTGCTAGTTCAAATGAAAATACCCCGAACAAATTGCATTCCCCGCCGTTAGCAATCGCCTCTACAAATTCATTTAATTCGTATTGTTTCGGATATCTCACACGAACTTTATAAAATGCTACCGCAGTTAAATACAAAATAAACACGCCAATATCCAGCAAAACCCATCCTCTGTACGGATCAATTTCGTTAAAATCAAACCAACTCCCAATATCGGCAACTATAGCGGCAGCAGAAATTAAATAGAATATAAAAACAATAAACTTAAAAAAATAATTCGAAACAAGGGCATCAATCTTGATCGCTTTAGCAATTATTGTGCCATTTTCTTCAATTTTGCAATTTGAATCTTTCATCAAAATGCCCTGATCCCTCTAATGATCAAATATACTGCCAAAACTGGAACCAAGGGCCAGGCGATCACCATAATAATTGACCCGGCTAAAGTAAAAATCGAGGACACTAAATACGAAAAAAGCGTCATTAATTTAATAATGAAACCAGTAAACCTTGAAGCTAAATTCAGAGTCCAGGCCTTGAATTTTTCCTGTAGAGTAAGGCCCTCATAATTTATAAGGTCCCGCTTCCACGGAGAAAACAGGGTCGTAATACACACTTTCACCGAAAAAAGATCAAAATTTATAATAAAAAACGCGCGAATGTACTTAAAAAGACGGCCGTATGCGTACCCATACCACCAAGAAAGATATAGGATCGGTAAACTGGTTGTCCCCTCCATTCGAATCCTCGTATCAAGTATTGTGCATTAAGCCTAATACTTTATTCTTAATACTTTATTCTCATTATTCAATCTCTATCGCATCAACTGGGCAATGGTCTGCCGCTTCCTTTGCTTTTTCAAAATCTGAGCACCCTTTTTTGGGCACTGATTTACCTTGTTCGTTCAGCTCAAAACATTCCGGAGCTAAAGAAATACACGTACCACAACCGATGCATGTATCATCGTCAACCACAATCTTGGGTTCTTCATTCTTCTTTGCTTTTTCCTCCGCCATAATTTCCTCTCTGTTAACTTCCAAAACAAGGCTTAAAGCCCACTATTATTGTACGATAATATGTTCAAAAATAAAAGCAGCCATGCTCTAATCCTTGACATTTCATTACAAAACTGCTACAATGATTTAATCATCAAAAACAATCCGATGAGAAAAACAAAAGTAATTAGGAGGAAAAATGAGAAAAGAAATTGCGCGCGTTGGCACCGAAGCTGTAGATCTGGATAATCTTAAAGCGATCGAAGCCGTTGCGATGTCAGCAGTTGCCATCCTTGCCGTTACCTTCGGCACTATCTACGGATCAATGCTTTAAATCAAACTAAAATTTTCATGTAATAAAAAATCCTTGAGAAATCAAGGATTTTTTATATGGAGATATTCAGAATTTATTTTTTGATAAACCTGTTGATAATTGTAATCTCGTCTTCACCCAAGACCACATTCCCGTCCTCGTCGCGGTTCTTGATAATCAAAAGTTCTACAAATGTTGAGATAGTAGAGGCCAGAGATGATTTTGCAGCTTCAAGCTGAATTAATATCTCTTTCTCCGGTTTATTTTTATCCAGCATATCTTCAATGCCGCGGATCTGGCCCTCAATTCTGCGCAAGCGATTAAAAATTGTTTGATAATGCATGGTCGTTCACTTTATGGACATTACGAACTTTATAGACTTTCGATTCGCTGCGGGCTTTGTCCACAGCCATACCCCCCTCTTTCCACAATATACCCCCCACCGGTATATTTTACAAGTTAAATAGTGAGGAAACTCCAAAATCTAGACTCTAAAATGCAACATATTTTAAATATCTTCTATTATTAAACGGAAAACGGCGGTCCACATGGGACCGACCGCCAGTTTTCCCCTTCATGTTGTAGCTATTCCTGTGTTGACTGCTCTTGAGCCTGATATGCCAGCAATTCCCACCAGAATTCCTTCATCACCTCGTGATGGATGACCTTCAGAGGCACCCCTCCATTGACTGACAACCACGGACGGCCATCCTTGCGTACCCACACCGATAGTGTCAGATCGCCCGTGATGACAAGACGGAAGCACTGCACCCCATGGATCGTCGGCTGCTTCCACAAAGGAATCGTCGCCTTCAGAAGCATGGCGACTACTCTGCCCAGACTGTTGTAGGCTCGCAGAGCCATCAGAAAGAGCAACAAGAAGACAAATGCGGCCAAACCAGCAACCATCGAAGCGAATGCGCTATTCACTTTGAGTACCCCCAGTGTTCGGATTTGTGGGCGGAAACTACACCTAGGTAATTTACACTCTCTTAGTGAGAAAAGTCAACAAAAAATGGCAGCCAACAACTATTAACTGCTGTTTATTTTTAAACTTCAGAGTGCTTAAACAAATTTATCGGATTTCAACCGACTTAACGAAAGGCTTGATAGCGTTTGCCATTTCCCTGAGTTCTTTGTCTAAAAATGGCGCGAGTTTCATTTCTTCGGAGATTTGCTTCGTCTTCAAATAATTTTGGATGACGTATTTGTTTGTGCCCTTGATCATTTTGCCAATGCCAATCATATCGTCGATGTTGTGCAATGGTTTGGCTAGAGTCGTCCGAAATTCATATGAAATGTCAGAGTTCATAATAAGTTTGACTGATTTTTGGACACCAGCTATCAGCTTGCAACTTGCAGCTGGCGGCTTCTTTGATTTGGAATTTTTTTTGAAATTGGAAATTGGAAATTGGAAATTGGCGACATCTCGATACTTATCAATCGGTGACTTAATATCCATGGCAATATAATCGACATCGCCATCCTTGATGATTTTTTCAAGCAGTTCGGGATTTGTGCCATTCGTATCAAGCTTCACTTGAAATCCAAGAGCTTTGATGTGAGATATAAATTGCGGCAAGTCATTGTGTATCGTCGGTTCTCCGCCCGTAATGCAGACTCCACCCAGCTTTCCATAGCGAGACTCAAGAAACTCAAAGAAATCTTCTTCGGGAATCAAGGGGTTAAACTTCTCGGGTAATACCAATTCTGGATTATGGCAATAATGGCACTTAAAATTGCAGCCGCGTGTAAAGACTGTAGCCGCAACTAACCCCGGGAAATCCACGAGAGTTGTTTTTGCAAGACCAGCAATTTGCATTTTATAAATTCAAAACTAATATGTAATAACTAATAACCGAATGAATCATCCTCATGGTTTTTAGTTTTTCGCCCCGTAGGGGCCCCTTTGGGGTTTTTAGTTATTAAATGTATTAAATTAGCTCTGCTTGTTCTACATTTTCATCCACTACTACTTCTTCTTTAGCATCCTTTGTTTTTTTGATCTGAACAGTTTGTCTATCATCAAATTCCGCTCTTTTTCCTTCATTCCATTGTTTAATCGGGCGAATATATCCGACAATTCTGGCATAAACTTCGTTTTCCGAACCGCACTTTTCACATTTCTCCACTCTGCCAGGAATATATCCATCTTTCGGGCAGACAGAAAACGTTGGGCTAATCGTAAAATATGGCAACCGGTAATTTTCGCAAATGGTTTTAATTAGATTCTTCATTGCATTTAAGTCCTTGATTTCCTCACCCACAAACAGATGAACAACGGTTCCACCGGTATATTTGGTCTGTAGTTCATCTTGAAGATCGAGAATTTCAAAAATATCATTCGAATAATCAACTGGAAGCTGTGTAGAATTTGAGTAGTAAACTGGCAATCCGAGCTCTTCGTGTTGGGCTTCATTTGCAACCATAATTTCGGGATAAAGCTCTTTATCTATACGCGCCAAACGATGAGACGTACCTTCGGCAGGAGTAGCTTCAAGATTGTAATTGTTGCCAGTTTCTTGCTGATATCCTGAAATTTTTTCACGCATATAATCCATTACCTCAAGAGCAAATTTCTGGCCTTCAGCCGTGGCAATGTCGCGACCGAGCAAATTCAAGATTGCCTCATTCATTCCAACCAATCCGATAGTTGAGAAGTGATTCGACCAATATTTGCCATCGCGCTTTTTGATATTTCTCAAATAAAACTTCGAATACGGATAAAGACCGGCATTTGTCATTTTCTCAAGCGCAGTCCGCTTCAATTCCAAACTTTCTTTGGCTAGATCCATAACATAGCTTAGATTATATAGAAATTCCCTCTTGTCACGCGAACGATAGCCAAGCCGAGGCAAGTTGATAGTGACGACGCCGATCGAACCAGTAAGAGGATTTGCACCAAAAAGACCGCCGCCTCGCTTCATAAGCTCGCGGTTGTCTAGTCGCAGACGGCAGCACATTGAGCGTGCGTCTTCCGGTTTCATGTCCGAATTGATGAAGTTAGAAAAATACGGAACGCCGTATTTGGCTGTCATTTTCCACAAGCCTTCGAGTTTCTTATTCTCCCAATCAAAGTCTGCTGTGATGTTGTAAGTCGGGATCGGAAAAGTAAAAATCCGTCCCTTAGCATCGCCCTCAGAAACAACCTCGGCAAATACTTCATTGAAAAGATCCATCTCAGCTTGAAATTCCTTATAGGTTTCCTTTTGCGGCTTGCCTGCAACCATAACCGGCTGATCAGCAAGAGTGGAAGGCACGGTTAAATCGAGTGTGATGTTTGTGAAGGGTGTCTGAAAGCCAACCCTTGTCGGGACATTCATATTAAACATGAATGATTGCAAATCTTGTTTTAGCTCGGCTCTGCCAATTTTGTCATAGCGTATGAATGGAGCAAGCAAGGTATCAAAATTTGAAATTGCCTGTGCTCCCGCAGATTCACCCTGTAAGGTAAAAAAGAAATTAACCAGCTGGCCGAGGGCTGCCCGAAGATGTTTGGCTGGCTTGCATTCGATTTTGCCTTCCACCCCCGAAAAACCGACCGCCAAAAGGTCCTGTAGATCCCAGCCGACGCAGTAAACCGAAAGTTTATCGAGGTCATGAACGTGCATATCGCCTTCAGCCGCCGCGCGTTTGATTTCTTCAGGGTACACTTTGCCCAGCCAATAACCTTTGGAGATTTCTGAAGAAATATAGTTGTTAAGGCCCTGAAGCGAATAAGCCATGTTGGAATTTTCTTTCACCTGCCAGTCCAAATTACCGACATATTGTTCGACTAGGCCCACTTGTTCTTCAAGAGCTAACGCGCGAAGTTCGGCATGTTTTTGGCGATATATGATATAAGCCTTCGCAGTTTGGCGATATTTTGATGACAAGAGCACTTCTTCCACTACATCTTGTATTTCCTCAACGGTGGGAATCTTTCGGCGAATTCTCTCCGGTGCAAGCTCGATTACCTTTTTCGCTAATTTCTTGGCCGCGTCTTCGCCAAATTCTTCTGTTGCCTTGCCAGCTTTTGCGATTGCGCTCGCAATCTTGGCTTCAGTAAAATCAACGATTTTTCCGTCGCGTTTTCGAATCTTAGTAAACATCCCTTCGGCCCTCCATTCTAGTGATCAATATATGCAAATTTGTATTCGGTAATTTACAATATACACCCTTTTTGCCATCGTTCAAAGCCTTAACATACTACATGTAGTGTTTATGCTTAGTTCGGTTTTTGTTTGCTATTGTTTGGCGCTTCTAAATTAGGTTTTTTGATTTTTTTAACATAATATGGGTTATTACCGACTGAAAAATTAGCTCGACCATCAATGTATAAGATTTACATTGTAGCCCAACCCCAACGCTGATACAATCAAAGCGAAATGCTAAAAAATATCATTGTAAAAATATTGTTGGCTGCAATCGTCGTTTCTGTGGTAAGCGTCGGTGCTTACTATTTTTTTGGCAGAAACACAAAAGCCGATGACAAGACTGCTGTTACGATTAGTGACCAACCGCTTGTAGCCGGAGTAACAAATTCAAATCCTGACAACCAATCCGAAGGAAAAATGACTTTGGAAATCCCTGATCTTAAAATAACAGCACCAATTGTTTTAAATGTTGATGGCAACAATAAAGAAAGTTATATGAAAGCGTTGGAGGGAGGCATCGCCCACATGAAGGGCACAGCCCTTCCAGGTAATTCTGGTAATAGTGTGATTTTTGGCCACTCGAGCTATTATGAAGATCAGCCAGGAAATTATAAGTCAATCTTTGCCACCCTTAATAATTTGAGCATCGGAGACCCAATAACCGTCGAGAAGCAAGGTGGAAATCTAAATTTTATAGTATTCAACAAACAAATTGTTGATCCGGATGATGTCAACGTGGTAAACCAAAATTATAGTAAAAAAGAATTAACCCTTATTACTTGCTGGCCAATAAATACAACAAAACAAAGATTAATTGTCTCCGCAGAATTAAAATAGCCGTTAGCTGCTAGCTTTTATTTACAATCATAGTACTCGTTCCAACATTTCCTACGGGATCATAAGCTTTTATTACTAAATTATAACTGCCGTTTGGCGTGCCGCTTCTGAGCCAAATCCTTTCGATACTGCTGGAATCTTCGCTTGCAACAAGAGAATCATTAACATATATTTCCATTTTCACAACTGCCACATTATCTGTGGCTGAAGCTAAAATATGCAAATTATCCTCCGTCCAGTTCACTGGTGATGACAAGGGATCAGAAATAGTCACTACCGGTTTTTCCGAATCGGTTTCGGCATTATTCACGTTTACGCTTTCAGAAACTTCAACCGACTGATTGGAATCAAAGGCTTTTGCCTTTATGGCGTGAGTTCCGTTTGAATAACTCCGAGTCTCCCATGCCCAGCTGTATGGCGCAGACATAATTGTTGCAGTTTTTGCACCATCAACATATATCTCAACTCTGGTCACAGCAATGTTATCGCTTGCATTTATAACAATGCTTGTAACCGCAGAAACATTTGAGCCGTCCTGGGGCGAAGAGATTGCCACAGAAGGAGGTGTTGTATCTTCTTCCGGCGGCGCAGATGACATCCCTGAAAGCCAAGTCTTAACCCACCCCGATGGGTAGCCGTAAGTTCCGCTCATTGCGTGATAACCATAACCAGAAAAGAGGTAGGAATAATCTTCAGCCACGATTTCAACATCGCAATTCCCCCAACCTAGCGAGTAATCCGGAGCAGTGGACGAAAGGCTTAGGGGACGAGATGAATAATATTGCGATGGCCAACGCTCCCCTGTTGGAATATTATTGTCCACCCAACGATGGTAAAGCGTGTAATGATGCCCGTATTCATGAGAAAAAACCAACTTCATATAATCTGCAAAATAAGGAGAACTTTTGTACGAATAAACATTTAAAGTAATCCAGCCAAAAGCTTTGGTAATTTTGCCGTCAGAATTAGAGATGTAACTGCCGGTGTATAAACCGCCATAACCGCAGTTGGAACAATCGACGATTCTAAGCTCGTACATGTATGAAATATCCGAGCCTGACCAAAGCAAACTATTTTTTAAATAACTTTTTATTGTTTCGCCCAAAGCAGGATAATTTCCTGTCGTGTCATTATAGTAAATATTCGAAACAGGACCTTCACCCGCATATTTTTGCAAAGTATTTATGTCTTCCGGTGAAATGGTGCCTTCGGAAACCACAGTCGCTTTTCCAGCCGAAGTTGAGACAGACGATCTTGTCGATCCTTTTGAGGCATGCTTTGGTGGATTACTCTTAACTGCTTCTGGTGCATCTGATTGTATTACCAAAGTCGGGTTTTCATCACCTTTTTGAGATTCGGGCGAAGGCACAGCAGCAGTATTTGTATTACTTACAATTTGCGGATGGTTTTTAACATAAGCAAACACACCGACCCCGGTTAACAAAACAAAAATTAGCCCGACTGACAAAACCGGAGGAATACGCCTTATATGCTTCCAAAATTTATGGTCTTCTTCGAAAATTTAACCCTCCTTGCTAACCCAAACAGAATTTTTCACAAAACTAACCTGAAAATATTTTCTTACGCGAATTGCGCTCTTTTTCTAGAATAATTTTTTTTAGGCTTAGGCCCTTGTTGTATCCGCCGACGCTTCCGTCTGCGCGAATCACTCGATGACACGGAATGTTTTTATCGTGATTTTTATGCAAAATATTGCCGACAGCACGATATGCGTTAGGATTGCCAGCCCTTTCCGCCACCTCTTTGTAACTTAGCGTGTCGCCACATGGAATTTTTGCCACTACAGCAAAAACTCGATCTTTAAAACTACAGGACATAACTACATTATAATGTATATGAAAACTAATATGAATTTAATGCCCATCACTTTACAAATTTATTCCTTTAGATTATACTTTTGTTCCAATAAAGTAATCGCAATCCTATGCGGAAAAACATATCATTAGCAGAGAGATATGAACTGGAGATCCCGCAATATCCATATTTCATTGCAGGAATATGTGTTGTATTGGTACTCGGAACTTTGTACTTTTTAAAACAATATAACTTCAATCTATTCCATAGTTTTGCAGAGGGTTTTGCTATTACAGTGGGCATTACTATTTTCTTTGCAATATGGAACTCATCACGCCTTCTTAAAAATAATTTCTACTTCGTAGCAGGTGTATCTTTCATCTTTGTTGCGTTATTCCGATTTTTGCATGCCCTGGCCTACAAGGGGGTGGGGCAATTTTATTTCCCCTCGTTCGACCCATCGAATTTGGCGACACAGCTTTGGATCGCCGGGAGTTTATTTCAGTCCTTATCTTTTCTAGCAGCAACGTTCTTTGTGAGGAAGCGAGCAACCCACTGGCTCACATTTTTGATTTACTCTTTTGCTTCTGTTGCAATAGTGCTTTCAATTTTCTATTTCAGAGTATTCCCGGCTTCATTTATCGCAGGCAAAGGATTAACTGAATTCAAAATTATTTCTGAATATATGATATGCGGGGTGTATTTGGCAGCAATTGCTATACTTCTGGGCAGAAAAAAGGAATTTGATTATTCAATCTTACGCCTCACTATTGTCTCGATAATCTTTTTAATAATGTCCGAACTATCTTTCACTCTGTATACTGACCCTTTCGGATTTTCTAATATGATCGGGCATTTTTTTGCTATTTTTGCATATTACCTTTTCTACAGAACGCTCGTCGTGTCAATAATTTATCGACCGCAACGAATTATTTTTCGCGATTATGTCAATAACCAAGAAAAACTCTTGGAAAACCAGGACAAGCTACGGGAATATGCTAGGCAGCTCCAACTTGAGAAAAATGAAGATGAAGCCCTTCTTTCGAGTATCGGGGACGGAGTCGTTGCCACAGACAACTGCGGAAGAATCATGTTTGCAAACCGAGCTTTTTCTGATCTTTTCGATCTTGCGAATACAGAATTAATAAACCGGAATCTTGATTCTGTGGTCCCACTTGTCGATGACGGAGGGCGAAAAGTGCCTATTGAAAAACGCCCGCTTGGCTTGATTTTGTATTCGATGAAAAACACACAAAAAATCATGAAAACGGATCAATTTTCATTTAAAAGAAAAGACAAAGTTATCATCAGGCTTCTGATTACCGCCTCCCCTATTATTAATAAGGGCAGAATTACCGGGGTCATCGGAATTTATCGAGACATAACAAAGGAAAAAGATTTGGAGAGAACAAAATCTGAATTAATCTCATTCGCTGCCCATCAACTCCGCACCCCCCTAACAACTCTCGGATTAACCACCGAACTTCTATATTCCGGAAAGAAAAAAATTGATAAAGAAACGCGGGAAAATTTAAATTATTTAAAACAAGACATCGACAGTATGGCACACCTTGTAAACACTTTTTTAAATGTTTCACGGGTAGAAACCGGAAGATTGAAGATCAACCCAGAACTTGATGATGTGAAGCTAATGATAAAAGAAATGGTTAATAGGGCCAAAAAAGTTGCCAAACAAAAAGAAATCACGATTATTGAAACGTACGCCAACCATATGCCTTATATTAAAGTCGACCAAAACATCTTCAATACCATTATTGAAAACCTTTTGATGAACTCTATAAAATACACTCCCGAAAATGGACAAGTAGTTGTCAAAGCAACCACCTTGCCAAAAAACTTATTGGTAGAAATTGTCGATTCAGGACCAGGGATTCCTGCTTCGGAGCATGGAAAAGTTTTTGACTCAATGTTCAGGGGCAGTACTTCTCACGGCGCAGAGGGCTTAGGATTGGGACTCTATATCGTGCGGTCCATGATAAAACAATGCGGCGGAAAAGTATGGTTTGAATCACCTTCTCCCTACCACATCAATTCCGATATTATAGGCACAACATTCTATTTTTCGCTCCCACTCACCGGAATGAAACAACAAAAAATGAAATGATAATTTTTTAATGAAATATTCATAAAATGAATATTATGATAATAGATATGTAAAAAGTAAAAATTTAGAAGCGAAAAAGCCAAGAGAATAATTTAATTGGTTGTTTGTTGTTAATTTTAGCTTATTAGTTGAAAAATCATGAGAATACTGATTGTAGAAGATGAACATCGGCTCGCCAACGTTATCAAAAAAGGTCTCGTAGAAGAGGGCTACGCTGTTGATGTTTCTTACGACGGAAAAGATGGGCTTTATATGTCCGAATTAAATCAGAATGAATACGACACAATTATTCTTGATATTAATCTTCCCAAGATTGATGGCTTCACATTGTGTAAACGTTTGCGTGACCAGCACATCGATACGCCGGTTCTTATTCTATCCGCTATAGCCAACCTTGATGACAAGGTAAAGGGCCTCGATTGCGGAGCTGACGATTATCTTACCAAACCATTTGCGTTTAAAGAGCTAAATTCAAGAATCCATGCCCTTATTCGCCGAAGCAAACATGAAAGCTCACCAACTTTAAAGATTGCCGATCTTGAGCTTGATCCGATCTCACATTCAGTAAAAAGACAGAGCAAAAATATCAAATTAACCCCAAAGGAATTTTCAATTTTAGAATATCTGATGAGACACAAAGACTCAGTCGTAACCAGAAGTACTCTGATAGAACATGTTTGGGATTATAACTACGATGGTATTAGCAATATTGTGGATGTGTTTGTCGCTGCAGTAAGAAAAAAAATCGACAAGGACTCAAATCCCAAACTAATCCACACTCTCCATGGAGTTGGCTACAAAATTTCAGAAGAATGATTGTAAACATTGAAAAGAATGCAGAACGAACTCTCAAGAATATAATAAATCGGTATTTCCAATTTTGGCTATTATGAAACATTTGGTTTCATTCAATCCCAACATGGTGAGCGCGGCTCATTTTTTTAATATTGTGGTTTGTTCTAAAAATATCTCTTCCCGGACTTGTAATTTGCTACAAAATTAAAGATTTCTTAATATTTTTTTAATCTTTGCTTCACAGATGATTGTTTATGCTGTTCTTGCAGAATCAAATTTTTAAAAAAAGGAGTTAAAATGCCGACTCAAACATTACGGAGAGAAAACAAAAATTTGAGCAGTTTCATGGGTCGATTCAAACAATCGGAATATGAAACTGCGGCCAAAAAGGAAAATGCTGAAGAAGTGCACAAAAAAGCCAGCGATAATTACGATTTTGGCGACCACATCTTTACTGAAATGGTCGACCATTTCAGTAAAGACAATATTTACGCATACAAAAGTGCAATTTCCGTGATGGGTTATAACCTGGATTCTAAAAGGATGGCAATATTGGTGCAACTATCGGGCTTTCGCGACTATGTCTTGGAGTCACCCGAGATGATGTCGATTGAACGAGAAGACTTAATAAAAAAATGGAAAAGAAAAGTTGAGGAAGCACTTAATGCTTTTTTCTCGCGAAATACCGACATTATAGTGGCATATGTCGGAGATGAAAATTTTCTGGTCCTAAAATCGATTGAGGAAAATGAAGACAGAGTGCGCGGGATGTTGCTAAAATCATTCGGGTCAATATTTTCCCCTCTTAAAAGCTCACAGATTACCGAAATCAGCGTTGGTTTTGGAAACGCTTACTATGAAGTTGATGGTTGGTGTGAATCTATCAAAGAAGCAAAAACAGCATTGACACTTGGAGACAAGCTCTATGGAAATGGCAAAAGTTACTATTTCAACGATTTCGGAATACTATTCGCCATTGCAGATGGAGATACAAAGAAAAAAGCCGATCTTGCTATGAAAATTTTAGAGAGATTAAGAGACCGCGATTTAATGATGACTCTAAAAAGTTTTCTTGAGGAGAACCTGAACACAACAGATACTGCAGAAAAACTGGGAATTCACAGAAATACCGTGCTCTACCGCCTTGACCAAATCGCCTATCGTATTGGCTTAGACCCGCGTAATTTCGAGGATGCTTTCAAAATAAGAATGGCGCTTTATGTCCGCGAGATTTGCTGTTAACGCATACATTGCGTAAGCGGCTTATTTCCATCGATGTCGCCAAAATAAAAACATTCCTTGCTATACAACAATATAGTAAGGGATGTTTTTTGATCTAATTATTTCAAAAATTGCTGAAAATATTTTTTATATTGAAACGGTTCAACAATTCCCCAAATCTGGATAATGTCTTTTTCGTTATTTACATTATTGATAAAAGTCAGGCTTAAATCGCCATATTTCAAGACTCTGCCAAGATAACTTGAATATGCGTCTATCGAATAGAGATTATTTAAGTTGAATATCACTTCTTCCGGATTGTAGAACCCTCGATATTGAATCAACCGATTATCTTCAATGTGATAAAAAATGAAAGTCCAGGCAAATGTCATTTTAATTGCAATGACTGATAACACAGCTAGTTTGGCCGCGATGAGTATCAAAAATAAGTAAAACAAGACTACCCGATCTGACGTTAGGGACAACAATATTATAAAAACAATAAATAGAACAACATCGAATAAGAATGATAATAAAATAATTTTAACAATCAACGGATAATAGGCTTTTCTAATTTCCGTTATTTTTAAATTGTCTTCTTTCATTCACCATAAGTATAGCAGAAAGGTTTTTTAAAAATAATCCATAGAACCAAAGAAGGCCGCTGCGTGACACGCAACCGCCTTCCCGGTGCGGAGACCAGCTGGTTCAGCCGGACTCCATACTTACTACCGCATCCTCCGGCCCGAGCAGCCGGTACCCCCTCTCCTCGTGCACCAAGCCGAGCTTCTCGGTCACTACTACCGCTTCCTCGCCACAAGGCACGTGAACCGAGTAGAACATGAGAATGTCGGAGACCAGACTCACCTCGTCCACCCACAATCTCGCCATCTCTTCGGCGATTAGCGGCCCGCAACGATCCCACCAGTACACATCAGACGACATAGCCGCTAGGTCCACTTCCTGGAGGAACGACCATGTCATGCCGTGACAGGTATAATCCTCCAGATCTCCTTCCGGGTCGAATGGCCGTCTCCAGAGAAGAAGCTTGGCCAGAGCTGTTGCCGTTCCCCGACCCTTGAGCAACTGCTCCAGCTTGTTGAGCAGATCCGCAGGATGTTCCCCATAACCAGCGAGAACGCGGATCGCCACCTCAGGATCTATCCCTTCGGGAAGGCGCGAGCCAGATGGAAACAGGTGTCCGAGCATACCCTCAATTGAGGGATCCATCCCCTCGGACCAGCCGCAGTTGGGACATTGCGGCTTCCAAATCGTGTCGTTCGGAACGCTGGAATGCGCTCGCTCAATCGGGTAGTGGTGGCAGCGTTTGCAGGTCAGTCCGTTTCGCCGCCTAGACCTTAGGTAGATGATGGAAACCAGCAGTGCTGCAATCAGCAAAGCCAGTCCGTGCGGAATATAGTTGGTCATTACGCAACCTCCAAGAAGAGTGTTCCGGCTTTACTCGTTCCTGTTATAACAAAAAACGAAACTGAAGTCACGCAGTTTAATGCAGAATTTAATAATAATAAATATTAGATCGTTTCCGGCGCCGTGAATTGGCTATTGTATAGAGAAGCGTAAAAGCCGTTTTTCTTAAGAAGTTCAGGGTGTGTTCCCTGCTCGACAATATTGCCGTCGCGCATCACTAAAATTAAATCGGCTTCGCGAATTGTTGAGAGACGATGAGCGATAACAAAGCTGGTTTTATCCTTCATCAAATTTTCCATCGCTTTCTGGATCAAAATTTCTGTTCGAGTATCGACTGAGCTTGTCGCTTCATCGAGGATTAGCATTGGAGTCTTGGCGAGCATCGCCCGGGCGATAGTTAAGAGCTGTTTTTCACCCTGGGAAATATTGTCGGCCTCTTCGTTAATCTCCGCCTTGTATCCTTCGGGAAGAGCGTGAATGAAGTGATCAGCATGCGCCGCCTTGGCTGCCTCAATGATATCTTCTTCCCTCGCATTAAGTTTACCATAGGCAATGTTATCACGGATCGAGCCATTGAAAAGCCAGGTGTCCTGTAAAACCATGCCAAAAGTTTTTCGGACATCGGCGCGTTTCATTTCGCGAATATCAATGCCATCAATTTTGATCGCGCCCTTATTTACATCGTAAAAGCGCATAAGAAGATTGACCATCGTCGTTTTACCGGCACCGGTCGGGCCGACGATAGCAACTTTCTGGCCGGGTTTAATATTGGCATTGAAGCCCTTGATGATTACTTTGTCCGGGTTATAGCCAAAAACAACATTATTAAACTCCACGCCACCTTTCACCTTATCAATAACAACAGGGTTAGCTGCTTCGGGAACTTCCTCAGTTTCATCTAAGAATTCAAAAACGCGTTCAGCCGCAGCAGCCGTTGACTGCATCACATTGGCAATCGTCGCTGATTGTGCAATCGGCTGATTAAATTGATTCATGTATTGAATGAATGCTTGAATGTCTCCAATTTGTAACCTTCCCTTAAAAGCAAGCCAGCCACCCAAAACGGAAATGCCGACAAATCCAAGATTACCGATAAAATTCATAATCGGGAACAAAAGACCAGATAAAAACTGTGACTTCCAGGCGCTATCGAAGAGTTTATTGTTAATTTTCTTGAATTTCTCAACTGAACGTTTCTCGCCGTTAAAAACTCTCACTACATTATGGCCGGCATACATTTCTTCAACATGGCCATTCAAATGCCCGAGTTGATCTTGTTGTTCTTTAAAGAAATGTTGGGACTTTTTGACGATAGAAGCAATTAGCCCAAAGCTAATCGGCAAAATCACAAGCGCGACCAGAGTAAGCAACCATGAGATTGTAAACATCATTATAATGATGCCGATGATCATCGTGACTGCAGTGACCGTCTGGGTCAAACCTTGGGTTAGAGTTTGACTTACTGTATCGACATCATTGGTAACGCGCGATAAAACCTCACCATAGGTGCGCGAATCGAAATACTTGAGCGGCATTCGGTTAATTTTTTCCGAAATATCACGCCGGAATTGATACGTGATTTTCTGCGAAACTCCGGTCATAATCCACCCTTGAATATAGGTAAATATGGATGAAAGAAGAACCAGTATGAGAAGAATGATCGCGATATGCCTAACCTTGGAAAAATTAATACTCGGGCGATGCGTGAGATCTAGATTTGTGATGCGATCACGAATATTTGAAGGAATTTTGGAAACCATATCCTGTGGTAAATTCTTGATGAATTGGCCTCCGGTTGTTCCAGAAGGCACGGTCACGCCCTTTGGTAAAGAACCGATTATTGCGTCATAAGCCTTCATGTCAATGAAATCGGATACGACTTGGTTGGTCATATTGCCCAATATTTTCGGAGAAAGGATCGAAAATATTGTCGAAGCAATAGCAAAGATGAAAACGACGACGATTGTTACCAAAAATGGGCGCATGTAGGCGAGAAGTTTTTGCATCGTTTTCTTAAAATTCTTTGGTTTTTCCGCCATCATGCCCATGGCGTGCCCTGGCCCGCCCATTGGCCCGCCGCCACGCTTTTTTGGCGCTTCCGTTTTTGGAGTATCTTTGTCTGTCATTTTGCTCCCTTCGCGGCTAATTTTTCACCATCTAGGCTGACCTGATAGGCTGAAAGTTCGCCGGGAGAGAGCTGTGATGATGCAATTTCCCGATAAATATCGCTGGTCTTCATCAGCTCCGAATGAGTCCCCTGCCCAACAATTTTGCCATCATCGAGTACCAAAATTTTATCAGCAGACAATATCGTTGAAATTCGTTGGGCAACGATCAAAATCGTTTTATTCTTGACCTCTTTTTTGAGTGCCTTTCGAAGCGCTGCATCAGTTTTGAAATCAAGGGCAGAAAAACTGTCATCAAAAATATAAATTTCCGGTTTGTGGATTATTGCCCTCGCAATGGAAAGCCGTTGTTTTTGGCCGCCGGAAACATTGTGACCGCCCTGGGCAATATTAGATTTATATTTATCAGACAGATCTTTTATAAATTCCTTGGCTTGGGCAATTTCTGCCATTTTTCTCACTTCGGATTCCGATGCCTTTGGCGCACCGTATTTTATGTTGCTCTCGATTGTACCGGAGAAAAGAACGCCCTTTTGCGGCACATAACCGATTTTGGAATACAGATCTTCAAGTTTCATTTTGCGGACATTGATTCCATCAATCAAAATTTCGCCGGATGTAACATCATAAAATCTTGGGATCAGAGAAATCAAAGTGGTTTTTCCCGAACCGGTCGAGCCAATGATAGCGGTTGTTTCACCTGGATTAGCGACAAAAGAAATGTTGCAAAGCGCCGCCTCATCTGCGCTTTTGTATTTGAAAGTTACATCTTTAAATTCAACCAAACCCCTGCCTACTTTTGCAACTTTAACGGGCTTTTTTGGATCCGCAATCGTGGGCTTAGTTTCCAAAATCTCAGAGATCCGGGCACCAGAAACCGAGGCACGTGGCACCATGATAAACATAAATGAAAGCAAAAGGAATGACATTATAACTTGCATCGCATATTGCATGAAGGCGAGCATGTTCCCTACCTCTAAATTCCCGGAACCGATTAGGTGGGCACCAAACCAGATAATGGCAATTGCAGTCAAATTGAAAATAAGCATCATTGCCGGTTGCATTATAACCATTACCTGGTTTACAAATAGATTGGTATTGGTAAGGTCAACATTGGCTTTCTCAAATTTATTTTCTTCAATATGTTCATTATTGAAAGCACGAATAACGCGTAACCCTGTAAGATTCTGGCGCGTGACCATGTTGAGTTTATCAACAAGCTTCTGCAAAAGCTGAAATTTCGGTAGAGCAATAGTAAAAAGCACAATAATCACACCAATTAAAATGCATACAGCAAGCGCAATAATCCAGCTCATTGACGGAGCCAGATCATAGGCCTTTATGATTGCGCCAACGCCCATAATCGGTGCCTGCAAAACCATGCGTAGCAATAACACTAAAACCATTTGAATCTGCTGAATATCGTTGGTCGATCGTGTAATTAATGAAGCAGTGGAAAATTTATTAAATTCAGAGAGCGAAAAACTTTCGACTTGAGAGAAAACCTTGTTTCTAATATCCATTGAGTAACCGGTGGCAACTCGAGCAGCAAAATAGCCAACACCGATTGTGGCCACACCTCCCAAAAGTGAATATAGGAGCATGGTCAATCCGGTAGAGAGAATAACATTATTGTTATTTAAAACAATACCTTCGTTTATGATCTTTGCCATGTAATCCGGAAGAAGAAGAGTGGTATAAACAGAGACTGACACCAAAATAAACAGAGCAACAATCTGCCAAATATATGGCTTCAAATATTTAAGAATTTTCAACATAGATCATTATTTTACTACTCTTGGCAGCCAAGGTCAAGAGAGGCTAAAGCTTAAGATCACTAGCTAATTTTCATCCAAGCCGGAAATCTTTTGTTAGAAATGGAGAGTCTCAATGGAAGTATCAATCTCGTCCATGTATTTTGCAAAACTTAGTGACTCTCGAGGAGTTGTTGTCATAAGGCTAACAAAATCTGCATGAACTTTTTTGTCTTGCGCATCAGTTGGGCTCGTTCCATATTGCTTGGAAAGAGTGGCCACTTCGGTAGAGAACGATGTTAATTGCCGGTTTATCTCAATAATCGCATCGTGATCGGGATTATAAACAAATGCATGATATTCAATCGGTATACCGTAATCCTGGCTATGCGTACCGATCATTGCAACACCTTTGGATTTTCCATCCGTGCTTTTCAAATAATCCATATAAACCCTATCAGCCTTGGCATAGGTCAAAAATTCAACGCTGTATTTATTTAGATCATTCTTGATATTATCGGTCAATTTACCGGCATTATACAAGTCCTTTACCGCCGCAAGGAGGGATACCCTATCGGAAGCAGACAACTGATACGGCTCGTCACTTCCTGCGCCTTTTACCCATTCGGAAATTTTATATTCATTTATTACCCCATATACTTCCCCGCCTTTGTTTATAGCATATGTCGTAATTTGAGTCGAAACTCCTGAAGTATCAGCCTCTTTGGTCAGGGTCCAAGAATCCGGATATTTAAGAGTACCATTTGTGAGCGGAAGAGTTAGTGTTTTCCAGTTTGAAGTGTCGACAACAGCTTGAGAGGATAAAGAATTTTCGGATGACGAAGAGTTTGAACTTTTTGCATTAATTTTTGCATTTAAATCATCAACCTGTGACTGCAAATCGTTCTTTTCCTTCACATACTGGCTATTTAAATAATAGTAGCCGCCGGCCCCGAGAGCTGCCATTACAACTACTGTGATAATCACGATCCAAATTGGTTTCATATCCCTCCTGTTTTATGTTCCTGCTACTATTATAGTTTTTTTGCAAGCAATATCAAAACGGCTCACCGTGAGCCGTTTTGATCATTTATTTTTAAAAAATTTAGAATCCGTATGTACTTAAATTTTACATTTAGGCCAATTTTGCAAAAAATAGTATTGATTCAAAGCGGGATACTAAGCGCTGGAGGGGGTAGCGCTTAGTATCCCGCTCCCCTTTGCTGCAAGCTAAAAGATATCACTTATCAGCTTGCGGCTTATTGCGTTACTTGAATCACGACCGCTTGAATAACTCCGTTCGAATTCGGCCGGCCACGAACGATTATTTGGTCATCAACCTTAAGATCGCCTTTGGAGATTATTTTCCCGTCTGCGTTATAAATAGAAGTTGAGTCAAGAATTGCGACTGAAGTATCGGAACTGCCGTTAGTCATAGTCAAATTATCGCCATTTACAGCGGTAATTTTTCCTTCATGCCCGCCTCGTCGCATGCCGGATTCCCGCATCCCGCCGTTGCGATATTCACCCATCATATTGTCACCAAATCCGCCCATCATGTCCGGCCCTGTTCGTTCAACCGACACTCTTTCAAATTTTCGCTCACTGTGGCCATGAAAAAAGGCATGTCCTACAGCCGCCATTCCACCAACCAAAATTACAACCGCGATTATTGCCAAAGTGATAATTGCCGCTTTGTTGTGGTGGCGGTATTTATCCTCGAATTTCGGGGAAATTTTTTCTTCTTTCGGGCCTGGTTTTTCCTCAATTTTATCTTCTTGCATTTGCTCCTTTCCGGTGCCCAGCACCAGATCAGCTGATGCTGGGACCTGTTCTAATGAAGTATGAATATATAGTATAAAAAGAGTCTGAGAAATGGCTTAGTATGTTTGTCAAATTTTGGCTAATCATATTCATTCATATCTGTCACCCCAAAAACCACACAAGTGTGGTTTTTTAAGTATTAACGGACATTTCTCTGGATTAATAAAGAGGCAGATTGACTGTGAAGGTGCTGCCCTCATTGGGTTTTGAGTCGGCAGAAATAGCTCCACCATGTAGTTCTACTATGCGTTTGGCAATTGAGAGCCCAAGGCCATAACTTTTTGTTTTGTCTTTTGATCTAGAAGAATCGGCCCGGTAGAAACGACCAAAAATATGCGGCAGATCAGAAGGCTCGATACCAACACCCTGATCCTTGATTTTAATTTCGGCATGCTGGTGTTCCTTTTTTATCATGATAGATATTTTTGACTCCTCTGGGCTGTATTTGATCGCGTTATCAAGAAGTATGACAAACAATTCAATCAAGCTCGGCCTATCACCCTTAACTTTGGCTTCGGCAAAATCATTTTCAAAACTTATTTTTTTGCTTTTGGCAATTTTTTCAATTTTTTCATAGGCCTCAACAGCAACTTCTGACAAAGAAATTTCTTTGAATTCTTTGTGCGAGTTATCTTCATATTTTGCCAGTTTCAAAAGGGCGTTAGATAGCGTTTCCAATTTTCCAATTTCTTCCAAGTTGCTATTTAGTAGTTTTTTCGCTTCGCTCAAACTGATTTTTTGGTCGCGCAGGTTCACCTCAATTTCTGATCTCATGGCCGTAAGCGGGGTTTTTAGTTCATGAGAAGCGTCGGCAGCAAAACGGCTTTGTGCCAACATCATATCTTCGATCGGCTTTAGAGCCCTTTGCGCAAAATAGTACGATAAGAGTGACGACAAAACCAAAATTAACAGATTGAAGTAGATTAGATTCAATTGCAGGCGACCATTGGTTTCATCGATCTGTTCGTCGCGAATTTTTTCAAGTTCAGAGATGATCGGATTGCAGTTAACTTCTTCGCAAACGTTTTGCGAAGGTTGAATATTTTTTAAAATTCCGGTTTGGCGCCTTAAGCCCTGTCCGACCTCTCTGGCAGAAATTTGATAAATGGCCGCAGAAAAAGACACGCTAATGATCATAATGATCAAAACATAGAACAACGTAAGTTTAAGATAAGCGATTTTAAAATGCATAATAGATATCTCAAATTTCAAATATCAAAAGTCAAAGCTAATGTATTGTACTATATTATTTTTCGGATTTTAAGATGCAAATTTGAGATTTAAGGTTTGGGTTTTGAGCTAATCAGCCTATTTTGTATCCGAATCCTCTTACCGTCTGAATCAATTCCGGTTTTTTGGGGAATGGCTTATCGATTTTGTTTCGCAGGTAACCGATGTAAACCTCAACGGTATTGGGCAAAATATCAGCATCGTAGTCCCAAACATGGGCGATAATGCTGTCTTTGGTCAAAATCCTTTTTGGATTTCTCATCATGTATTCCAATAGTGCAAATTCCTTGTTTGAAAGCAGAATTTTCTTCTCGCCACGCAATACATCGAATGTCGAAGTATTCAGGGTTAAGTCTTCGATTTTGAGGGTATCGGGGGTTATTTCCTGTGGACGGCGCATCAGCGCGCGAACCCGAGCCAAAAGTTCTTCAAAGGCAAAAGGCTTGGTAAGATAGTCGTCCGCTCCTGCATTCAAACCCTCTACCCTGTCTTCAATCTTATCTTTGGCCGTGAGAATCAAAATAGGCGTATTATTTTTCTTGTCGCGTAAAGCTCGGCAGATATTTATTCCATCAACCCCGGGTAACATTCTGTCCAAGATTATCAGATCGTACTCAATCGTTGCGGCCTGGCCAAGCCCATCTTCCCCATCATAGGAAACATCAACAGCAAAAGATTCCTGGGAAAGCCCTTTTTTGATCGCATTTGCTATCTTATGATCGTCTTCGATTACTAATATCCGCATGTTTTTATCTTATAACTAATATGTAACAACTAATAATCTGTTGAATAATTTCCCTCAGTTTTTCGTTTAAAGCCCCGAAGAGACCATTGGGGTTATTAGTTCTAAGTTGATAATATACTATATTATCTGAGAAATTGCTGTGATTTTTAACTAAAAAGTTAAATCTAATAACTAATATCCAAATGAATAATCTTCTTTGGTTTTTCGTTTTTCGCCCTGAAGGGGCCCCTTTGGGGTTATTAGTTTTAGGGTTAATATCTGTGCTAGAATAAGTTGTCTATAATTTTTGAAAGGTTCCTTTGGTTATTAGTTTTTTCGCCCCGACGGGGCCCCATTGGGGTTATTAGCTGTTAGATAATTTATGGAATATATTGAAAAATTTGGAAAAGCTGACCTTCATATTCATAGTACTTTTTCTGATGGCAGCAATTCAATCGAGGAAATTCTTGATTATACGGAAACAAAAACCGACCTCAATATCATAGCCATTTGCGATCATGATACGGTCGAAGGTGCATATTTGGCAAAAAAGATTGCTCATGAAAAAAATCTTAGAATAAAGGTTGTTATTGGCGAAGAAATCTCAACAAAGGAAGGACATGTGGTTGCTCTTTTTATCGAGAAAGCCATCCCCCCAGGTTTATCGCTGCCCGAAACATTAGATCAGATCGAATATCAAGGTGGTTTGGCAATCGCTCCTCATCCCATGTTTCACACTAGAGTTCGTGGTAAAGATGAGGCGGTAATGGATGGAATCGGTTTTGTGAATTTGATCAAATACAAGGAGAAGTTCACCGGTGTTGAGATTGTGAATGCCACCCCTTGGATGGGACGCAAGAATTTAAATGCCCATTTTATAAATAGCTCTCTTGTGTTCAAATCGGAAACCGGCGGATCGGATGCCCATATTCTTGATGCGATCGGAAAGGGCTACACGGCATTCGAGGGCAAAGATATTAAGAGCTTGAAATATGCACTTGAAGTCGGGCAGACGATTGCCATAGGTGTCCGCTGGAAAACATTGTCGCTTCTAAAATATGCTTTCTTTTTTATCCCGAAAGGAATTCGTATTTTTTTCTTCACTCTGCTGCATGGTTTCACCAAAAAACGGCCACAAATCGATCTTTAAGCATTATCTCAATAAAGTTTTATATGATAATTTGTAAAGAATGCCTACTCCCTTGGGCATTCTTTTATTGCGCTCCCAAGCTCGCAAGCAACACTTTTGGATCAACCCAGTTTGAGAGATCAGACTTTGTCGGAACGTAGCCGCGGACATCAATCCCCGACTCCTTGTGCAGCCCGAAATGCAAATGCTTTCGGACGTTTCCATTGGTATTCGAGCATTGCGCACCAAGCTCGGCTAAATTTTCTCCAGCCACAACGCGATCTCCAACCTTAACAGCCGTAGTTGATAGATTGACGTGGCCATAATACGCAGTATAGATACTTCCGCCTAAGTTATACTCGATAACGATTAGGCCGCCATAACCGGTGACTGAGCTTGTCTCACGCACCGTGCCATCGGCAATTGATTTTGCAATAACCGGTAAATTTAGTTCGTTTGGAAAAATCTCGAGATCATCGGCAGTGTGATAGCCGACATAATATGTTGCATTAGGACAAACTTTTTTATCCGGATTTGTGGTTCCTCCCGGCGGATAATACACACCGAAATCATTTGCCATGATACGTGCAGCAAAATTATCGAGAGGATAAACCAAAGTTGGCACCGATTCAGTTTGTGAAATTGGGTTCTGGCTTGAAGAGCCTGAAGGCGCTGGATTTGTTGTTGTGTCTGTCGACTGAGAAATTTTAGCCTTCCTGTTCTTCAAAAGATAAAAACCACCACCGGCGGCAGCAAGTATTATCGCTCCAATAATGAGTAGTGGAAGGATTTTTTTCATCAGGATTTTTTAGCGATATCAACAGAAAGTTATTTTAGCGAGCTATCGCCATCATTAAACCCAAACTCGATGTGCGAGCGGTCGCAGAATGGCTTGTTCTTGGATTTGCCGCAGCGGCAAAGGGTGACGCGGTTGCGGACTTCGTAGGTTTCACCATTTGCAGATTCTACTGGAATTTCCCCTTTCACCCAAAGTGGACCGGAAATTTTCATGTCTGGATCTTCAATAATGCCAATAGACTTTTCAAGCTTTGGTTCAATAATTTTTCCCGTTTTCTTGTCGCGCACAACGAGACGGCCAGACGGGCAATCGCAGCATTCTTCTATAAGCATTTTTTTGGAATCTGGGTCAGATGATTCTCCTACTAGATTCCAGGCAGTATCTCCGCGATCGCAAAATCTGCCCGAGGCGCAGATTTTGCTCTCATCATACATAACTGCATCCGGACCATCCAAAACTTCGGCCTTGTCAAAAAAATTCTCAAATTCTGCTGTTTCTGTGCAATCAACACCAGCTGTCATATGTGTTTTATCACAATATGGCTTACTCTTAGATTTCCCGCAACGGCAGAGGTGATAATGTTCACTCTTGGGAAATTTTTCGCCGTCTTTCCACCTCTCCGAAATCCCATTGCCATCGCCGACAATTATTTGCCTCTGAAGCGGAACATTCCCGGTCACTTCGTAAGGCCCATCTTTAATAATTTTAATCCTCTTCTTTGACATTTTCGCCTCGACTTTATGATCTTTATGAACTTTAACTACATAGAATTATATCAGCTATCACCAAGTTATTATTGTAGAAGTTAACAAAAGAAGCTCTTGTATTCAATCATAATGAATCTGAGATGAAAGAATCCGGCGAGATGATGGAGAAAATGGATAAAGACATGGATAGTAAGGACATGTCTTCGGGTGAGATGTAATTACAACGCTTCTTTTTGGCTCAAAGCTTAAGCAAAAAAGGGCGGTGAGAAACCAGTCTACAGCTTCTCACTCGATCCCCCCTACTTCTTGATTACCCCGCCTTCATGGCGCGGGCGATCCGGTCCAATCCCTCCTCGATCTCCAGATCGTTGTACGTAAGGCTCATCCGGAAGTAGCCTTCCCCGCCCGCGCCGAACGCCGAGCCCGGGGTGAGGACGACGTGCGCCGTTTCCACCAGATGCTCACAGAACTCCGCACTGGTCGAGAACCCATCCGGGATCGGCGCCCAGATGTAAGGAGTCGCCTGAGGCGGTTCGATGCTCCAGCCCAGCGAGTTCAAGGTACCGACGACGAGGTCCCGGCGCTGGCCATAGACGAAACAGATGTCCTCGCAGGCCCGCCGATATTCTTTGAGCACCCGGGCACCGGCGAACTGGATGAAACGAGGGGTCCCATTGTCGGTGTTGCCCTTGTAGCGCTTCAGGTACGACAACACCTCTGGGTTGCCGACGGCCGCGCCGATCCGCCACCCGGTCATGTTAAACCACTTGCTGTGAGAGATGATCTCCACAGCGACCTCAGACGCCCCTAGTACCTCCAGGATGCTCGGCTGCCGGATGTTGCCCAGATTCACCAGGCTGTAGGCGGCGTCGTGGACGACAAGGAGCTTGTGCTCCTTTGCGAATTCGACGGCCTCAGCGAAGAAGTCGAGGCCAGCCACCGCAGTGGTGGGGTTGTTGGGGTAGTTGAGCCAGAGGATCTTCGCTTTCTGGCAAATCACCCCCTCGATACTACCCAGGTCGGGGAGCCAGTACGGCGGCTCGAGCTTCATGTGGTAGGTGTTCGCCCCGAACATGTGCTGGGCGATCTCGTAGGTAGGGTATCCGGGGTCAGGCACAATCCCGAGATCCAGCGGATTCAGGAAGGCCCCAGCGAGCTGGACGATCGCCTCTTTGGACCCACTCGTCCGCAAGATCTGGTTGTCCTCGAGCGTGACGCCGAAGTAGCTCTGGTAGAACCGGCACACCTCGGAGTCGAAGTCCGTGACAGGCATGTCATCCCCGTAGCGAAACCGATCGGGATCCGTGACATCGTTGGCGGCACGGACCATCTCATCCACAGCACAAAGCGGAGTGGGCATGTCGGGGTCGCCGATTCCGAACGAGACGACATGGACACCGCTCGCCTTGAGAGTGTTGATCTTCTCCCGCAGCGAGGCAAACGGATATGGCGGCAATGATGCGAGACGGCCTGAAGGCTCAAGCATGAACGAAACTCCTCCTGGAATGTGATATGCGTCCCGAGCGAGATAAAATTAACACATTTTATCATTTTTGTCTAGTCAAATAGCAGCATGATTTGTGAATTTCAATACCAAGCGATCTTTACAGAACGCTTCATTTTTGCTAAAATTCTTGTGTGTTTGAGAGTTATTCCCTCCGTCTCCAGCTTGCTGGAGCCGAGAGTTACCCGATAGCTCCCGTCTCCAAGCAAAACTTGGAGCCGAGGTCTCGGCTTGATATAATCAAGACGGACAATGGCAGACCATTTTATTTACATTTTAGTAAGTAAAAACGCCCCCAAAACTTATATAGGTGTAACATCAGATATCGAAAAGAGAATATCTGAACACAATTCTGGCTCAAATGCTTACACCAGAAAATATAAGCCTTGGAAGCTTTTTTATTCCGAAAAATTTGATGATAGATCAGTGGCATTAAAAAGAGAAATTTATCTGAAATCGCACGCAGGGCGGAACTTCATAAAAAAGCTTTTTCAAAATATTCCCCGATAGCTCAATGGCAGAGCGCTTCGCTGTTAACGAAGATGTTGCTGGTTCGAGTCCAGCTCGGGGAGCCAAGAAAAAAGATTGATTGTGTAATCAGTCTTTTTTCTTTGTTCAGTAGAATGGACTCGAACCAAGGATGGGGTCGGGAAACATGGGTTTCCCGCTGAGGAAAATACTAAAAACCGAGGGTTTTTAGAGTGGTTCATATGTCCAGCTCGGGGGGCCAAAGAAAAATGACACTTTTATGATTTTGATCCTTGAAATGTCCCACTGCAGCGTCCCGAGCTCCAGGTGCCGGAGACTTTGCTACCGGAAAAAGTCATATTTACGACTGTTGGGGTGGAGCCAGCGCTAAGCGTCTCAGCCGCCTTACCATTCGAATCGATTTTTGCATTGCCGCCCCAAGGATTTTGAACCTCGCCGCCAGTGACATAGAAGGCTGTCAGCTCGACTGACGAGTCACAATTCGGCTTTTGCATTGTAGTTTGGTAATAACCGTCCCAGTTGTTGCTGATTGGCCCGCCAGGCAAGTCGGTCGTTACATTGGTGACAGTGTGGTGAATGTACGGCCAGATAAAGACAAAAAAGACGACGACTAAAATTATGAACATAGCAGCGACTGCACAGCCACTAGCAGCTGTCTGCTTCTTTGCAGCCGGCGGAGACATTTCTGCGGCAGAATTCTCTTCTTTTTTGTTAGATTCTTTCATCTTGAGATTCTTTTTGTTCTGTTTCACTAAGGCCCAGATTCCAAGGATAAAAATTGCCAAGCACAACAAGGTTATTCCGAGAACTAATTCGGTAGCATTTTTAGTTTTATTGCCAGTGAAAAAATAGGCGGTTGTCCCGCTCAGGGCCAAAAAAGAAATGATGATCAAAAAAATTAAAAGGCAGGAAAGACAACCTGTGTTTTTCGCCGGAGGAGCAACCGGTTTAATGTCCTTGTCTTTATTATCACCAGGGACGTCGCCAATCAGATTGCCGCATTTTGGGCAGAACTTATCTTTCGCCTCGACTTTCTCGCCGCATTTAGAACAAAACATTCCCCCTCCGAAATTTTTAGGTGATCTGACAACATCACAATTATACCACAAGTTGCGGAAACTTATGTTTTGCTGCCTTATTATAGATCAATTTCAAATTCTTACTTTAGGCTTTCTGATGCTGCGGTGATCAGATCGGAAATAAGTTTTTCTCCGGTTGTCTGGCCGCGATTCGCCTGCATCGCCGCCCAATCAGCATTCAGAGTTTCATCGCCCATCGCTGTAATCAGCGCTCCGGCACGATCAAAATTATTTTTCTCGCGATTATGCTCGCCAAAAATCAGCGACATTGCCTCAAGTTTGTTGGCAACGCCGGTCATCTTCTCATCTTTGGACGCAAGGCTTTTTTCAAGATCGGCTTGCGCCATTACAAGATTATTTTCTGCATTCTTTTTGTCATTGGTTAAATTTCTATTTAGGATAAATAGCCAGGCGGAGACTGCGATGAAAATTAACATTAGAGATGCGGCTATCATGCCAAAAGCTCCAATGCCGGATTTTTTTCGTAAGTATAATAACCAGTATAAAAATAAGGCGATAAGAATGAGCAGAACCGCTCCGGCAATATAATATATAAGATATGGGTTTTCGGAAGCTGAATTATTCCCCACATTTGCCGTGGTAGTTTCGACACCTGTTTGACTGCTGTCGTCTGTCGCGGTCGTCGCTGCCGTCGATGCAGCGCCATTGTTTTGTGATGTGCCAGAAGCTGAATTTGCCGATTGTCCGCTTCCACTCGGAGCAGCCTGGCTTCCGGTTCCTGAAGAACCGCTGCTACCTGTTGTGTCTCCGCCATTTGCGATATTCTCTGTAAAATTTACGGTTACTGAAAGAGTCAATGACGGCGCACCGGGAAGCAATGAACTTGCTGTGTAGGTGACAATTTTTTCTCCCGGGGTTGATGACTTCAGAGTGAACTCTCCTGTCCCAGAAATTAGATTGTAGTCCGGCAGGATTCCACCGCTGCCGCCCAATGGGTTTGGAGACACATTGTTGCCCGAACCGGAAATCGAAAGGGTCATTTTATTTGAATAAGCCGCTGCTCGGCATAGCTGGCCATCGTCAGTATCAACCGTTGCCGGCAATGGAGTCTGCGGCGATGCCCCATCACTACAGTCAATCTCAAAAGGAGTTTTCTGGGTATAGTAAGCGCCATACCAAAAATTAATCGTGTCGCTTCCATCTGCAACTGCCGTAGTTTTGTTGTAGGTAAGTGTGATTTTTGTAGCATCGACTGAGCTCACAGTTTCCATTGCCGACACTTGGTTTACAATTAGAAACGGCAAACAGAAAGTTGCAAATAATGCTCCTAAAACTAGAACTTTTTTCATATTTCCTCCCTCCTTGTTCGATTTACATTGGTGCGTCTAATCCTCCGAGCTGGTAATATTAGCTCTGGCTTTTCGGCGGTGTTGGAGGCGCAGGTGCTGGCCCGACATTTGCTGCAGTCGGAGTTGGCGGTACGGCCGTCGGTTTCTTTTTCCTCGTAGCAAGAATAATGATCAATATCAATATTATTAAGATAATTGCGCCACCGATGATTCCCGCCCACAACCAGTTCATCACCCATCCTGATTTTACTGAAATTTTGTTTGATCCGACTGCCGTTGTGAATGTCAGTTGTTTGAATCCCTTGGTCACTATAAGCTCGTTAGAGACAAACTTCTTTGTTTTGTAACCAATTCCCTCCATCGCCGCCTTGATTGCAGTCAGATCGTTGTCAGCTACATTCCTGCCAAGAATATAGATTAGTGTGCGTCCCTTCTGGGAAGCGATTTTAGCCTTGTCATCATAGACCTTCTTTATTACAGGAGTTACGACAGCATCAGTATTAGCTCCTTCGCCGGTTGGGACTACTGGAACGACATCGGGATAGCTGGTACCACCCCCGCCGACATCGCCTCCTGTACCTCCGGCGCCAGCGGTTGCGCTAATAACCATGTTGTATTCCGAAGCCGCAGTTTCACAGCCTGAATTAATATCACAGTTGATGCCAACATAGACTACTTGATCAGACGAAAGATCAACGCTGACTGTCTTAATTTCGCCAGCGTTTCCTGCCATTTCATATCCAAGTTCCGTGCGATTGCTGTCAAAAACTTTTACTGTCGGCACAGCCTTGGTATCCGGAGTAAGCTTGACAGAAAAAGGTCCCGCCTTGGCAGAAACAGCATAATAATCGTCGGTATCGACAGACGAATAGTATCCTGTGTAAGTCCCCGGATTAAGAGACATGGCTGATGTGATTGCTTGACCGGCGTCAGTGGTCGATCCGGCGTCGAAGCGGTCGGTTAGGGAAACTTCAAACGTGCCTGATTCCGTTCCCCAGGTGTCATCGGAAAGGCGGATGTAGAAAGTATGTGTGCTCTTGGTAGAATTGGCGAGTGCAGCGACTGTGATCGGAGCAGGGGCGTCTTCAAATTCCGAGACCATTGACTCTTTATCATCGGAAAATAACTCGATTGTATTCAGTGTTCCATACTGCGCATTTTCAGTCAGAACTTTGAATGTTCCAGTGACCTTCAGCTCCTGTCCGGCTTTAACGCTAATTGAGTAAAAATGTTTTTCGTTCTCCACCAGTCTACCGACGGTGTAGCTGCCGGCAGCAATTCCAACCGCGGTATCAATCGTACTGCCGCCGCTTGGCAAACTTGCGGCTTGAACCTTGGAAAAAGGAATGAAGATAGTCATTAAGGATAAAACCAAAAGAGATGCACAAATTTTGCCAAAGAATTGCGCAGTGTTTTTTATCATTTTCCCTCCTTAAAAATTATTTAACTTAGAAATACCAAAAAATCCGCTGTACGCCAGAGCGCAAAAGCTCTTTGAAAATTTCCGGATTCATCATATTGACCATAACGAGAGCGACTATAATAATTATCACCGAAAGCCACTTGGTGTAGGGCCCGGCTGTACGAAACAAAAGAATTAGTGATAAAACAGCCATCAATGTCGGTCCTAAGATCTTGATGTCGCCGAGGGGGACGTACTGGCCTCCGGCATAGATGGAATCCAAATTGAGATATTGTCCGAGATCATAGCTTACGCCGAAAGCAATAAAAATTATTTCCAGGACGATTACGACTGCCAGCGCCCACGAAGCGAATGTTGTTGACTCTCCCTTGGTTCGGTAAATTTCATATCCGACGACTGGCAACATGAAAAGCGACAGAATGAGCACGCTGTGAGTGGCAATCCCGACCAGCAATCCGATTATTGCCCAGACCGTGAGAATGCTACAAATCATCGCGGGAGAAATTTTATCTTTGGTTTTCTTTTTCTCTGTATCGGGTGGGCTTGCCTGGAAGTCTGCACTCTTTTGATATTCAATCTCCGTACCCTCCTTGGCAACGGGTGCCGGCCCGTCTGATCCGCCTCCTATCATTGGTCCTCCTTAATTTAACTTAGAAAAAAGCTTCTCGAATATTTTCTCAACTTCATCTTTGTTCAAAAATCCCTCGGCTCCTATCGTACTTGTTTTCGGGCTGACCTCCGTCCGGTGATATGTAGCACCTTCAACTCGTTCGCTGATTTTTTTCGAATCAAACTGGCTTACCGATTCGCAAGGAGTGGCGCCATCCGGTAATGATTCGTAGCTATAGAGCAAAGAGCCGGTAATCAAATAATTCTTCACTCGAACTGCAATACAAAAACGTTTTTTCTCGTCTTGGATCAAGAATACTGCTGGTCGGCCGAGCACCGTTCCTTGCTCATTCTGAAGCCCCGATTTTTCTCTTTCCGCCTTTATTTTCGGGGCCGAGCTCTTCATCAGGGATTGCATCTTGTCCATTTGAGCTTTTTGCGTCGGAGTCATTTGAGCTTGAACTACTTTGCTATTCAAAACTTTTTCGAGATCCATACCGGCCGGTGCACCGGGGATTTGCGAGTTATATAAATTACCTTCCGCCGTGTCACTTTGATTCTTCATAGCTTCTCCGGCGGTTTTTTCGTCTGGATACTCGACGACAATTATATCTGCTACCATGTCGTACTCTTCAGGATGAGATTTGTTCATCTCTTGCCTTAGTTTCTCAATGGTCTCGACGGTGACTCCCGGCATGTACCCAGAGGCTGCGCAAGCTTTCATCCCTTTGTAAAAATCCGCCAGATTTCCACGGGTCATTTCTTTCGAATATTTTACTCCGGTGGCCGCAACCGGTTCTGGCCCGCCAGAAATCAAGCCGCCATCCACCAGAGTGCGATCCATCTTAATCTCGGGGCTAAAATGACCGACAGAAACGACGGTCTGATTTACTGAAGATGATTTTTTGAACGATTTCCATTGGCTACCGGACAGGGCATCATCGATGGCTGAAATGGTTTTGTTAGATTTTTTGGCTTTCATCGCGAGCTCATCATAAATTTCTTGCTACAATTAGCATTGTACCACTCCGCTACAATAATAAAAGTAGAGTAAAGCACCTTCTTGTGGTCGTGCAAATTTATTTTAGCGAGAGATGAAAGAGAAAATGGTAATGTAATTTTGCGTTTATGATAATCAGCATTGTAGCACCACCAATGCAAGCGTATATTTAAAGCATGAAAAAATATGCAACGGTTGAGGATTATATTTCTTCATACGATCCTGAAACTCGGGAGAAATTGGAATTGATGCGGAAAATTATTAAAGAAGCCGCACCGGAAGCCGTCGAATCGATCAGCTACGGCATGCCTGGTTATAAACTGAACGGAAAGCAGTTTCTCTACTTCGGCGGATTTCCTACCCACATCGGTTTTTACCCCCTGCCGTGTGCGATCAGAGAATTTTCCCACGACATTAAGAAATTCAAACACTCCAAGGGGGCAATTCAATTTTCCCTTGCTGAACCTTTGCCGATAGGGTTAATAAAAAGAATGGTTAAGTATCGAATAAGTGAACTGGAAGATAATAACTCGTGTTAATAAATATAGAGGAACCGATTATAAATTATCTTTCGAATCTATACAATCTACCCGGGACGGTCAGCTACTGCGAGCAAGCAATCGGCCACATAATCAAACGGCCATTTGATACCGGTGGCAATATTGTCTTTCTAATTGTCGGGATAATAATTTTATTGGTGGGCAGAAACAAAGCACTCGCTAGAGCCTTCGGTTGGACGACAATTTTGATCTGGCTTCTTTCATCGATCTGGGATGCAACTGCTAGTTTTCTCTTTCAGATTTTCGATTTCACCGGAATGTTTATTTTCGTAACATTGCTTTTATTTTTGAATTTCGAGCGAATGGGGTTAAAAGTGGCTAAAATTTATCGCTGGCTGGTTGTGATTCTCGGCGCGGCGATATTTTTGGTATTTGGTGGACTTTCGCCTCATGTTTTCTTCGGCGCATTGGTTTTTGCCGTCATAATTACTGAATTTTTGGCGAGGCAAAAATATTCAAGAAAACTTTGGTACTTGGGCTTGGCTTCTTTCGCCACCGGATTCATATTTTGGATAATTGATATGAATAAACTCATTTGTGACCCGACAAAAATTTTCTCTGGCCGCAACTTAGAGCACCTATTTTTCTCGATAGCAATATATCTTCTGTGTGTACATTATAGTAAGATTCAAGAAGAATAATTGAGGGTAATATGAATATTTTTCTTACTTCACAAGCGTCGAGGGTTTTGGATAAGATTGTGGAAATGCTACCAAAACCACCCAGAGAACTCAGGGTGGCATTTATTCCGACAGCATCCGATCCCTACGAAGAGCATCCGTGGTTAGATGAGGATCGAGCGAAGTTTATCGAACTTGGATTTAATGTTATTGACTTCGATTTGAAGTATAAAACAGAGGATGAAACGCGCCAAGCTCTTAAAAATTTTGATATTTTGTTTGTTGCTGGTGGTAACACATTCTATCTTCTGAGCGAAGCAAGGAAGAGCGGGTTCTGCAAAGTTGCAAAGGAAATGGTTGAAGCTGGCAAAATTTACATTGGATCTAGTGCGGGAAGTTACATCGCTTGCCCAACAATCGAAGCAGCCACATGGAAAAATCCGGAGAAAGAACGATTTGGGCTGGTTGATCTAAGGGCTTTGTGCTTCGTAGATTTTATACTCACAGCACACTACAAAGACAAATATAAGGATGCAGTGGCTGAAGGCAAAAAAACTTCTAGATACCGTGTAGTTGTATTAACTGACGAACAATTTGTTGATAAAGATGGAAAAATTTACTAAAAATCTAATAGCCCCTTGTGGGATGAACTGCGGAGTTTGTCTTCACTATTTACGGGCAGAAAATAAATGCCCTGGTTGCTTTACCGGTCGTAAAGTAAATAGTCGACCGATCAAGTGCGGGCGCCGCCTATGCAAAAGCCGAACTGGCGTTTTCTGCTTCGAGTGCAATAAGTTCCCTTGCGACAGCATTGAGCGATTAGATGCGCGCTATCGTGAAAAATACGGCATGTCGGAAATTGAGAATTTACTATATATAAGAGACAATGGAATTGACGAATTCTTAAAATCGCAAGGGAAGAAATATATCAAAGGCGACAAAATATATTGCGTGCATGATAAAAAATATTATTAGAAATCTAAGCCATGAAAAATAGTACAGCAAAATTTTTCCTTTGGATTCCCAGAATTCTCTCGATCCTTTTCATTATCTTCATCAGCATATTTGCTTTGGATGTTTTTTCTGAATCACAATGGCTATTTGCTCTTTTAATGCACCTGATCCCCACTGCTATTTTGATTATATTAACAGCGATTGCCTGGAAAAACGAGTGGATCGGCGGAATGATATTTTTTGCATCTGGAGTGATTTTTTTGATTGCGACTCGCCTTGAGGCCTACATAATCGCTCTCCCATTAATTGCCATCGGGGTATTGTTTTTACTGAGTAAAAAATATGGTCTAAAGAAATGAGGTGTAAATGGCAAAACAATTAAATGAGAATGGAAAAGAGCTGGGACCGAATGATGAAACCGGCTGCTGCCCGCGATTTGATCCCAAACCGTGGGATGGAAAAGTTATTGAATGGGAAGCTAAAAAGTTTATAAAAGACCGCGTCAGAACGTTTATGTTCATGCCGATTAACTTTGGCAAAGTAATGACTAGAGCGATGAAAAAGATCGATGATTCAGATGCCAAGTCAGACGTCGGACTCTGCTTATCTGACCATACTTCAAAATGGAATATGGACATTTACATTGCCGTATCCAAAGAAGTTAAAGACGCGGATAATGTGACGATTTCCGGCAAGTTTTTATCCAAAGTTTACGATGGCCCGTTCAAAGATACGGGCATTTGGTGTAAGGATTTCGAGAATTATGCAAAAAAAGAGGGTCACGAGATTAAAAAGTGGTACATGTCCTACACTACCTGCCCTGCCTGTGCCAAAAAATACGGCCATAATTATGTGATTGTCTTGGGACAAATTTAATTCAAATCTTATGGGAAAAATAAGACTGAAGAGATCACAATAAATTCTTTGGAGATATCATTAAAAAAATGAAAAAAATATCAATTTTCGGTTTTCTTGGGACCGCTACATATCTTTTAACAATTATCATCGGTGGACTTTTTAGAGACAACTATCGGCTTTTTATTGACCCGATCAGCCGTATTTTTGCACGAGGCCTTCCTGGAAGCTGGGCCATTGCCCTGTTTCTTACACTAGGCAATTTTTTGATAATTGCGATCGCGATTGGGATATTTATTCGCTCAAAAAATACTTTTATCAAAACCGGAATGATTTTTTTGATTTTTTCAGGGATCATCGCGAGCATACTGTATAATTTTTTTCCAATGGATCCATGGCTCGGCGGCCGGACCCCGGCAGATGTCATACACAATGATATTTTTGGGGTTGTTGTTGCGAGTATTATTTTTGCCTTGTTTTTCTTTGCCCTGGGAGCCAAATTTGAACTGAGATACAAGAGTTTGTCCAAATATCTTTGGGCGACATTTATTGCGTTCCTCGCAGTTAGTGTTGCCGGCGGAATATCCTGGGATAATTTTCCCTATCTCACCGGCTCACTTGAGAGTATTTTTTTGTTAATCTTCATGCAATGGCTCATTGTGATTTCAAGAACGCTTCAACTAGAGCATAATAAAAACAATTAGATGTTTGGAAGGAAAATGAACGAGGACCAAGAGCCCAAAAAAGAAGTTTTTGAGGAAGACGACGAATCGGAATGGGAATAAATTTTATATCAGTAGGAATGGGTTGAAAAGAAAGCCCGAGCTTCATCTCGAGTTGAACTTATAGGCACTCCGCTTTGATAGAGCATCCTGATCGATCTTTGATCATTGGCCTTAAGCCCACCCCAATACATCATAATCGGATTACCCATCTCTGACTCTCCCAACCTATTCGAATGGCCCATAAAACCAACCGCATGCATCATTTCGTGCTTTAGAGACCAGCATTTTTCTTCGTTGCCCCAATCGCTATTATTTGGAAGATAGATTACCGCCGAGGTCATATTCCCTAAAGTATCATTTGTCGTATCCGCAAACGGTAAATAATTACCATTCATTTCCCGAAGTTCCTCCATTGTGACCATCTCGATCCTTATCTGCATCGCCGGTTGGTTGGCATCATGAACAATCCTAACTCCTCCAGAATTATTGTTGAAATCAGCAATGAACATATCAAGACATTGGTTATACTCTGATAAAATTACGCCAGGCCGCCCTGCGGCATAAATTGTACTTCTCGACCAACGTTTTGTATTCCTGGGTTCAAATTCACCGATACTGGAATTTGCTAGATCAAGATAGAAATCCAAGAAACTGACAGATGCGGCTGGAGGTGTCGTTCCTGGATTTGATCCTCCGGAGTTATCTTGTCCATCTGATTTATCACTTTTGGGCGCATCTTTTGTATCAGGAGTTTTTGTTTCCGGATTATCTGCCAGATTTTCAGCCGAGGGTTCTTCGTTGGGAAAATTTATTTCGATATCGTCTTTTGAATTTGGACCGAGAAAATATGAGCGATAACTAGCATATCCGGTGACAGCAAAAAATAAAAAAATTATTACTCCAAGAATGATCCAGCGGGTTTTTTTGGGGGTTTTGGCCTTTTGTTCTTCGCCAGGTTTTTGATCTTCCCTTTTTTCCATCAAAATTTATTATATTCCTCCGTCATCAAGTTGAAAATAAGTTTATGCTTGAGTAAAATAAAAGCAATATTGATATTGCTTAGTTGATTTCGAAATGGAGTCAAATGGAACAGTGGATTTTGATCCTTGGCTGGGGGTCGCCGATAGGCATCGGGATTTTCCTAGTCGCCATAGCGACTATGGTTTATATTCTGTCCAAGGCCAACAAGAAAAAAGAATAGGAATATTCTAAAATATTTCATTGGACGAAGGAATCATGAGACGATGGTTCCACTGGATTTTTTTGGGAATTGGAATCGTGCTCTTAATTCTTGGTGCAACCCTGGCATTTTATTACTACTACCGCTTGCCGATGGAGATCAAGTCCGGCGAATTCACCCACACAGCGATTGATGTCGTCCAAAGTAGCGGCAAATCGCCAGGAATTGTAACTTGGAAAATCGGCTCAAATACCTATACAATCGATAATTCGGGTGATGGCGGTGGGGCCTCCACTAAAGATACTGATACAAAAAAATAATTGACCTCGAGGAACTCTTTCGCTATATTTTAGCTGTTGGAAAAATGTTCTCGTGTTCTGCCCTTGGAACAATCAAACGAGCCCAACCGGAAAACTCAAGGGCCCCAAAAACTATTCAAATGCGGACTTGCCTCGAGTCGAAAAGGTTTACCTCGAGCTTAGTCGAGAGGTCGAAATTGGATAGTCTTATCAACCTAACTTCGCTGGAGAATTCATGGATAATAAAGAATTCAACAAGGCCTTCGATGAGGCAACAAAGAAGAAAATGCTCGAAGAGCCGGAAATTTGGTACAAACCGCGAAGGCACAGATGGGATGAGTGGGGCTCGCCGGTCGGACTGGGAATCTGGTGGTTGCTATTCTGGGTTACACCAGCAATCGTCATCTACATCCTCCATCTCGCCGAACTGATCTAGCAAGCAAAATAAAAATCGCCCGACATTTCTCGGGCGATTTTTATTTGGCAAACAATTTGAAAGTTTGCTCAAGAATATTGCAAAAAAGGCAAATTTATTGTATAAAATATACGCTCAATAAAACGGAGAAATCTGTGACTCGGAAAGGAGTTGCTGCGGTACCTATGACCGAAACCACCAACCACAAGAGACAGAGACAAGCCCGACTCCGCACTCGCCAACCGTTAATGCTTGACTTGAGCGACGGCGAGCTTCTGAAAGAGCTCGGCAACAGCGTCCGCGTCCACTTCCGGTGCGGCCACATTGAATGGGTCGACACTCGCACCCTCCTAGCTCAAGACGGAGGTCGAGCCGTCGCCACTGCAGCAGTCAAGTACAATGCGGTGATCCGTCGGAGCCAGACGTACTGCCCGGCCTGCAACAAGTGACGACTTCGCTACTCCGTACACCGCGCCCATTCCTGCAACTCGGGAATGGGCAAGGCCAGAGAGATCAAATAATTGATCATTCTGGCCTTTTTTGGATCAATTTCCATATTTATCTCCATACTCTCGAGCTAAAATAGAAATAATTTAGAATGTAAAACCTAAAGCTGGGACGATAAGCGAATATTCGGATCTAAATAAACATTAAAAGGTGGTAACCAACAGATTGTAGCTAGTGATTTTGGAGGAATTACTCTTTATTTGGCCTCTACAATTATCTATAATTAAATTATCTATTAACAAAAAGGAGCTTATGAAAAAAGTTCTCGCAGCAATAGCGTTATTGATTACAATATCAATGATGCCCTCGATGGCGTTGGCGGCAGATTTTCGAAGCGCAAAACAAGGACCTCTCGATATTGGAAAAGATGAAGCGGCCAAGAATCTATATGCCGCAGCCAGCACGATAAATACTTCCGCAAACATTAAAGGAGATTTGGTTGCTGCCGGAAGTTCGATCAACGTGCAAGGTGATGTCGAAGATAGCTTGGTTGCCGCTGGGTCCAACATAAATGTCCAAGGCAAAATTGGCCAAAATGCAAAACTGGCAGGGTCGAATATTAATCTGACTGGCAATATTGGTGGCGATTTGTTAGCAGGCGGAGCAATGATTTCCGTTTCTGATTCCTCAACCATTGGCGGCGACTTGATAGCTGGCGTAACGACTCTTTCGTTGAGCGGAACAGTTAGCGGCAAAGCGCGAATTGCCGGAACGGACGTTACATTAAACGGAAAAATTGATGGTGATACCGATATTTGGGCAACCAATGTAACCCTCGGCGACAAAGCAATAATTAACGGAAAATTAACCTATCATTCCCCGAACACAGCTGCAATTTCTGAATCTGCGAATGTAAAAGGTGGAATTGACTATCAAAAGACAGAAAACCAAAAGCAATATTACAGCAAAGCAAAGATGTTCGGGCTTTTCGGAACACTTGGAATTTTAGGCATTCTTGCAACACTTGCCTTATTGTTTGTTGTCGTTTATTTGCTGCCCAAAACAAGCAAGAATTATGTTACGGAAATGCTTTCTTCTTTTTGGAATAATCTCGGTTGGGGTTTCCTCACACTCGTTGCCGTACCGGTAGGCCTAATAATCGTTTCAATTACCATAATCGGGGTTAAACTCGCCGCAATTCTATTCCTTCTTTATGGTGCGCTTTTAGCAGTCGCAGGGATCTATGGCACTATTGCAATCGGCGCCCAACTGCTTAGATGGTTCGATTCCCGCCTGAAGGAATTTCGTGTTGATTGGCTAACAATTCTGATAGCGACGCTTGCAACAATCATCCTTGCTTTGATTCCGATTGCTGGCGGCCTAATTGTCTTCGCTTTCATGCTTGTCGGCCTCGGGCAACTAGTTCAAAATATTACTCGGTTTCTAAAAAGCCAACGCTAATTTTCTACTTGACCACGGTTTGCTCAATATCTATAATTGTAGTGTATTATTTTTGATTTAATTATCGAGGGGAGTTTATGAAAAAAGTACTCGTGTATGTAGGACTGGTCTTGTCGATAGTGGCTGGTTTAGTGTTGTTTGCGTCAAACGATTCCAAGGCAGCGGCCGAGGGGCCAACATGTAATTTTATCCCCGATAATACAAATTCTCTCTATGGAAAGACAGCACAAACAATACTCTGGCTGAAACATTCACAACAACCTTTGACAAAATAACAAAGGTTGATGTCAAGGCAAACAGCTTAGGAGGCTTTACCGGCACTATCACGGCTGCGATTTATTACGAGCCTGAGATGGGCATAGCAGGCATGACGACACGGAAATTTACAAATATGTCAGCCATGGATGATTATGAATTTACTTTTAATTCCCCTTTCACCGTACACCCTGGAGTAAATTACCAATTAGTGCTGTGGCTCACAGACAAGAATGAAGCTGATTTGTCGGGCACTTTTTATTGGAGGGTTTCGACAGATGCATCTTGCTATCCCGATGGTTATATCAAGATCAATACAATAAATGATTACCCGGCTTTGGATTTTGGTTTCCAAGTTTACGGAACAAAGGCATCGGTCCCAGCAGATGGTGATAATCCTTCTGACCAAACTGAAGAAACGACCGGGTCTACGCCATCCGAAAATGTTTCATCATCTATTGCCAAACCGACTTCCCTTGCTGCGGCATATGTCTCTGATTCAACACCCAAAGGCGTGAAATTGACTTGGAAAGCATCAACAACTACAGATATCGATGGCTATCGCATTTACCGCTCAACCGTGAAGGGAAAGAGCTATTCCAGGATTGGGCAAGTTGAAAAGACCAAATTGGAGTTTGTCGACCAGGCCGCCGAAGCATCACAAACATACTATTATGTAGTCCGTGCTTATAAAGCTTCTGATGAATCAGCGAGTTCCAACGAAGCTTCGCTTCAGGTTCCAGCCGATGCCGCACCTATTTCACCACAAAATTTGCACGTTGTTTCATTTACTGACTCTAAAATCAAAGTTGCTTGGGATAAAAATCCGGAATCAAATATCACAGCTTATACCTTGGTGATTTACAAAGGAGACAATGTTGTCGAGACAGTAACCCTGCCAGTTGCAAGCACAGAAAATATTTTTTCAAATTTAAGTGCCAATACCGATTACCGCATTACGGTACTTGCTTCAAACGATAAAGGTATCTCCTCTTCCGTATCCGAAATTACGCAGAAAACCGCAGCGGGCGCAACTCAAGTTTCTGCCGGGAAATTCGAAATGACGACCTTGACCTGGATATTGTCCGGAATAGCGGTCCTCTTGATCGGCACCTTGATACTCCTAATTTTGCGACGAAAAAGATTGGCAAAAAAGATCATACGATAACAAACTGGAAAAAAGCAGATTTTATAAAGTCTGCTTTTTTCGTATAATCAGTGCATGAATAATAAAAAACTTCTAATTTGGATGACTTGCTATGGCGGCTGGGCACCGGATTTAAGATCGAGGATTGAAATTCGAGGTCATGATGAGTATTTAAATGGCGTCGTCGATTTTGTGGTAAAAAATAACAAAAATATAGTCAGCTTTTTTATTTCTGGCGGTATGTTTGATAGTAAGGGCAGGACCGAATGTGAGACAGTTAGACCGGAACTTATTCGTCGCCTTGCAGTAAAAGGCATCCAAATCAATATTGAAACTGATAAAAAGAGTATTACAGGCCAAGAGATAATGGAAAAATTTCTATCAACTTGGCAATCAGAATATTCCGATGCTGATCCCGTTTTATTTGTTGACCAAGTTCGGGCTGAAGTTAATAGATACTCTTTTCATTATTATTGTAAGAAACTAGGTATCGATAATCTTAATGAAGACGTAATCCATCCACTACACCGCCTCGACGATCACCCAGACAGCACATTAGAAAAACAAGCTAAAAAACTTAAGATGATGAAGGAAAAAGGCGTTGACTTCGTCGAAAAAGAAGAACGGAAAATTCGTCTTGAGCTAGCTAAAAATAGCGAAATTAATACGATTTGTAGAAGAAAAGATAGTAAACAAGGCCATAAACAATAGCAGCTGCGACCAAATAAATCACTATCCATAACCAAACCGGCGTCTTCCCGTAGCCGCCCTTATCCTCTTCGGGCATACTTCTCCTTTTTTAATTAACTGCTTCGATTTTATTTGATAACTCTGCTGTAATCATTGTAGTTTTCTTCAATTTTGTAGAAAAAATGATCGACTTTTATTTCTATCCTCGCTAAAATGTATAAAGAATTAAAAAAGTGAGGTTTTATGAGCAAAACACAGGAGAATTTACTTAAAGCGTTTGCCGGCGAATCGATGGCGAGAAACAAGTACACATTCTTTGCCAAGAAAGCGACAGCTGAGGGATTAATTTGGATTGCTAAAGTGTTTGAGGAAACGGCCGACAATGAGCGGGCGCATGCCGAGGAAGAATACGAAAAAATGGAGCCAGCTGTCGAGATGACAAATACTTACGACATTAATTCTTTGGGCACGACACTCGAGAATTTACGCCATGCCGCCGCCGGCGAGAATTTTGAATGGACGAAAATGTATCCAGAATTTGAGAAAACCGCGGAAGAAGAAGGAAACGCTGAAGCTGCCAAACTTTTCAAGGAGATCAAAGAGGTCGAAGAGAAACACGACGAGCGCTATACAATTCTTGCGGACAAACTTGAAAAGGGTGAACTATACAAATCCGAGAATGAGATTGAATGGAAATGCCTAAATTGCGGATACATTCATAAAGGAACTTCCGCACCCGACAAGTGTCCTCTCTGCACCAAGCCACAAGGCTGGTATATGGGATTGGGAATCGTCAGATAACTAGTCCTTAGTTTGTAGTCCTTAGTTTGTAGTAATGAAAAAATGACCATGTGATGGTCATTTTTTCATATTTGTATTTGCTGAGGACTACGGACTACTCACTAGAGACTAGCGAACTATTTCAGGTAGTCTCTTAACTCTTCTGATTTTTCGTGTTTCTTGAGTTTTTGCAGGGCTTTAGCTTCGATCTGGCGAATTCGTTCGCGGGTGACGCCGAATTCCTGGCCGACTTCCTCAAGTGTATGCGTGCGTCCGTTCTCAAGCCCAAATCTCATACGCAAAATTTTCTGCTCGCGCGGTGAAAGCTCGCCAAGAAACTCGTTAACGTGGCCCTTAAGAAGTTGATAAATCGCCGATTCCTCCGGCGACAAGTTCTTGTCGTCTTCGATAAAATCGGAAAGTTTAGAATCCTCCTCTTCGCCCACGGGTGCTTCAAGAGAAACTGTTTCTTGTGAAATTTTGATAATATGTTCGACTTTATCAAGATCAAGCCCCATTTCTTGGGCAATTTCCTCCGGAGTCGGTTCGCGGCCAAGATCCTGAACCAGTTGGCGTTGGACACGGATCAACTTGTTAATCGTCTCAATCATGTGAACCGGAATCCGAATTGTTCTCGCCTGGTCGGCAATAGCTCGAGTTATCGCTTGGCGAATCCACCAAGTGGCATATGTCGAGAATTTATAGCCTTTTTTATAATCGAATTTCTCAACTGCGCGCATCAATCCCGTATTTCCCTCTTGGATCAAGTCGAGAAGCGATAGCCCGCGGCCAAGATATTTTTTGGCAATGGAAACAACCAACCGCAGATTAGCTTCGGCCAACTTTTTCTTCGCAACCTTGTCCCCTGATTCAACTCTCTTTGCTAGGCGGACTTCGTCTTCAGTGGACAGAAGAGGAATGCGGCCGATTTCACGTAAATACATGCGGACAGAATCGTCATCGGCAATTCCTGATATATCAAGGTCTTTGTCATATTTACTTTTGGCTTTGTCATCGCCGATTGCAGTTGCAATTATTCCGCCAGGTGCACTTTCTTTGAATTCGATGCCCTTTAGGAACATATAATCAAATATCTCATCGAGTTCAGCAACATTTTTTTCCGGCTCCGGCATCGCCTGGATCATTTCTCTTGCCGTAACAAAACCATGGGATTTACCTTTTCCAAGAAGCTTATTTACCTCTTCTGAAAATGGCAGTGGTTCTTCTTTTTTGAGTTGAAATACTTTTTTTGCCATAATATATAACCCCCAAAAACTAAATTCTAAGCCCTAAATCCTAAACGATCCTCAAACAATCTCAAATCCGCATATTTACACTTTTGAAATTTTGGATTTTGGATTTATTTTGAGTTTAGGATTTTTTCGTATAACAATCGTGATTATATCATTTCACGCCTACTTAATCAACTCTTGGAACTCAGAGAGAAGTTTTTTAATCTTCTCGTGATCGCCGGACTCTTCGGCCGCTTTTATTCGAGCAGCAAAATCGAGCTTGATATGTTCATTCGAATCACGCTTAATTCGCTCAACCAAAAATTCGATTTCTGACTTTAATACATTCTCATCACCTATTTCAATATCTGCTACTGATAATGCCGCGATCCCGTCCAAGGCGAGCTTTTCTTTGGGCAAATATTTGTCTGCCTCCATTTTTTGATCAGCAATTTCATTCAGGAATTTAATCACCGGCTGATTTTCCGACTCCAGACTTGAAAGGCGCAGTTTTTTTGTGTCGACGAATTTGGTCACTTCCGGTTTGGCCCACAAAATCCCAGCCAAACGCTCAACCGCGGTTAGATTTGGGGCTTGGGCCTGCTCCACAGAGCCTTTTTTGGCCTCATCGGATTTGGTTTTTGAGAGCGCATCCAAGAGCGAGGATTCAGAAATGGCTAGCTTGCCCGAAAGATACTTCAAGTAGTGCTCCTTTTCAATATCGGAATATATAATTTTGATCACGGGCAATATTTCTTTGGCAATTTTTTTCTTGGCAGAAACTGAAAGATCGGGATCTTTGCGAACAAGAAGATCAATCCAATACTCAAGTGCCGGCTTAGACTCTTTTACTGCCCGCTCCCAATTTTTTGGGTCAGCCTTGATCGCTTCATCGGGGTCCTTGTAAACTTTAGGCAAAGAAATTATCCGTGCAGTAATGTCATTTCGCAGTGCAATTGTAATCGCTTTCTTCATCGCCGCTTCACCCGCCACATCGGAATCGAAAGAAAAAGCGACTTCTGATGCGTAGCGAGACAATATTTTGAGCTGATCTTCGGTCAAGGCCGTTCCGGACGAAGCAACGACATTTTTAAAACCGGCCTGATGACAAGCGATCACATCCATATTGCCTTCAACAAGAATGGCAAGATCAGCCTCTTTAATCGCCATTTTTGCCTTATCAAGCCCGTAAAGCACCTTGCCCTTAGTATAAATCTCCGTCTCAGCGGAATTGACATACTTTGCCTGCTTCTCATCGTCTTCCAGAACGCGTGATGTAAAAGCAATCACCGAGCCCATGACATTGTCAATCGGAAACATGATTCGGCCGCGAAACCGATCATAATAATCGCCTTTCCCACTCTGCGCCATTAACCCGGCTTTGGCGATCTCCGGCGGTTTGAACTTGAATTTAATGCCAAGAAATTTGCGTAAAAAATCCCAAGAGTTCGGCGCATAGCCAATGCGAAATTCACTTATCGTCTCATCGGTCATCCCACGTTTTTTCAAATATTTACGCGCTTTTTCAGCCTTCGGATGATCGGTAAGAATTTTATGATAAAGTTTTGCAGCAATCTCGTTAATTTCATAAAGGCGAGTTTTTTGATCGGCCCTGTGTTCAACATTGCCATATTTAACCGATTGCGATTTTAATTTTATACCGGCGCGATCAGCAAGGATTTTTAGAGCATTGTAAAAATCTATGCCCTCAATTTTCTCAATGAAGGTAAAAATGTCGCCGCCTTCCCCACAGCCAAAGCACTTGAAAGTTTGCCTCTCCGGTGAAACCATAAAGGAAGGAGTTTTTTCATTGTGAAAAGGGCAGGCTGCCTTATAATTGACGCCCGCCTTCTTAAGCGTAAGATAGCTTGATATCACCTCGGTAATATCAAGCCTCTCCTTTATTTGTTCGACTTCATCCATGTAGACCAATTGTATAGAAAAAAATCACTTTGGTCTAATTAGCATCAAATTGCATACAATATTTGGCATTTTGGTTTTGCAGCTTTTTGGGCTTCTCTTGCTTGATGTGATATGCCAACACAAGCTCGTCATATAAGCCTTCAATCAGTTCATATCTGCGCGCTTCTGCAAGATCCACCCATGCAAAATCAATTATTTCATCACCTAATTTTATTCCGCCCCCAGCATAATCAGCGGCAAAACTTATCACAATGGTCGGAATGTTATCTGGCCGTATAAAAACTAAATTTTTTATATACGAAATATTCCTAATTTGGATCCCAACTTCCTCGGCACATTCTCGCATTACCAAATGGTCAAGAATGTGATGCCAATGCTGTGAGGTATTTTTGGGTCGATGAATATAATCGTTCAAATTTAATTTTCCACCGGGGAAACCCCATAGTCCCGCCATGGCAGTTTCTTTTTTCGATCTCCTAACAATCAAAAACTTGTCGCCTCGCATTATCGCCGCCGTTGCCACCACATAATGGTTGTTCTCTTCTTTCATAAACCTCCTTGGGATTATTATCCCAAGGATAAACCTGCCGGTTTTGCATGTAAAAAAATAAAAAATGCCAATTACTTATTGACACTAAATGTCGTAGGAAAGAACAACTATTCAAAATAATTGCATTCGCAAGGAGTTTTCTTGCAGACATGGCAGCCATCTTTAAACATGGCCAGAAATTCATCTTTAAAGTCAATTTTGAAATAATTAAATATTCTAAGCAGCATAACAAAATAATCCGCTGTTAATATTTCGATCTCTCGAAATCGGCTTTTTCTTTTTTCTCTCACAAAGGCGCGAAAAGCTGACATGAGTTCCTCGAATTTAGAGCGCAATTTTAAATGGTAATTTTTTACTTTTGAAACTGGATATATTTTTAGAAGTATTTCCTGCCACTCGGAAATATCTTGGGGTTTTCGTGATGGCGGCCGACCGGTTTTCTGCGATTTTTGTGGTTCTAATTCATTGCAAATACAAGGAATTTCAAGGCAGAAAGGGCATTTATAAGAATATCTTTTCCAGAGATTTTCCGGCAAATCAATGTGAAACCGATTTACAAAAGCAAAAAGCCATGCGAAAGAGACCATCATATTATTAAACGCTTCGGGAAGCCTATTTTTATTTTGTTCTTCCATATATGCGGTAAGAAAACGCTGATGGTTATAAAGCAGATCTTCGACAGAATAAAGGCGATCATCGGGTACCTGATAGATTGCTTCAATACGAAGAAGGATATCGTTCAAGGATAGATTTTCTTCATTTGTTCTCATGCATTCATAGTATCATATTTGTCAAATTGGCCTTTAAAAAGAAACCGCCCGTGCCAGCATAGCTGACACGGACCGGTCTCCCCTTTCTTTGGTTTGTTGCCACGCGACGCTACCCACCTTCCGGGCTGGTCAGGACCTCCTCAATGACCAGGATTGACCTCTCCAGATCAAGGCCATCCAAGATAGCCTCACATTCGTTCAGAATCAGCCTGGCGCCCTCCATCGCCGTTGTCTCTCCTGTCCTCTGAGTCTTAAGAGACTCGATCCGGGCACGAAGGGTTTCGATCTCTCCCTCGATTCCCTCGATCTCGTGATCAAGGCGGTCAACTTCGAGACGATGCCCCTCGATTTCTTCTCGCACCTTGTCGGACGCTTCCTTCAAGTCCTGGTACGGACCAGAGGCAAGAAATCTGTGCATCCACTCGAGACACGCCCGGGATTCGCCATCATTCGGCCTGCGCCCAAGCATCTGCGAGATGGTGCCAAAGGCACAAGATGTGAGAGAGTAGTGCCCGTCCACGCGACACAGATCCCGCTCCTTCACGCGAGCAACGGCATCACGCACACCCTCATTGGTCACTCGGCTCGGTGACCCAAGTATCTCGCCAAGGGCCCTCCGTGCGGCGCCCTTGACTTGGCCCTCGGTCAGCACAAGCCTACTCTTTGTAGTCATCCCGCGAATGATCTCGTAGAGCACGAGCCCATCCTGATCGCTGAAGCGCAAGAGTGCTTCCATTGCTGCGTCGTGTTCGGCTTCCTCGGAGTTGGGTGGTAGGACCTGTTCCTGTTCGGTGTGCTCAATCTCCTCAGTCTCATCAACCTCGAGGGCCTTGCCAGTCACGACTGCGTCGAGGCGGTTGAGCAGTTCGATGATCTGTGCCGGGCTCGGGCCATTGCTATCGGTGCTATAGACCCGGTAGGTGAAAGTGCCATGCATGGCCCGCCGGGGCATCTTGCACCTGATGAGGGCGTAATCCCGATCACCGGGATTGTCTACGCGCACTCCCCAGACACGATCCTCTTTCGGGCCACTTGTGGTGTCCACATCTGGTATCGAGATGGCCTTAAAGGGTCCGTGAAGGCCGGCTTCATCGAACTTCCCAGCTAGCCATCTCGGAAAACCAGGTGGCGACCACGACCCTGACGGGTGTCTGGCACTCCCGACGACCTCTACGCTCGTTGTTCCTACCATTGCTTCGAACTGTCTACGTTTTGCCAAAGCGGTTCACCTCTCCCTGAAAGCGTTGGTACGGCAACACACTTATACCACAAAAAGCCAAAATTGACCAGCATAATAGCTGATCTTATTGCTAGCGATTAATATGAAAATGCTAAAACCGAAAAAAGGTCAACAAAAATATTTTAATATTGAGGTTGTTCTTAAATCCGATTGATCTTTAAAACTGAATCTTGCAAAGAGGCTTCCACTTCTTGCCCGATTTCCAGATTTAAATTTTGGCGCAGGGTTTTCGTCATACCAATGAATTGATCAATTGAACCATCAATAATAATGGCAGATAATCCATTAATAATTGATTTACCCTTACAAACGCCGAGATTCTTTTGATTCTTTGGGCTTAGAGCACACAGAGGAGTGCTTTTGACATCTTTAAATTTTTTTAACGTCTCTTTCTTAAAACCACGAACGATTAGTTTCATAATTCTCCTTTGAATTTAAATATTTGTACAAAGAATAATAATATTTCACTACTTTACATAATAACAGAAATATTGTTTTACTTAGCCAATGGTTCAATAATAGTCATTTGATCAATAATATTTCATTTACTATATTTCTCTGGTATAAGCATATTATGGTTGTCTCGACGTTATCCTAAAGGAAGGACTGGTGGATACGATTGAAAAAGGTACCGACTAACCGTAATCCGAGGAGAGGCAAGCTGGAAGGAGAGGGAAAGACCAAGCGGCTGTACCATGCAGTCGGCAGAGGATTTGGGGAGGTGGTGATCGTAGAGCAGAAGAACACGATCACCAAGCACAACGACCCCTCCCAGACCGAGGAGTTCGAGTCTAAGGGCCGCTGTTCCACGACATTCGCCTCGCGGGTTTTCGAGCTGCTCACCGCGGCCGGAATCCCCAATGCCTTCATTCGCCAGACGGGCGACAACGAGTTTCTCATGCACAGATGCAAGATGCTGGGACTCGAGGTCGTCATCCGCCGTCTCGCGATGGGCAGCTACTTTGACCGCAACCCCCACATGAGGCCCAAGGCTGGTGATCCGGCTCCGCGCCTCCACCGGCTGGTCATCGAGATGATGCTGAAGACCACGGAAGGGATCGTTCCGCTCTTGAACGGAAGCACGCACGACACCGGCATCCGCGATCCCAAGCGGCAAGATCCGCTCATTGTGGATCCATCGGCCGAGATCTGGAAGCTCGCACACCCGCATCTCCCGCTCTGGGACACCGAGTCCTACATCGGCGAGATCGAGGCCAATCGCGTGATGGATCCTGTCCATCTCGAACAGATCGAACGGCTGGCGCGCCTCATCTTCCTTCTCCTGGAGTCAGCACTCACCAATGTGGGTAGCCGACTGGCGGACCTCAAACTCGAGTTCGGCTTCCTGCCAGACGGAACACTGGTGGTCGCCGACGTGATCGACCCGGATTCGCTCCGGCAAGCCGTGTGGAACAACGATCTGGACGCGTGGATAGACTTGAGCAAGCAGAGCTTCCGGGACGGCATAGGCCTTGAGGAAGTCGAGCGCAAGTACCTGAACGCGGCCATGCTCGCGGAGAGGATCCGTGTTCCTCGCCAAGCGCTCATCACGTGGATAGGATCGCCCAAGGACACCCACCCGCCGGTGGACAGTAAGCTACTGCTTCACACCGGCATCACCCATGAGAAGGTCATGATCTCGGGACACAAGCAGCCCGAGCACGTTCTTCCCGAACTCGAGCACCTCCTCGCCCAGTACCCCGATGGCGGCGTGATTATCGCCAAGGTGGGGATGTCCAACGGCTTGGGCCCGATCCTCGCCGCTCGCACCTCTCTGCCCGTGATCTCGGTCGTCGCCAACGCGGCCCCGGACGATCACGGGGTAGTACACCTGGAAGATGCGTGGAGTTCGCTTCGCATGCCCTCAGACGTGCCGAACCTCACGGTGCTAAGCGAGAAGAACGCCATCACCGCGGCGCTGAACATCCTTGCCCGGAAGGATCCGGTGCTGTACATGTTCCGGCAGTACGAGATCGAGAAGCTTGCGGCGGTGTAACCGCCAGCGAGCCCGTACAAAGTTCTTCCATCCCGGAAGACAATAGCAGCAAACGCTTCAGGCGGCCCGACTCGGGCCGCCTGAAATGCTACAGAATCAAAATTCTCATTAATTATCCGATGATATACCGACATAAAATACATTAAGAGAAGGAGGCCCGCGCAGTACAGTCGGGCCTCGTTGCTCGGCGGATTACCGCCATCGGTCACCTTCTTCTCTCCTTGTGATTCTTTAGCGCCCAACGAATGAGAAACTATTAAAAATTAGACGAAATATTTCCAGCAGAATCAACAATACTAAGTTTATTGTTTGGCATATGCAAAAGTATTTCAGCATGACTGCAAAAATTGAAATAGAGAATATATTTGAAAACGATAATTTACTTGCGATATTTTTTCAGCAATCTATCGCTTACCGGAACAATTATCATCAGCCCGGCTAATAGTCCCAGGACCAGCCACTTATTTTCGGAGACAGGATTTTGCGGCCCGGTTTCCGGCAAAGCTGTTATCGTAGTAGTTGTAGCGGGTGTAGCAGGATTGTTAACAACAATTCTAACTGTTGACGAAAGATAAGTGTCCTCGCCTTCAGCCTTTGCCTTGTCGAGATCAAATACCCCCGCAATCCTTTCTGCATCTGGACCAACAACATAAAATGTGCCAGTTATTACTGTCTGATCGGGAACGTCAGATTTTATTCTAGCCGAGATTGACCCAATCTCGGCGTCCATCGTGGTGTCCAGACCATTACTCAAAATAATTGCTTCGGGCGAAGAATATTCGAAAGCATTAGTGTCAAGGTCCAAATCTCCCATTCCAGAGCCGAAAATATCAAGATTCTCAAGATATTCCGCGTTTGTGAAAGAAACGCCAAAAATCGGGTTTATGCTAGTGTTACCCTCGACCCGAGTGAGTCCGAGAAAGGTCAAATTATCACCAGGACTTGCTGTCAACGTTTCGCCAAGGCCACCGGCCATTTCCGGATTGGCCGAATAGTCGGAGTAGTTATACAAATCATCATTTGTCGCCTCAAGAAAACAATTCTCTATCTTGCACACCAATGCGGCCATATAGAGAGAATTCCCCTCTCCTAAGTCGTAGTATGTTTCCGGAGTAGCGCCAGCAATCGTGGGAAATAATGAACTTATAGCCATAGCGATCATCGTAGTCCAGACTAGACAAAATTTTTTCATATCCCTCCCTTATTTATAAATACATTATATCAAATCAGGCTATTGACAGATATAAAGTCTCAAAGATATTTCACGGTTTTTTTTGTTATCACCGACGCCGTTGTCTGAGCTTTAGACATCTTGATGTCTCTGATATAGAATTCGGCCGACGTTAGTTTTTTGTAGTCGGTTATTTTTTCAATGAACTCAATTCCGTTTAAATGATCATATTCATGCTGGATAACCCGTGCAAGAATGCCGTCGCAGCTAAGCTGAAACTTTTTTCCGTTTTGACCGGTCGCTTCAATTGTGATTTCTTTCGGCCTTTTCACCGGTCCGAAGATCTGGGCATTTGCGAAACTGCCACATCCTTCGTAGGCGATTGATTCTTCGAGAGAACTTTTGATAATTTTCGGGTTAATGTAGATTCTTAATTCATCAGATTGATCAGCTGTTCTGAACTTTGTCTCTCGCGGTTCTGTAACAAAAATTTTGAAATTTTCACCAATTTGAGGAGCAGACAGCCCGACGAGAAGCTCTTTACTCCTCAAGCTATCGATCAGATCATCAATCACTTGCTTGGTTTTTGGGTCCCCAAAATCAGTCACAGCTTTATTCTCAGCCTTCAGCCTTGGATCGCCAACTTGTATTGTTTCGCGAACGGCCATAATTATTCCTCAATATTTTCAAACCTTCCATCCTCATATGGCGGCAGACAAATTTCATATGCTGTCAGCGCCGAATCAGGCGCCGCTTCCCATTGCATCGTATCATCAATTCCAATTGAAAAATATTCCGGTTCCTCATCTTCCTTCTCTACATCATAGATTTTTTGGCTCCCATCAGGTTTTGTAACGGTCAATTTGCCTTTGCCGGCAAGATAACCTTCAATTGTTGATTCTCCTTTGAGGACTCGCTGCAATGGTGTTTTCATACCTGGCTGAACGCGGATAACACCGAGGTCCTTATCAGGATCGTCATCGAAAGTGTAGACATCACACTCGACCCCATCGATGACTTGCATAGTCTCGATGAACGAGACCGGTTGCCAGTCATGTTCGTGCCTAAATGCACCAATCTTGTCATGATTTACTTCGGCATATTCGCTTGGGGTTGTGCTGCCTTGTTCGTTCATCGCATGCTCCAGTGAAATTGATATTTACTAATATTACCAGAAAGGCTGAAATTCTCAGCCTTTAGCTCCGTTGGTATCTTCTCAAATTCTATGGATTATGCAAAATTATAACCCAATTTTAACCAGAACAACACCAAAAATTAGGATTAAGCTGCCAATAATTGTTTCAAGTTTTGGCTTATCTTTGAAAAAAATAAAGCTGAAGAGCAGAGCAAAGAAAACCTGCGATCGAAAAAGCGCTGTGACAATTCCTACGTTTCCACCGCCTATCGATACAAATCCCAAAATATTGCCCATTGCGAATAACACTCCCAGGGCAAGTAATACCCATATATTCATTGAGATCTGAGATATTACTGCGCTTCTTCTGGCAAATAAATAAGGCAACAACCCAATGATTATTACCATATTTTCTATGAATAATGTAAAAATGACGTTTTTCGGAAATGTTCCTAGAATTGCAATTTTGTCGAAGACTGAAACAAATCCAAGCGCGATAACTGAAATAAGCATTAAGAAGGCATATTTGTTTTTTACTAGAATTTTGAATGGTTCAAGTAATCCCTCTTTTGCAGTACTGACATTTATTGTATAAATTCCGACAAGCGAAACCATGCTTCCCGCCAGAGAAATCAGGGAAGGTCTTTCTGAAAGCGGCGGCAAGAATGCCAGTGTCATGGTGACAATCGGACTCAAAATAATTATTGGATATATTTGAGATATGGGAGCATCTTTGATCGCTCTAAATTGAGTAATTCTCGATAGTGTATAGAAAATGGTTGAACATAGTACGCCAACAATAAATAGGACGCTGAGATTTGGAATCCCATCTTTGAGAGCAAAATAAGACATTAGGGTAGTCGAGATCACAATCATCGTCCAGAACAGAATGACTGGGTCGACTTTATTTAAAATTCTTTTGTTTAGAACAACAAGAATTCCAGATACGAAAGCGGCAGATAGAGCAATATAAAACCACATACTTTATTCCAATCAGTTTTGCAGTTCAGTTTTATTTAATGTGTAATTGGCGGTGGGAGAGGGATTCGAACCCTCGAGACCCTTGCGAGCCTACACGCTTTCCAAGCGTGCGCACTAGACCAACTATGCGATCCCACCAACGGACAAATTCTACCATATTTGAAGCTAAAAAAGAAGTCCCGACAGCCTAGAAGGCTCCCGGGAGATTCCTCGAAACCTGGATCTTCAGTCAGCGTCCGCGGCGAGCCGCACCTTGGTCCCTCCAACCGCTCCCACTATGGGCCTTCGGAGTAACGCCCCTTGCAGGTTTGTTCCTCCCGTTGGGCTTCGTGCTCTTGGTCTTAACCTTACCCAAGCTAGACACCTCCCTGTAATCTACAGCCGAGATGGAAATAATATAGCTGATCAGATTCAATTGGTCAAATGAAAGGAACAGCTCCGGCGAATGCCGGAGCTTACGACTTGCGTCCCAACTCAAATGAAGATGAAAGGAAGAGGGCTGCCGCAGAGAGTTTATAGCCGTGCCAAGGCATCTCTCTGCAGCTTGGTGCAATTCGGTGCTGCAGCCGTTGTTGCGATCATTGCTTCAATATAGGAGTATACTCACGCAGACCACCGACGGCCAGGCGCTATGGCCCGGCTTGTCACACCATGGGCTACCACCTCCTTACGGGAGGAGAAAAACGGCGACGCAGTGCCGCTTCTCCAATATTAATATAACACTGCAATATGCAGTGTCAAATAGCCTAAAATGGTGTATCCTGGGCGCGCGGCTGGGCGCGCCCAGGACCGGATGGTAATGTGCGGCAAAGCCGCGAATCCCCCGGGATGGATTGGATAGGGGGTGGTTGCTTGACTTTGGCCGACTCTGGCCTTAAGTCCAGCGGGTATGTAAGATAAATGTTAGCACGAGAAAAAATATTGTCAATAAAATATACCATCACGAAGATGGTATATTTTTTAACCACAAAAAATTTATTTTTAGCGATCGATAATTTCCGAAAGCATAAGCCGCTTCTCAACCGAAGCAATGATTCGCCGTGTAGGCACGATCATATCCGGTGAGACCGAGACAGAAGTTGTGCCAGCCTTCACCATCATTTCGGTGATTTCCGGATATACACTAGGAGCTTGGCCACAGATCGAGCAAGTGACATTTCGCGCACGGCAAGTTTTTATGACGTATTGGATCGAAGACACAACCGCTTCATTTCTTTCGTCAAATAACGCAGCCAGATCCTGATTGTCGCGGTCTGCTCCCAAGGTTAGCTGGGTCAGATCATTCGAACCAATGGATATGCCGTCAATCCCAAGATCGAGAAATTTATCAAGCAAAATTACATTGGAAGGAATTTCACACATCATCCAAAGCTTAAAATCCGGTGATTGGATTAGGCCATTATCTTCCACGAGCTTTTTAACTTTTTTCATTTCGTCAACGGTACGAACAAACGGAATCATGAGCCACAAATTTTTGAGATCATATTCATCCCGAACCCTCTTGATCGCATCTAGTTCCAATTTGAAAAGATCAGGCTCTTTGATATAGCGGGAAGCGCCACGATAGCCAATCATCGGATTGTTCTCTGCCGGCTCATATTTTTCACCGCCCTTTAAACCTTTATATTCATTTGTTTTAAAATCTGTCGCGCGGTAAACTACCGGACGAGGAGCAAATGCCTGGGCAATGGTTCGCATACCTTCTACGAGCTTGTCTGTGTATTCTTTCCCTCTTCCCGCCTCAAACATTGCTCTCGGGTGTTCACCAATTTCGGCTATCATGAATTCCGCGCGCAAAAGACCAACTCCATCAACCGGTTCTGCCGCTATTTTTTCTGCAAGATGCGGCTCGGCTAAATTGACATAAACTTTTGTGCCGGTAACCGGAACTTCCTCAGAAACAAGTTTGCCAGCAGGAGTCCCTGGAGCCGTTGCGACATCTTCAGGGGCCGACTGGCTTTTGATTTTGCCTTTATAGACCAAGCCCTTGCCGCCATCGACAGTGATCATTTGCCCAGTTTTAAGAACATGAGTAGCGGTGCCGGTGCCAACAACGCAAGGAATGCCCAATTCACGCGAGACAATAGCTGCATGGCAAGTTCGTCCTCCGGTATCGGTAACGATAGCTTTGGCACGGCGCATCGCCGGCACAAAATCAGGAGTTGTTTGCTCAGTGACAAGCACATCGCCAGAAACGACCTTGTCTATTTCGTCAGGTTTATGAATAAGTTTGACCGGTCCAAATGCTGTGCCTAGAGACGCTGCAGCACCCTTTAAGAGTACTTCCGCTTTCCCGGCATCAATATCCCCTTGTTCTTGTGTCCCCGGCTGCTCTAATTTCTCATCTCGATTTTCGATTTTCCGCTTACCCAAAGTCGTGATCGGCCTTGACTGCACCATATAAATCTTTCCCCTTTCAATAGCAAATTCCGTATCCTGCGGTTTACCATAATGTTTTTCGATAAGCAAGCCGATTTTCGCCAGCGCAATAATTTGATCATCGGTAAGTTTTTGTTTTTTGCGCAACTCTGCTGGAACATTTACATGCTTTTCGCCCTCTCTTCCGGATTTGACAATTTTCCAGGGTTGTTCATTAATTTCTTTTTCAAGAATTTCAAAAGGATCTTTCGATATCACGTATCTGTCTGGAGTGACAGAACCGGAGACTAAGGCCTCGCCGTAGCCGTAACCGGCTTCGATAGAAAGTTTGTTCAGATCTTCAGAAACAGGGTCGACGGTAAACATTATTCCCGAAAACTCAGAATCAACCATAACTTGCACAGGAACCGCTAAGCCAACCTTCATATGATCAAATTTATTGATAATGCGATAATAAATCGCCCTTGCCTCGAAGAGCGAGGCAAAGCACTTTTGAACCGCTTCTACCACTTCGTTACCTCCGGTGATATTCAAAAAAGTGGCTTGCTGACCGGCAAATGAAGCATCAGGCAAATCTTCCGCAGTTGCGGACGACCTTACTGCAACAGAAAATCCACCCAGCTCCCTGTAGTGTTCTTTGATTTCCTTGATAAGATCGGCCGGCATTTTTGCGGCGATAATTGCCGATTTAATTTTTTTTGCAACATTATTAAGCTCGCGGCTTTTTTCTGGATCGAGACCTTTCAGAGAACTGATGATTTTTGAGCGAAGGTTTGTTTTCTCGAGAAAATAAAAATAGGCGTTAGCGGTGACGATAAATCCATTTGGTACTGGAATTTTAGCGTTATATAGCTCACCAAGGTTTGCGCCCTTGCCACCAACCCGTGGAATATCTTCCTTGTGCGCTTCAGAGAACCACAATATAAGCTTTGGGTTTTTCTTTTTCTTAAGCATGCCCCTCCTACCCGCTCCGCGGGGAAATCTAATCACTAAATCCTAAACTCTAAATATGTTTTGAAATTGATTTTTGTATTTCGAATTTGTTAAAAATTTAGGATTTAGGTTTTTGAATTTAACAATGTAATTGTACCACAAATATCAAGGGTCAATCACTACTTACAAGCTCATTAAAAACCTTCTTTGCAAGATCGAAGTCATAACCTTTTCTGTATAGGCTTCCCAAAATTTTTTGATAGAGCCTTCCACGATCAGTATCTTTGTTCCTGTCAAGAATCTTCTGACCGATTTCGAGCGCATTTTTATATTCGAGATCTGAATCAATATTTGATAATACATCTTCTATTAACCCGCTTGATATATGTGCCTTTATCAGGCGAACTTTAATTTTTTGCTTCCCCTCGCCAGATAATGATTTGGAACGAACCATATTTTTTGCAAATTTCTCATCATCAAGAAATTTTTTCTGGATCAAAAATTGGATTGTTTCTTCTATTTCATTCTCGGGAAATTCTTTCAATTTGAGTTTGTTTCGAACTTCAAAAATGCTTCTGTCTCGAAGCTCGAGTAAATATAGCGCATAATTAAGCGGGCTATCTATTTTTTTCATTACTTAATCAGGTAGATTTTTCACTCGACCCAAAGGGTCCCCTTTCCTGAAGGAAAGCCCTAGGCTTGGGGTTCAGAATGACAATCTTTGCTACAGCGCCTCATTTCGCGCCTTGTCTTCGGCAACGGACTTATCTTTTATTTCTTCAGCAATCTTCGGGTTTTGCTTCAAAAATTCTCTGGCACCTTCCTTGCCTTGGCCAAGTTTCTCGTCGCCATATGAAAGCCAGGCACCGGCCTTATCTACAATTCCAAATTTGATTCCAAGATCAACAAGTTCTCCTTCATAATCGATGCCCTGATTGAACATAATGTCGAATTCCGCAGTTTTGAATGGGGGAGCAACTTTGTTTTTGACAACTTTAACAGCCACATGATTCCCAACCTGATCCTCGCCTCGTTTCAAAACTGCTTTGCGGCGAATATCTAAACGGACAGATGAATAAAACTTTAACGCATTTCCGCCAGTCGTCGTTTCAGGATTCCCAAACATCACACCGATTTTCATACGAATCTGGTTGATAAAGATTAATACTGTTTTTGATTTGGCAACAGCGCCAGTCAATTTGCGAAGTGCTTGTGACATCAGCCTAGCCTGAACGCCCATCATCGAATCACCCATCTCGCCTTCTATTTCCGCTCGCGGAACCAGGGCAGCAACAGAATCAACAACGATGACATCTAGAGCATTGGAACGGATAAGCGTCTCTGTTATCTCTAGCGCTTGTTCGCCGTTATCCGGCTGGGAAATAAGCAGATTTTCAAGGTCAACGCCAATTTTCTTGGCATATTCCGGGTCAAGCGCATGCTCGGCATCGATGAATGCCGCATTTCCACCGCGTTTTTGGGCCTGTGCCACAATTGACAAAGAAAGAGTCGTTTTACCGGACGATTCCGGACCATAGATTTCGATCACTCGGCCGCGTGGCACACCGCCAACACCGAGCGCAAGATCAAGTGCAAGTGAACCAGTCGGAATTGTTTCCACGTTTAGGCGAGCGCCATCGCGCATTGTCATTATTGCGCCCTTGCCAAATTGTTTTTCTATCGAAGACAACGCTGCCTCCAGCGCCATCGATTTGCCACTGCTTACGGATTTTTTATTTTCAATTTCCTCTTCGCCTTTTTTTCTCGCCATAATATCTCCCTGCTTAATTCAAATATTTTGTCTCAAATCTTAAATAATAATTGCTAATTTCTAATAAAAAACAAACTTCCCAGATTTTGCGCTTAGCATTTTGAAGTTTGAATTTTAGCTTTATTTTTGTTTCAGTTTGATACCCGTATTGGGATGGCTTCTGCTGTCACCGGTTTGTATTCGACGGTATAAGTCAGCGCTTTCTCTTTGTTGGTTTTTCCCTGGGATTTTACCTCGATAACGTTTACGCCTTTTTGTAATTTGTATTCAGTTGCAAACTGGCCATCTGAAGAAACCTGAATCTGGTCTTTGTTAACATAAACTTTTGCGCTTGTATCGGTAACACCGGTAATTTCTATCACATCTTTATCAAACACGGCATTATCGTTCGGCGATATTACCTGAAGTTCCGGTGCGCCTGCAAATCCATAAACCTGATAAACAATGTATCCAAATACTGCAATTATGAATGTACTGATCAAAACAGGAACAAAAAGGCGTGGCGTTAAGAGAAATTTCATTTCCTTTATATTTCTTTGCGGCAGGATATTTCCCTCTTCTTTCGAAAATCTGATATTTTTTTCTTTTTGGTACTTTTCAAGTATTTTTTTCTCGTCTAATCCTAAATATTTTGCATAACGCAAAACAAAACCTTTGGTGTAAGCATCGGCCGGCAAATTCTTCCAATCATCTTCCTCGAGAGCTTCCAAAAACTTGCCGCGAATTTTGGTTTCCATTTCAGCATCAAGCAGAGAAATCTTTTTGCGCGCTCTTGCGCGCTTGAGTTTCTGCCCAAGTGTTGGGTCTGTTTTAATTTTTCGAAGTGAAAATCCGGCAGTCATTTCTTAAGTCCGTAGTTAGTAGCCCTTAGTGAAAATTCAAAAAGCAAAATTATTGATTTTGTTTGTTTCTGACACTTTGTTTTGGTGTTTTATATTTCGGGAAAAGTTGTAATTCTAATCGTGGATTTATCGGTGCCAAATCAGTGGAATAAATTATTGGTCGTTCTCATCAAATTATTAATGGTAAAAGTTGTTATATTCATCCTTGTCATCCGGAACATCGTCGCCTGACGGAATGAAACCTTCCGAGCCCGTATCAGAAACCAGAACGTCTCTGGGTTTGGCACCATCGGCCGGCCCGATTGCCCCGTTTTCTTCCAGAATATCTAGAAGCCGTGCAGCCCTAGCATACCCTATTCGAAGCCGTCTTTGCAAAAGTGAAGCCGAAGCCTTGCCTGCTTGCATCACAACTTTAAGCGCATCATCATACAAATCGTCCTCGGCTGAACCATCACCAAATGCGCCGCTTGACCCTTTGGACGATTTAAATTGCAATATTGTGTCATCATAATCAGGCGGGCTCAATTCTTTCAAAAAATCAACCAAGTCATTGATTTCTTTATCAGACACGAAACAACCTTGAATACGGCGTGGCTTTGTGAGTCCATTGCCGACAAACAGCATGTCGCCGTTGCCAAGTAGTTTTTCCGCGCCGGACATATCAAGAATCGTGCGCGAATCAACTTGTGAAGCAGTAGCAAAGGCAATTCGGCAAGTAATATTTGCCTTGATCAAACCTGTTAGAACATCAACGGATGGGCGCTGCGTTGCAACAATCAAGTGCATCCCGGTTGCTCGCGCCATTTGTGCCAGGCGGACGATCGAACCCTCAACCTCGTTGGCTGAAGTCGCCATAAGATCCGCTAACTCGTCGATAACAATGACAATATAAGGTAACTTTCCTTCTGGGCCGGGGCTCTCATTATAAGCAGTGATATTCCTCTTCCCTAATTCTGAAAACATTTTGTAACGGCGTTCCATTTCCCAAATTGCCCACTTTAAGGCAGACACCGTTTTGCCGACCTCGGTCACAACTGGCGTCAAAAGATGTGGAATATCATTGTAGTTTGTAAGTTCAACTCTCTTTGGGTCAACCATTAGCAGTTTCAGGTCGTTTGGCGAATTATGGAAAAGAAACGTCGTAATGATTGTATTGATACAGACCGATTTGCCCGAACCGGTAGCACCAGCGATTAAGACATGGGGCATTTTTTCAAGGTCAACAGCATATGAGGTACCGGCCACATCTCGCCCAAGGGCAATGGTTAGCTTTGACTTAACTGCCTTGAATTCTTGCGAGACCATCACCTCTTTCAATGTAACTTTTGCCGGCACTTTGTTCGGATTCTCGATGCCGACAGAGGATTTGCCGGGAATCGGTGCTTCCATACGAAGGCTCTTGGATGCTAGGGCGAGCGCCAAGTCGTTGGCGCGAGCAGTAATCTGATTTAACTTCACGCCCTCAACCGGCTTAAAAGTGTACTGCGTGACCGTTGGGCCAATATTGACTTCCCCCATTACTATGTCAATTCCAAAGTTTTTGAGTGTTTTTTGAATAACTTCAACATTTTTCTGAATATTGCCCGGATTGGCAACGTCGTCAGAGTCCTTTAAAATTTCAACCGGCGGATACTGCCAGCTCATATCTCTGGCAACAATTCTTGGTTCTGCCTCAATCACCGGTGCCTTCGCCACCCCCTCTCGCGGTTTCTTCATCGATGCTAGCTTGTTTCTTAGTGTCTTAAAAACCGAAACCCGGTTTCCACGATTTACCTTAACATCATCGTCGTCTTCCTTGTTTCCTTTCGCACTCTCCCAGCCAAATAACTGAGTGAATGAAATATTAAAAATCATCATCAGCGCAATAACGTCTAGTGCAAATGTGATAAGAAAAGATGCAAACAAACCGACGCCCTTTCGAAGCGGATCAGAGATCATATAACCCAAAATCCCTCCGCCAGAACCCGCAAATGCGGCCTCTCGAGTGTCTAAAAGCGGGATAAAAAGATGAAGTGTTGCAGATAAAAATATGATCAACAGGATAAACCCGATGAACCTAGAAACCCTTTGCTTGTCGCGATTCGGAAATAAAAGGAGCACGCCGAACCAAAAAATAATTATTGGGAAAACATAGCCAGGAAAACTTCCAAAGATTTTGCGTATTATATGCGCTACCGAACTGCCAAAATTTCCCGCCATTTCAAAATAACCCAAAAGTATGACTACAGCAAAAATAAGGACTAGAATGGCAAAAATTTCCCGCCAGGTGCCAGCTCCAAGGCCAAGGGTAAAATCAAAGACAAAATCACCCCAATCATTTTCTTTCTGATACCACTTTGGATGCTTCTGCTTGTGTTTCGGATACTTCCGTTTGCGACCCACAATCCCCTCCGGGGTAAATTACAAATTACAAGAAACAAATCACAAATAATATCCAATCAGCAATTTCCAATCTCGATACCTTTAGTTGGAATTAATTTGATATTTGGAATTTGTCATTTGTAATTTGATTTCATTATATCTCCATTGAACACAATGCGCAATAAATGGTATCTTTAGTTTTAATCCGCTCTACGATAGCGGCAACCTAGAACCGGAAAGGACAGACTATGTTACCGTATCTTACGGTTTTGCTAGTAGCCGTAGTTGTGGTAGCAGTTGCAGTAACACTCGTGCGGTCAAGGAATATTGCCGCATTCGCAGACAAGGCTGTTGCAGACCTTGCGTCGGGATCATGCGAGATCCGCTTCAGGCGGATCGAGCACACAATCGACGGCCATCATAGAGGAGTGCTGCTTATGATGTGCCTTCACGAACCGGTCGAGCGCTTTACGCGTCTTTCGATTATGCGTCGCGTTAGGGTTGTTGTTGAAGTCGAGGGAGAATTCCCCTATCGTTGCACGCCCTACAAAATGGAACTCTCAGTGCGCGATGCCGACCTCGCTGGTGTTGCATACCTAACGCTAAGGGGCAAAACCCCTCTTTGGGTTGTCGATCCAGTCTGGAAGCATACGTTCGCAGTGCTCGTGCCCGAAAGCTTGCAACCAGGAGGGTCGGAGAAATTTATAACCCGAATAAGGGTAACTCTACCAACCTGGCCGAGTAAGCGTAAACTCGAGCTAACAATTCCTTAAGCCGCCCAGAACCGCGAACGCCACCCCGGTCGGGGTGGCGTTTCCACGTTAAATTGCTATTTTGTTTTCCCTGCGGACTAAGGACTACTCACTACTATCTAGTCCTAAACCTCAATAACTACAAGGATGACCACCCCACTTCGCCAAGGCTACGCGGGGCAAGACTCATTTCAGAGCAAGAGTCGATAATAGATAATCGTTGTGCATTATACCTCGATCACTACAGGGATGACCATTGGCCTTCGTTCTGTCTCCGTATATAGGAACTCTCCCATGTCGTCGCGGATTTTCTGCTTGATCAGATTCCAGTCGGGCTGGGTTTTGGCTTCGGTGTGTTTGGCAAAAAGCCGTTTGATCTCAGCACGGGATTTGTGCACCAGCTGTTCGTTTTCACGCATATAGATGAAGCCGCGAGAAATGATATCGGGAGAGGTAACAATCTCGCCAGTCTTGTGATCAACGGTAACAATAATGACAAAAATTCCATCCTGGGCCATTGCCTTTCTGTCGCGAAGAACGATGTTGCCTACATCGCCAACGCCGAGGCCGTCAACCATCACATAAGATGCAGGAACGCGCTTGTTGGTAACCGAGCCCATATCTTTTGAGAATTCAATTACCTGGCCGTTATCGGCAACGAGGCAATGCTCTTCGTCGACGATTCCCATATCTTGGGCAATCTGCGCGAGTAGCATCAATCTGTGGCGTTCGCCGTGGGTCGGGATCAAATATTTCGGGCGGACAAGCGCGATCATCAATTTCAGGTCTTCCTGCTTGGCATGGCCAGAAGTGTGAACATCCATAAGTTTTTGATAGATTACGCGCGAGCCGGCGCGATACAGATTGTCCATAAGCTCGGAAACAGATCGCTCATTACCTGGAATTGGCGAGGCCGAAAGAACAGTCGTGTCGCCTCTTTTTATCTTGATTTGGCGATGTTCACCAAGGGCAATTCGGGTCAGGGCAGCGCGGTCTTCTCCTTGCGAACCGGTACAAACAATTATTACCTTATTATCCGGATAATTTTTTAACGCATGAACATCGATGACGGTATCCTTCGGCACGACAAGAGCGCCAAGCGAGGTAGCAATCTCGTATGATTGGAGCATCGATCGGCCAACAAAAGTAACTTTGCGGTCGAATTTCTTGGCGACATTCAAAATTTGCTGAATACGCGAGATCAAAAGTGAGAATGTTGCGATGATTAGGCGCCCTTTGACCTGATCCATGATTTTGAAAATCGTATCTTCGATTTCTCGCTCAGATATTGAAACCCCTGGTTTTTCGACATTGGTACATTCGCAAATTAGCGCCGCTGGTTTCTCTCCGCCGAGCATAGCAATCTGTGAAAAATCGACCGGCTTGCCATCAGCTGGGGTATGGTCAAATTTCCAGTCGCCAGTATGAATAACCAGACCTTCTGGCGTGTCGATCGCAAAACCCATCGCCTGTGGAATTGAGTGAGTAAGCCGAAAAGTCCTTACCTTAAATACCCCAAGCTGAAGTACATCTTTGCCAGCTTCGATCGTATTTAATTTAGCTCCCTCGGCCAGGCCAAATTCTTCCATCTTGCCACGAATAAGGCCGATAGCAAGGGGCGATGAATAGATCTGGGGCGAGCCAAGCTTTTCATAGATGTAAGGTATGGCCCCAATGTGATCCAAGTGGCCATGAGTGATGAGAAGGGCACGAATTTTATGCTTGTTTTGCTCAAGATACGAGACATCGGGAATGACGAAGTCAATGCCTGGCATATCCTGGTCCGGAAACATAAGCCCGGCATCGATAATGATAATGTCGTTCTTATACTCTAGAACCATCATATTTTTACCACCAGTTTCTTCATTGCCACCGATAGGAATGATTCGAAGCTTTGGCTCTATAAAAAATTTGGTGTTTTTGCCTTCGGTTGATTGGGCAGTAAATCTTGGTTCATCAACTTTTCCCGAAATTTTAGCATAGTCAAAAGATCTGCCACCCTCGGGTTTTTGCACAGGACGAGAATTTCGTTTATGCGGTGTTTTCTGACCGGATGATCGGCTAACAAAAGCCTGATCGCCCGCAACGGTGCGCACAGGTGAAGAAACGCTGTGTTTTGGCACAGGTTTGTTTGCTCGGATGTTTCTCGTTGTCCGTCCACCTGTGTTTACTCTTTGCATTTTTTCCATTTAGTTTTTCCTTTAGTTCAAAAGAACATATTATATTAGTTTTGTTTGAATTGGCTTATCGTCGTTATCTGGTTTGATATTCCCTTTAGTCTCCTGCTCTTTGATTTTTTTAAGAACCGCTGGTACTTTTTTAAAATCGTCCATAAGCGTGCCTCGCAATCCGCCATTGTGCAGGGCTGCCGCCGGGTGGTAGAGGGCGAAGTAAACTTGGCCATTCGGCCGTTTGACCGCTTTGCCATGGAGCTTAGAAATCCCACCTGCTGCCGGTATAAATGTATTGCATGAGTGCCGGCCGAGGCAAACGATGAGTTTGGGTTTTATAATTTCAAGTTGACGATTAAGATACGATTTGCAAGCCTCTTTCTCCGTATCTTCCGGATCCCGATTTCCCGGGGGTCTACATTTTACCGTGTTTAGAATAAAAACTTTTTCACGTGTGAGGCCAATAGAGGCTAGCATTTCGTCTAAGAATTTTCCGGCGGCTCCGCAAAAAGGGATGCCTGCCAGATCTTCCTTCTCCCCCGGCGCTTCGCCAACAAAAAGTATGTCAGCGTCGGGGTCTCCGCTTCCAGGAACAGTATTAGTCCTTGATTTCGAAAGTGGGCATAGTGCACACTTAGAAACTTCACCTGCAATAATATCGAGTTCTTCTTTCTTATTCATCAAAAAGAGAAATAAATGATTAAAAAATCGCTTAATTAGAGTCCTGTCCCTCAAAAGTTAATCTCATTGTACCAGGTGCGAATAAAAAAGTCAATAGATAAAGGTGGTGCCCCCGCCTAGACGGCGGGGGGTTCGTGTTCGGTTGCCCGATCGGTGATCCGCTTAAACAAAGTTTCAACACCGATCAAAGGCATGGCTGCTTGGAATGCAGCCTGTATGGTTGTGCGGTCAAGCGGCTTCCATCCGCTCGAGCCGCATTGAACAAGCGCGCGGACTTGTTCAAAAAGTTGTTCCGTCGGGACCCTGCCGGTAGCATTGGTATAGCCACCGGATATCCCGCCGCAGACTGAACGTGCTGTCAGCCTGAGAAGTTGGGCATTTGGTTCGCCTTGGGGCTTGTTCGTTCGGACAGACACGATTAGTCCTGTTCGGTTAGAATCATTCCAGAAGTAGAATTCGGATTCCTCGGTGCCATCATAGCTGCGCTGTCCCGTATAACATCCGATGTACCGATATCCGAGAGGCGCCAGCTTTCTCTGAAGCCTTTTCAGCGCTATCACCTCCAAGCGATCTAAATTAATATATCAATAAGAGTGACATAAATTCAATCTAAATAAAGAGCCGGAAATGCAAGGCTTAAGAAAACTTTTTAGAAATTATCCATAGATTTTGACCTACTCGACTCTAGAATTTTCTGTTAGTGGCTGATTAGTGCTCGTAAATAATTTTTTGCAAATGTTGAATTTTCTCTCCGCCTGGTGCTACAATTTTTTTGAGGCGTTTCTACTCACAGACTACGGAAGGAGAATTGTCATGAACAAGCTGTTGTTGGGCGTCTTGATCTCAGGAGGGGGCACCAACCTCCAAAAGATCATTGATCGTATCGGGGATGGCACCCTTTGTGCTGAGGTCGCTGTAGTGATCTCGAACAAAACCGATGCTTACGGCCTCGAACGTGCCAGAAATGCTGGCATTCGGGCTGTATTCCTTGACCCGAAAAGCTTCTCCAGCAAGCACGAGTTCGACCAGGCAATAGCCGAGGAACTTCAGCACTCAGGCGTTCAGCTCGTGGTTATGGCCGGATACATGAGGCTGCTCGGCAAGGAAGTCCTCGACGCCTTCCCGGGCAAGGTAATCAATCTTCATCCCGCTCTGCTGCCCTCATTCAAGGGGGAGCACGGGATTGCGGATGCCTTCGCCTATGGGGTTAAGGTCACCGGGGTAACCGTGCATTTCGCCGATGGCGAGTATGACACTGGCCCCATTATCGCGCAAACGCCAATCGCTGTGCTTGAGGACGACACAGTGGAGTCGCTCGAGCAGCGCATTCATGATGCTGAGTACAAGATCCTACCTCGAGTCATCCAGTTATTCTCGGAGGGCCGCGTCAAGATCGATGGTCGCCGCATTCACATCGACCAGAGGTAAGCCACCGAGGTTCGTCTGAAAAAGGCTCTGCACTCCTTTATCCTCTTCAGGCGAGCCTTTTTCTATTCATAGAATATGATTAAAAAAATTCCCCGAAGAAATTCGGGGAATTTTTTCTATGAGATTAAATTTTTACAATTAGTTATTTCCGGCCAATGCTTTCATTGAAAGTGAAATCCTGCCCTTCATTGGGTCGACTTCAATCACTTTGGCAGTGACCATCTGTCCAACTTTGAGAACATCAGAAACCTTTTCGATTCGTTTGTCGGAGATTTGCGAGATGTGAATCATGCCGTCGATCTTCGGGGTGATTTGGACAATTGCACCAATCTCTTTTCCAGACATCCTGTCCTTCTTGATATCGATGATTTCCCCGGTGATGATTTCGCCTGGCTGAACCTCACGCATCATCGCCTTGATTTGCGAGATTGCTTTGGCGCCCATCTCTTGATCAGTTGAGGAGACAAGCACCGTACCGTCGTCTTCGATATCGATACTGATGATTTCTTTGCCACCGCAATCTTCGACAATCTTCTTGACATTCTTGCCGCCCGGGCCAATAAGCTCTCCTATCTTGTCAGGATTGATTTTGATCGATTCAATTCTAGGAGCATACTTGGACATTTCTGCCTTTGGCGCAGGCATGACTTTGGCTATTTCGTCGAGAATCTCAAGCCGGGCCTTTTTTGCCTGTGCTAGCGTGTCGCGGACGATATCCATAGTCAATCCCTCAATCTTGGTATCCATCTGGATCGCTGTCACACCATCGCGAGTTCCGGCAACCTTGAAATCCATGTCGCCAGAAAAATCTTCAAGTCCCTGAAGGTCGGTAAGGATTTTATATACAGATGCGTCTTCATTTGTGACCAAACCCATGGCAATACCAGCAACCGGTTTCTTGATCGGAACGCCGGCATCCATAAGCGCCAAGGTCGAGCCGCAAGTTGCCGCCATCGATGTTGAGCCATTGGATGAAAGGATTTCCGAGACTAGTCTAATAGTATAAGGAAACTCTTCGCTTGATGGGATCATTGGCTTTAAGGCTTTTTCTGCCAAATAACCATGGCCAATTTCACGCCTGGAGGCACCGCGAACGGGGCGAACCTCGCCGGTGGAGAATGGCGGGAAATTATAGTGGTGCATAAATCTCTTCGTGGTATCTTCTCCCATCGTGTCAATCAATTGTTCCATGCCGGGAGATCCAAGCGTAGCGACGGTCAATGATTGAGACTCTCCGCGGGCAAAAAGGCCTGATCCGTGAGTGCGTGGAAGAAGGCCAATTTCAATATGCAATGGCCTGATTTCTTCCATACCTCGTCCATCGGGGCGTGAGTCATGTTCAAGTATACTCTCTCGCACTTCGTTGTTCACAACTTTGGCAAAGGCACCCTTTAAGTCAATCTGTTTGTACGTTCCCTCAAAGGTCTGTAGTATCTCCTGTTCAAAGGCCTTGATCGTTTTTTCGCGCGATTCCTTGTCAAGCGCCCGAAGCTCGGCTCGCAACCTATCTGCAACCAAATTATGAACCTCTGCATGAATTGCTACAAACGGATCGGGTGCAAATCCCTTTTCCTCTTCAGTAACAATTTTCCTGTGTTCCGCACCAATCTTTTTCTGAATATCAAGAACAGGCTGAATTGAATCAACCGCAAGCTTGATTCCCTCAAAAATTTGTTCTTCCGGAATTTCATTTGATTCGGTTTCAAGCATCATTACTCTGTCCTTTGCGGCAGCAACTGTCAGAAATAGGTCAGATGCTTCGATTTCATCCTCTGTCGGGCAAACCTTGAGTTTGCCATCAACAAGCGAGACATTTACCGCTCCGACAGGTCCCTTATATGGAGCCTTGGTCATCAAAAGTGCCGTGGATGCGGCAATGATTGAGATTGCATCAGGCTCATGAACGCCATCGTAGGAAAGAACTGTCACGACAACCTGGACATCATTTCTATAAGTTTTTGGGAATAGAGGGCGGATTGGCCGGTCAATTTTGCGCGCTGCAAGAATTGCCGCCTCAGAGGGCCTTCCTTCACGCTTAATAAAACGGCTACCGGAAATTTTTCCTGCAGCATAAAATCGCTCTTCGTAATCAACGAGAAGCGGAAAGAAATCAACTCCTTCGCGGGTATCATCGGCAACCACTGCAGTTGCTAAAACAACCGTCTCGCCATACGTAAGTGTAATTGCGCCCTCCGCAAGCCCTGCTAATTTCCCCGTTTCGAACACTAGTTTCTCACCGGCAAAATCCACCTCGTAACGATGGACCTTATACTCTTCTACCTTCGCCATACTGAAAAATCCTTTCTAGAAGGATGAGAGATGAGTTCGTGAAAGTGAAAGGAAACGACAATCCGTTGATACAATCGTTTATACAGTAGTTGAACCAGTAGTAATACTATTGTTTTAACAACCGTATCAACTACCGAGTTAACTATGTGTCAACTGAGTTCCCGGAAATTTCTTTTGCAATTTCCTCTCACCTACCAACCCATCCTTCTTGTTACTAATTTATATTGTATTTACCTCACAGAATTTTTTCACAGAATTTCACAGATAATTTCGCTGGTCATACCCACACTGAACCTTTTTCATGAGCGTTTTCTGTGTCCTTCTGTGAATTTTTCTGTGGAGTAATATTCCGCTCTTATTTCCGTAAACCTAAATCGGAAATAAGCTTCTCGTATTTCTTCTCATCTGACTTTTTCAGATAATTCAGAAGTCTTCGTCTTTTACCAACCATCGAAAGAAGACCGCGGCGGGAATCAAAATCTTTCTTGTGCTCCTTTAAATGCTTGGTAAGATCAGAAACCTTTTTGGTCAAAACTGCGACCTGTACCTCTACTGAACCTGTATCGTCTTTATGCGATCTGTATTTCTTAATCAGATCAACCTTTTCCCCTGCCTTCTTCGTGTTTTTCTTTACTTCTGCCATGTGTATTGGCTGCGCCAAGTAGAAAGTGTAAAGCGTAAAGTGCAAAGTTTTTGAATCGCTTTTCACTTTGATCTTTTCACTTTAACCTGACGAAGTCTCCTAATTACTTATTAACAAATTGATATTACAACATTTTGCTTGTTTTTACAAGCTTAATTCGTCTTCGGTTGTTCTACTGGCTGAACCAGTTTACCGTTCATCTCTTTCGTGTATTCCCGAATTTTTTGAATAATGGCCGACGAGCCGTTCTCAAGCGTAACATCAGACACTTCGAAACCGGCAGCTTGCGAATGGCCGCCCCCAGAAAATAGTTTCGCTATAGCAGAAACGTCGACACCTTTTTCGACTGAACGAAGCGAGCCGTTCAAAATTCCGCCTTTTTCAGAGAGTAAAAGAACAAATTTGGCGCCAGAAACGGTTTTCAAAAGCTCGTCGATCACTCCACCAGATTCAGACTCAGCTGCACCCACTTCAACATAATCATTGGCAGAAAGAGAACTCCAGACAAAGCCATAATCTTTTTCGTCGTGGATATTGGCGAGTGCTCGGCCCCAAAGTCGTAGTGTTGAAAGAGGCCGTGTTTTATAAATATTTTTGATAATTTCGTCGCGCTTGGCACCAGCTGCTACCAACTGGGCTGCGACAGTAAGCGATTTCGGAGTTGTATTCGTATTTTGGAACGAGCCGGTATCGGTGACTATTCCGGTAAGTAAAAGGGTGGCAATCTTTTCATCGAATGGCGATTTTTCCGGCGATAGTGCTTCCAACAAAGAAACCAATATCTCTGCAGTTGAGGTTGATGTCACATCGACCAAGTTCACTTGGCCAAAATAATCATTGCCGGAATGATGATCAATGTTTATGACCGGTGTCTCATAAAACAGATCGGGATTTTTTTCAAATGGCGTGCCCAACCGTTCGAGATCTGGAGAATCCAATACTATAATAAGATCAAAATTGAAGCCCCCTTCCGGAAATTCAACCATCTCTTTCGTAAATACGCCCGATTTCGGCGAAATGATAATATTGAGCTTATCATCAGAAACCTTATACATTATTTTGTCAGCTTTCACATCCTTGGTCGAAAGGGAGATAACAAAATCGCGAACACCGGCAAAATCACGGGAAATTTCGGAGACATTTGGCAAAAAATTGAAGACCTCCGGAGTAGGCTCGTTGCAGACGGAAATTGCTTCCTTGCCGATGTTTTTGAAGAATGACAAAAGCGCCAGAGAGCTGCCAAGAGCATCTCCATCAGGATCCTTGTGGGTGAGAATTAAAATCTTTTTCGCCTCCTTAATTCTCGTCACCGCTTGTTGTTTGGGCGAAAGTTCCACTTAGTTACTTAAGAACTTAGAAACTTATGAACCCAAGAACAGCTTGATACAATTTTGTCCTTTGGTTCTTCAGTCCTTTCGTTCTTCAGTTAATGATAAACACTCGAATATAGCGGAAGGTGTTTTGAAAGTCAAGATGAATTTAAATGCAAACCGCAGTTCAATGGCTAGCCTTGGCTAGTCGCCGCGCTGCTAGTCAATTTTCTAGCTGCTGTCTAGCCAAGTCTAGCAATATTTCGGCTATCATTATTCCTTTACAATTGTTTTTCTTTCTGCTACAATCAGTTTCGTATCAATAAGGAAATATTATGCCAATCAAAAAATCAGCAAAAAAGACACTACGCATAGAGCACACAAGAACTGCACAAAACGACCTTACTAGGGCTAAGATTAAGGGTGCACTCAAAGGCGCAAAGATTGCTATAACCAAAGGCGAGAAAGATGCCGATAAAAAAATTTCCGCCGCATACAGAGAGCTCGACATCGCTTCAAAAAAGAACGTCATCCATAAAAATAAAGCCGCCCGTCTTAAATCAAGGTTGGCAAAAAAAGTTTCTAAATCTGCATAGATTAAAAAAATCACCAAGGATACGCCAAGGTGATTTTTTATTTTGCAAAAATTTTATTGCCCAAATATTCTGACCCAGCTAAATGCTTTTTGAAAGGCCTGAATAATCAGATTAAGCGCCGATTGCTGGGCCCGTTGTGTGATTACGGCGTTATCTTCACTCAAACCAATATTGCCGGCAGCATCTTTAGACACTGCACGCAAATGATAAGTTTTTGAGGGATCTAGATTGGAAATAACCACTACATGGGCATTCGAATACGAGAGATCTTCTTGAGTTTTCGATCCATATGAATCAGACGATACTCCTTCGCCATATTCAACTTGTGATGTTCCCGGCTCATCTGTTCTCCAGGAAACCACAATCTGTGCTTTATTTCCATCACTGCCCGATGCGGTTTTCGACTCAATAGTTAAATCAGTAACTACTGGCGGCCTGGAATCCAGGGCGGTCTTAAAAGTATTTGTATCAGAAGTGGCAGTATTTCCATACTGATCAATGCCGGTTGCGTAGACCTGATACTGCGTGTTGTCGCTTAAATTACCAATCTCCAAAGAATGCTCCTTTACTTTCTCCGATGAAGAAATTTCTTTGAAACTGCCACCGATGGGCCCGAAATGGATCGAGGAAGTGGTTTCCACATTTGTGGTCCACGTGACGCTCATAGTGGCGTATGGCTTATCCGTGACCGGTTGAAAGCGCAAATTGGTTATTTTTGGCGCCGGCGGTGTAGCGAATGTTGCACCACCAGAAAAATCCGCGCCTAACGAAGTGACCGCGTCAATCGCAATCTGATAATTTGTTCCTGGCTCTAAGTTACTAAGCTCATATGTGAAGGCTGTTGCTTGGCCAGGCAAAGGCACAGGATCCCCGTAAACCCCTGCCCCATACCGAATCGAAATACTGGATAAATAATTTGTTTGAAATGAAAGTAACGCCCGCGTCGGGGAAATTGTTTCTGCTTTGGGATTAATTATTCGCGGAGTAGTTGCCGTAGTTGTTTCAAACCATTCGGATTCTCCAGCGTTCGCCGACTGATCAAGCCACACAAGCTTGTAGCGGTACGTTTTTTCCGGTTTCAAGCCGACTACCGTTACATTATGCGATAAGCCATAAGTTTGATTACCCTGTTCTGACACATAGACATTGCCATCATATACTTGAACAAGCGAGGTTGTATTTTTGCTTGATGTCCAAGTAACCGCCATCGATGACGGCCCTGCAGTGACATAGGGCCCATCTATGATGTGGGCAATGCCGGTGGAACAGAAAATTGCCGTTTGCCAAGAGGATAAATTACCAGCATGATCTTTTGACCTTACATAGAAAACGTTGTCACCTTCCTGCATCGGGGACACCGTCATTGTGGTGTCTGTAATAAATGCCACTGGCCCATTTGTCCAACGTTTATATTCATATCCCGCCAGGCTGGATCCGCCAGAATCCGAGGCATCCGGCCAGGTGAATGTAAATGTTGATGCCGTTGAACATCCCGTTGGAGAAGCATTGATATATTCTGGTGGTTGAGGCGTAACAGTTTCATATTTGTAGACAAGATATACCTCTGGGGCAACCAAATCATTAGGCGGACCGGCATCATTTTGTGTCTGGATGATTAGATAATATGTGCTGCCCGTCACAAGCTCATCTGATACGGTATAATTCTGAGTTGCCCCAATCGCTCCTACATGTGCTTGATAATCACCCGCAGTAGAAGGAATAGCAGACGGATCCGTTCCAAAATATACCCAATACCCTTTTATGCCAGATTCATTGTCTGCTGCTCCCGACCATTCAAAGTACGGAGCCCCGAAATTATACCAATTATTGGTGGTAAGTTCGGTCCCTTTTGCTGCAGTGTCATATGCATGAAAAGTAGTCGGATTTTCTGGTGGGGTTACATCGCCTTGCTCTTCAGCGGATAACGATAAAAAAGTATCTGGAGCACTCTGGTTGTTGTATTCGGTCAAAAGCCAATCGGCGCTGCGGGCAGTACTTGATACTCTGATATCCTCCAAACTGCCTTGAAAATTTTTCTCGTAAGCCAAAGAGCCGCTTGATTTTCCTATCAATAAACTACCGGTATTGGCAGCTATTGCCATGGCTTTTGACTTAGTCCCTTTTGAAACGCCGTTTTCTAAAATTGTCAGGGTACTGCCATCGTATGTTCCTGCTACTTGTGTCCATGTACTCGCAGCTAATGCATCGGATGAATATACTGCCGCACCTTCCCCTGTCTGCCAAATTGCATGGTTAGTATGATCCGGAGTAGTAAATATTTTTCCATCATACACCCCGGCACTCACTACACCGGCGCCATATGTGGCTGCCTTTGTCCACCCAACACCGTCATCATATCTTTCAAGAGTCCCCAGATAATTGCCTCCTCTTGTGCCCGCATAAAGCTTTCCATTGTATGAAACTAACGCATAGACATTGTATGTGGTGGCAGTGCCAGACAAGGCAGTCCAAGTTGTGCCACCATCAAAACGATAGGCAGTAGTGGTAGCTACAGAAGCATATATTGTATCGTTAAATACCAACAATTTGCCCACATTACCCGGGGATCCGATACTGGTCCATGTCGTGCCTCCGTCGTAGCGATAAACTCCAGTACCGCCAGCATATAATTGGCCATTGAAAATGACCAAGCTATTCACACCGGCCATTGCGCCCGGGCACCCCACGCTGGTCCATGTCGTGCCTCCGTCGTAGCGATAAACCACGCAGGCCGCACCATACGTCCCTGCATAAATTTTTCCATTGTATACAACCATCGAATTTACCCCGCGGTTCAGCGAAGAGCCAACTGCAGTCCACGTGGTATTTCCATCCCATTCAAAGATTGTGCCTGTACCATTACTCCCCGTACCCGTACCGATGTAAAGTTTTCCACCAAACACTACGAAGCTGGCGGCGCCATTCCATGTCATATTGGTTATAGTACCTACGCCTGTCCAGGTTGGGCCATCATCGAGCCGATATATAGTACCATTATCGCCAAAAATAAATAATTTTCCGTTAAAGACAATTTGAGCCGGCGTCCACCAAGTCCCGGTTGCAGGATTTCCGAGATTTACCGCCGTCTCAGCACCGGTTGTAATCTGAAAATATGGCTTGTCATCATGACCAACTTTCAGAGAGTAATTGCTTTTCGACACCACACTATTTATCTCTGAACCAGAATCGCGTTTGACCCAACCCTGAAGAGTTAGGTTTGATGTAATATCAAGACTATCGGAATCCCCGACAGAAACCTGCCCAGTTAATCCATCAAACCCGAGTGCTTTATTGATTTCACCCGTTGCACCGTATGTAATTCCGCTCGCAGAGGCAGTGCCATCGTTATTATTCGCAGTTGAATCATAAAGCGTGCCTGATGCTTCATTATAATGCTGAACCATTTTATAATTTGTATCCCAAACATTGGTTGGATCAGCTTGCGGAGAGCAAGAATCATTGCCATAGTACAAATACAATATGGTATCGGAAGTTGAAGAAATATTGGATTTAACCCACGCAACTGTTGCTCCCGTTGAAGAATTGTAGTTCTCAAGCTCATACGGAATTTTGGTCGATCCGTCGGAGGACGTGAACAATAAATCGTCGCCATCAGTTTGAGCATGGGCGACAATATCGGAGTCTGACGCAAGTTTAATAAGGACCGGAAAGCTGGACTGATTGGAAGCAACTAACGTGTGGTCTATCGTAACAACTTTCCGATAACGCCAAGCATAATCATACCAAGACGATGCGTTTGCTTTTTTCTGGTCCTGCCGCATAAGAAAAGTATTCACAACAGCAAAAGTGACAATGGATATTATCACCAAAATCAGCAAGAAGCTATTCCTTTTTCCCTTCTTTCCCCTCAACATGTTACCTACATTTTATCCATTTTCAGGCAATCAATCAAATATTATATCTCGGCAATCCAACTCCTTGAAAAACCGGGTAAATCATAAATATCGCTTTGCCAACAAAAAATCGTTTTTCCACCGGGCCGAAATATCTCGAATCATTTGATTGGGGCCGATTGTCGCCCATTAAAAAATATTCATTATTTTTCAGCGTCCACGTGCCGGATGGAAAAATCTCTGTCCCAGGCGAAATATATGATTCTTCGAGAGCTTTTCCGTTGATATAAACTTTATTTTTGGCGATCACCACCTTTTCCGTCGGCAGGCCGATTACTCTTTTTAAATATTGTTTGTTTTGCGGATCGCCAGGATACTTAACAATTACTACTTCTCCTCTCTCCGGGTCAGCCTCTCCGCGATAAAAACTTTTGTCAGATAGCATCATTTGCTTATTCATGAAGCTCGTTTCCATCGACACCCCGTCAACAAGAAATATCGAGTACCAGTATGAGTTTATTATCGTTACGACGATAACGACTAAAATTAACCATTTCAAGATATCAAAAAAAATACCCCCGCCATACAACAATTTTGAAATCGATGAATTCATTACTCAAATCCAGGTTCCCTAAGTGCGGCGAAACTACGCGCAACATAACTGACAATTGGAAAAAGAGATAGGCAAAATTCGTCTAAGCCGAGGCCGACCTTATCTGTCAAAAACCATTCAGGGATTATGAAATTGTGTTCTTCAAATCTCTTTGCCCATTCAACTTCGCAATCAAGGACAATTGCATATGGCAGATATGCCTCAAATAATTCTATTACCGTCGGCGTATAAGGAATCGGTTTTGGGTTTGATAAAAATTTTTTAAAAGCCAACCAGTTGGACAGCGCCTCGTTGCCAATTTGCGTTCGAAGCGGAATATTTGAAGCGGAAAATGCTACGATCAGGGCCGAAACCATCATACCAACCCAGAAAAATGAGGAGTAAGTCGAGATAAGTTGGAATCTCAGGCTTAGGATGAAGGCGGTTAATCCAAAGAGGAAAGTCAGGATTCCAATCAATCGATATTTTGCATGAATACTTCTCGGGTTGACCTTGAAATAACCAAGCCGTGTTGTAATTGCATAAATCCCCGCAGAAACTATCGACATTTTTTTGCTGTAGAGGTGATTATTGATTCTACGCTCAATTTCGGCTCGGTCGGATGTCAAATTATTGCGAAATATTTTTGATAATAAAATTTTTTCATACCCCAAAAGACGATCATCAAACCTGCCTTTAGAGAAGGCAAATCCCCGCTCCCGATCAAGTATGACTATGTCTTTACGGCGGGCAAGGTCAATCAGCGTGGCGGCAATCTCACGAGAACCGACTTTGCCGCGAAACAAGGCTCCGACAATAGCCGGCGGCAACGCCATCGGCGGCGCAGATATTTCACGATCAGGCGAATCAATTTTATTGATTCGGTAGAGATATCGCAGAAAAAATGTCATATAAAGGAACGTAATAATCGGTAGAACAAGCGCCAGAAGAAGCCAAACATTAAATTCAAGCCCGCGGAAGAAATTGATTATCTGGTCAATGATCGGGTGGTTTATCACTCCTTTTGGGATTTGGGCAACAATAGTAATCGTGGCGTATGCCGAAACTTGTGAAGCGTCATATTCTATCGTATCTGGATCATTTACATACGTCTGCGTTGACCCAACTCCATGAATCGCTAGAATTTCGTGCTTCGTTTTGTAAGCAGAACCTTTTGGTAAGCTGAGCAGAATCTTTAACTGGTCATAATATTCACCGCCATTATCCAAGACCGGAAGGCGGATTTCATCATATCCGTTCACCAACTCCGTTTTACCGACATTCTTGCCGTTTAATCTGATAATGCCATTATCGTCAACCGAGACACTAATAACAGAGTTTTGATTGCTATTCCCTATATTTATGCTCTCTACATCAGCCGAATATTTATTTGTTTGAATAAAGTTAAATGCCAAAAACGCAAGCAGAAAAACTCCGCAAAAGAAAATAAACTTGCGTGAGTAAAATCCAATAAGACCACTCCGTCTCTTAGCTACTTTTGCTGCACTTTTTTTGTTCAATCTCCCTCCGCGACACTTTATAAATCCAATAGTCCGTCGCGCCCCTCGTAGTGAAGATTTGTTTGCGAACCTGTAAGATTCGAGACAAACCTGAACGAAGTGGGGCAACCACTCGTCAACAAACTACAAACAGGTTTTGCTTACCGCTTCTTAATATAATTTTACCACTACATTGCAAGTTTCGCTACAATCATATCTATCGCAATCCTTGGTTCGATTTCGCCGGTTTTTATTTCTGAATCAATTTTTTGCAAATACGAATAGACGCCGATTAGTTGGGCAAGTGAATATTTTTTCAGGATCGGCAAAGTTTTCTGCACGACAAAAGGATGCATCTTCGCTTTGCTGGCCAATCCAGCAACCGCCTCTCCTGATTCAATAAAATCTTTGAGAATAATCATATTCCTATACTGATATACAATCATGGATAAAATCTTGATCTCAGGCTCTCCAATTTTGATTAGGTTGTACAAATGCTGCGGTGCCATTTTTTGATTTTTTCCGGACAACGCCTCGACAAAATGAAAAACATTGGCATTGTTGTCCATCTCAACAAGTTCCAAAACATCTGCTTCAATAATTTTTTTTCTGCCCTGCGATTTTGCATACAAAATCAATTTTTGAAGTTCGTTCTCTAAGCGATTAAGGTCAGCAGAAAGGCCAGATGACAATAGCCTGACTGCCTGAAAATCAATTTCCATACCGGATTTCTTGATATTTTCGAGAATAAATTTATCAATATCAGAGCCAACAAGTGGCGCAAAGTTTTCCGCATCAGCTGATAATTTCTTGAAAAGGCTGACCCTTTTGTCTGGGTCGCCAGATTCAAAAAATATAATGTCGACTTGATCCGAAATTTTCCCAATGCGATCAGCAATTTTAGATTTCAAATCGCTATCCTTATTTTTCGTAAGAAAATTCGTGATGATAACCAATCTTTTTTCAGCCAAAAACGGCATCGTCGAAATTGCACGATCGAAATCTCCATATGCCATTTCGGCACCATCAATTTGTTCCAAATTCATTTTGTTTGGATCAGAAACCAAAAATTCGGCGAGTATCTCGCTTAATTTTTTCTTTGACCGATAAGTATCTTGTCCGTAAATTAGCTTTATCATTTTGAAAAATTTCTAATTTTGTGATATAAAATTTGCATACGTCCACTAAGGGGTGAATGGCTTGCAGATCGCAACAGGAATCAACGTCTTCGCTGGTGCACTCGTCTCCCTTGCCGGAGTCCAGATTGACTCCTTGATGCCCAACTTCGCTGCCGAACCCGAGTTCGTTCGCCTCATTGCCGAGAAGTTCGATATTGACCGTCTCAGCACGATGGACGTACAACTGCCGTCCAAGCCAACCTGGCTAGACGTCCGGAAGGTCCTAAGATCCACGGCCTTGGCCTGCCTCATCAACAAGGACGCAGATGTTCGCCCATACTATGGCGACCGGATTCATTGTCCCGAAGGGGTTGACCCTTCGGACATCTACTTCTACGTATAGCCCCCATCGGGGCCAACGACCATTCGCCCGCTCCTGCAGCTTTTTCGCAGGGGCGGTTGCGTTTTTATAAATATTTAAAGTTTTGTTTTTGATATTTTTTATTTTGTTTGAAATTTGAAATTTGGATTTTGACATTTACTACTTGCACTCCGCCCAACTGGCGCCCACCCCGGTCTCAACTTCTATCGGCACACAAAGGAAAATCGCGCTTTCCATCTCACGCTTCACTATTTTTTCGATCTCGGCCACATCTTTCTCTGCCGTCTCGATAACCAATTCATCATGAACAGTAAGAAGCATTTTGGCATCGGGGAATTTTTTTGCCAATACATTGTGCAAGTTTACCATCGATAATTTTAGGATCTCGGCCGCCGTTCCTTGGACCGGCGAATTGATGGCGATCCGCTCCTCCGCCTCCGAAATGTAGCGGTTTGGCGAATTGATATTTTGCAAATAGCGCTTGAAACCAAAAAGCGTCTCGACATAGCCTTGGTCTCGCGCTGTATCGATCATGCGGTTGCAATAATTCTTGATGCCCGAGTGGATCGAAAAGTAGCGCTCGATATATTTGGCCGCTTCTTCTTGTGGGATGGATAGCGCTTGCGAGAGTCCATACGGGCTCATGCCATAGAGAATCCCAAAGTTTACGACTTTTGCGAGCCGTCTCTCGGCATGCGTAATTTTATCTATCGGTAAAGCGAATATCTCCGACGCCGTTCTAGCGTGAATATCTTCTCCCGATTTAAACGCCGCCATCATCGTCTGGTCCTGCGCAAGGCAAGCAACTACTCGAAGTTCAATTTGAGAATAGTCAGCCGAAATCAGTTTATTTCCTTTTTCCGCCACAAATGCCGCGCGTATTTCTGTCCCGTATTCGCCCTTGATCGGGATATTTTGCAGGTTCGGTTCGGTCGAATTTATCCTGCCGGTCGAAGTTTCCATACCGTAATTTGTATGCAACCTTGAATTTTCATCAACAAGTGTTGGTAGTGGCTTCAAATAGGTCGAAATCAGCTTTGTTACCTCACGAAACTCAAGAATCGGCTTGATAATTTTGCTTTTGTCTTCAATTTTGGCGAGTTCCGATGCCGCCGTCGAGAATCCGCTCTGTGTCCGTTTGAGCCCCTCCGTCGAAAGTTTCATTTTCTCAAACAATATCTCCGCCATTTGCGATGGTGATGCAATATTGAATTTCTCGCCAGCAATCTTGTAAATTTCGCTCTCCAGTTTCCCAGCCTTCTTAGTCAGTTTTTTGCACAGCTTATCGATCGCAAGAACATCAAGTTTAATCCCATTTTTCTCCATTTCACGCAAAACCGGCCTAACTTTCTCGTTAATTTCTTCTGATGTTATTTTGGGCAGTTTAACACCCTTTTCACTCAAATGTTTCCACATATCTGCAATTTTGACTTTATGAACTTTACAAACTTTATGGACTTTATGAACTAGAGCAATTTCAATTGCTCGTCCTTTTTTTTCTGCTCCTCTGTCGGTTTTCTTCCTTGTTTCGCCTCTGCGACACCGAATCTTGCAAGAAGCGATCGAAATCCAAGCTCTTCGAAGAGAGCCTTGAGCTTGTCCCTATCATAATCTCCCCACTTCGCGTCTTCAAGAGAAAAATCGATAGGCACATCCCTGTGAATCGTCGCCAATTTCTGCGAAAGAAAAGCCTGATCTTTATTTGTCAGCAAAAGTTGGATTATTCTTGGTTTAACTTTAAGCTCTTTCGCGACACTTTCCACCATCTCATTGTTAAATTGTTGCATTGTCAAATTGTTAAGTGAGCAATTTAGCAATTTAGCAATTTGACCATATAGGTTGTCCAGTGTATCGAACTTTTGGATTAGTTCCGTCGCTGTTTTCGGCCCAATTCCCGGGACTCCGGGAATGTTATCGGACGGATCGCCGGCCAGCGCTTTCAAATCGATGAAATCATGCGGATCAAGATTATATTCCTCATAAATCGTAGCGTGATCGACGATTTCCAATTTGTTAAGCCCATGCCGCAAACTATAAACCAAGACATTCCCATTTATAAGCTGATAAATGTCTTTATCGCCCGAGACAATATAAATCTGGATATTTTTATCATCTTTAAGTCGCTCGACAATAGTGCCGACGACATCGTCCGCTTCGAATCCCTCTTTTTCATAGATTGGAATATTCATCGTTTTCACGATCTCTTTTACTCGCGGAATCTGATCGTAGAGTTCCTGATCAGCCTTCACCCTCGTCGCTTTATAGTCTGAATACGCTTCGTGACGGAAAGTCGGTCCGGCAAGATCAAAAGAGCACGCGATATGCTCCGGTTTCAAATCCTCAAGTACCTTGATCAGCGTGGTCGTGAAGCCATACACCGCATTGGTAAGTTCGCCTCGCGAATTTGACATATTCGGCGGAAGCGCATGATACGCCCGATGAATGATTGCGTTGCCATCTATCAAAACAAGTTTTTCCATATGCCCATAATAGCACATAAATAGTAAATTTGAATGTAATTTTAGTTGAAAAACTGCCTATATTATGTATAATGTCTTTTGTTCGCCACGATACTACGAAAGGGGCTGTTTTTCTTGAGATCATTCGGTTGCATGACGCCAATAGCCGTAATAGCCATAAGCTGTGCTGGAGTGATGACTCTCATGCAGGGGGCAAGAACGCACCAGCTCACCCTGATCCTGATGGGCATTGCCGCGCTAGTAATGGCGAGATACCTAATCGCGATCGCCAACTACGGCAAACCCAAGATCTGCCGGCCAGGTGACTTTCCCAAGAAGTGCGAAGCTTTCGAGCAGATGCTCGAAAGAAAGTACGGCCAGCCAACCCCAAGAAAACCTCAGTATCTGAGGCCAACCCTTGAGGGATTCGGCATTACTAAGCTGTCCGTGCTTACGAGCTGTGCATTCCCCGATGGCGAAGGCCAGTCTTTTTGCCGAAGGGAAGCTCTGCTACCATCTGGCGAAGAAATCTGCCAGTTCCTGGACCAGATGCTGAAATCCAAGGAGAATTGCGCAGTTGGCGACGAAGAAACCCGCTGCCAGCCGAATATCGAGATCATGGTCTATGGTGACATGGACCTGCACGCATTCCACGTTTGCGCTGCATTCTCGTATATGTCGAATGGCAATATAGTGCAAAATGTTGAGAGGCACTTCTACGGGGAACAACTATTCAAGATGATGCGAGGCTTCAACAGGAAGGCCTTCTAAGGTCTGCCTCGCTACCCACAACCCAACGTTGCTCGCCACGGGCACCGCCGATCCCTCATCCACCTCGGGTGAGGGATTGACATTTATGGCCAGATGTGGTAGTATGCAGCCACGTTGTTCGCCAACTATACCGTTCGCCACAGAACGGCGAACAAGGAGGAGTCTGTATGATTCAGACGTTGAATCTGACTGGCGCGTTGGGCCTCGCCCTTTTCGGAGCGTTGCTCGCGCTCATCGGCTTTCGCTTCGGCGGCGCCAGCGTGATGCGCTGGTTGGCAGCCGTCGCCATCGCCATCGCCGGCGGATGGTCGGGCTACATCTACGCCGTCGCCATCGAGGCTGACTGGGTCCATGGGGGCTACATGCTCCTGAAATGGACCGGAGCCTTCGAGCTCGGGATCGCCTGCGCTGGGGTACTGCTCTTCGGGGTAGGATCGCTGTTCCTTTGCGGTCCCAGCTTCCGGCGGAAGCAGACTGCCAGCGACGACACGTAGCCGCACAACAACTTCATAGCGACGAGTTTCGCACCGTGAGTCCGACCTCCCTGAGGCCGGGCTCCGTTGTTTTTGTGAGTATAATTTTAAAAATATTTAAATAGTGGCTTCAGCCATACAAGAGCCCGAAACTGCAGGAGCGACGCGACTAAATTTTGGAGTGTCTTGAAGGCTGAGGCAATACAATATATGCGTGCAGGAGTAGGGGTTTTAGGGGCTAGAGGGCTGCCCCGCAATTAAGCCCTCTGTCCCTAAAGAACGGCTGTTTAATTTGAACTAGAACTTTTCTTAAATTTTCTGACCTCTACGATTACCTTCCAAATTATTAGCGCGACGATGAGTAGGAAGAAAAGCCACCGCAAGGTGACAATTTTTATAATCGCACCGGAGCTGAAGTAACAAACTACACCCCAAAATCCGCACCACAGAACCGTCGCAATAAACGAGTAGACCAAGAACCTTTTAAAAGAATATTTCGTTATCCCGCAAGTCAGAGATGTGAGAGCGCCAAAGTTTGGATGGCCATACGTGAGCCAAAGCCACTTGTCACCGTGTTTTTCAAGGCTTGTTCTAGTCGACTCAACGCTATCTTTCAGCCCAAATCGGATAAACGCTTTGTGCAAGCCGTAATATCCGATCCAATAGTTCGCAATGTAAGTGATAATTATTCCCGCCGCAACGGTAAAAACTACGCCCCAGAGGTTCATCGTCCCCTGCCGACTCATCGCAGCCGCAAGAAGTATTACCGATGAGCCCGGAAAATAAATGTATATTATCGGGATCGACTCGATAATGGCAGAAATTAATAAGACTGGGTACCCGTATATTTCGAAATAATGGCGGGCAACACCAACAAGTTCCTGATTTGTGGGTAGCCCTATCACATTCCAAACAGCAAAAAGCACGATGATCGATATCAAAAAAATCACTGGAAATGCTAGCGCCTTTGCCATTTTCTTTACCATAGAACTATTCTAACATTTTCAATATTGGTAATAAACGCGGAACGGGCCGAGATTACTCGGTCCGTCCGGTACTACTTTCATGCGGTGGCAGCCGCCTTCGCAGGCTGATCGAACGATCGCTCGCCAGCCCAGGCATAAGCCGCCGCAACTGCCTTCTCGCATTCCCACTCAGGCTGGTGTGGGCTTAGAGGCACCCCTCCGCGGGCATGGTCTATTCCCGCAAGCACGTAATCGTCGAGAGTGCTGTAGTGATGCCACTCTGGAGCAGTACCCCATGGGGTCTGCTCAGCGATAATCGCCAATTCAGCCAAGTTCAGTGCGGTTGCACACGCACAGAATCGCGCATCATCCTGGGCTATCAAAGCAAGATCGCTGCCCAAGAGGATGGATTCGATATCATCGCGAAGCTGTTGTCCCGACTGAGAGCCGTCGAGATATGAGTTGTAGGTTGCCCCTCCTAGGGCAAACGCAGTTCGGCACTGGTTGTGTGTAAGAAGTGCTTCCCTCTCCGCGGGATCACTTGGAAACATCCTAAGAGCGCCCTCCATGCCGACCACCTCCTCGTTGATATCTTGTGGTTAATTAAATAATAGTCCTTGCAACAACAAAGTCAAATAACAAAAGTGGCCGTCCCGATTGCTCGGGACGGCCTTTAGCTCGTTGCTCTGCTTTACAACAGAGCCTGATATTCATGCGCGGCTAGATCGCCGCGCGCTCGCGGATGTCCGCGAGAGTCTGGTCGATGAGGACCTCGCCATTCCGGAAGACCGGAATGAGAAGATCCTCGTAGCCCTGCACCGACGCGTCCTCTTGGCGCATCGTCGCATAGGCGTTGTCCTTATCGCAGACCAGGGCCAGCCGCCCGGCCTTCGAGCGCTTGCCCGGGTCAGTGACTGGGTCCTTCATCACGTCCTGCCAGCCGCCGTCGATCTGGACCGCGCTGCACTTGAAGGCGAACTTGCAGGTATCGCGGTTCATCTTCTGCAGGAGTCCGCCGCCGGAGCCGAAGGCGATGTTGTCAGCCGACCAGCCGGCAGCCTTCATCGTCTCGAGGATGGACCCAAGCATCGAGAAGTCGATGCCATCGCCCTGGATCACTCGGACTTTCGGGTTCAGGACTTTGAAGCCCTTGCCATTGACCTCGTAGCCGAAGGCTTCGCCCAGGGCTTCGAGGACATGCGGTACCACCAGGGTGGGGTTGCCGCTGTCCGGCCGGACGACCAGGGTACCATCGCGCGAAAGGACCTCGCTCCGAAGCTGCTCGCCCCAGAGGCGGCTGCAGGCTTCGTAGATGTTGTAGCTGTCGGATACCACCGCCACCAGGCCGGAGGGGAAGGCGCGAAGCATATTGGCATAAGCCGCAACCTCGTTCTCCCGCCCCCACGAAGTGATGGTCGAGTGTTCCGCCGCCGGGATAGAGAACCCTGCCATGCGCTCGCAGTAGTACTTGCGTGCCACGCGCAGCGCCTGCATCGTGTCGGTGCCCTGGAAGTTGACCAGATGGGCACAGCCTCCGATGCCCGCGGACTCGACCGTGGTCGAACCACGGAAGCCGAAGTCATGGAGCTTGAAGTTGATCCCGGCGGGGTCGCCGGTCTCCGTGAGATACCGGAGGATGATCCGCTTCATCTCGCGGCTCTGCGTCGCTACCGTGCACGGGTACCAGACCTGGCAGAGCAGCGTTTCAAGGTAGTTGGTCAGCCACGGAAGCTCGAGGTCGGTGTTCACCACCGTCATCATCACGTTGTGAGTTGGCACCGGCGTCCCCTCCGGAATAGCCCGGATCTCGACAGGCAGACACCCGCCGTGGACGTTGACGATCCGCTCCCAGCCGGCTTGGTTGAACAGGCTTGTGTTGCCGAAGTGGAGCGCGAACTCCTCGCGCATCTCCTCGATGTCCTCGGCCGATACGACTGGGCCCGCGAGATAGCGCTTTGCGATGTACTGGAGGCCGAAGAAGACGACCTCCGGGAACTCGCCGCCTCGGCTCTCGTAGAAGGAGTAGACCCTCTGCGTCTGAGGCGGGTACTGCCGGAAGTGCGTCACCTTGTATGAATCCGTCGCTTCGATTAGGTTGAACTCTTTCATCATTCTCATCCTTTCGTCTCTGTTTCAAATCTACTTCGCGATGTATGCCTTGAGCATCTTCCCGAGCGGCAGATGATAATCTGCCAGGACCGCCTCAATCTCGTCGATCGGCACCCACGCGACAGCATCGATGTCGTCTCTCGCCTTGGCGTAGCCCCAGGTCCGGTGAGTGATGAACATGTGAGTCATCACCACATCCGGGGTGCCATGGTAGCGCCAATCGTCGATCTTGGTCGAGCCAATGTAGATGAAGGGGCCTTCGGTGCAGAGCCCTTCGACTTCCTCGTGGAGTTCACGGCTTGCTGCCGCTTCGAGCGAAGTGTCATCCGGATCGATGAAGCCACCGACGAAGCACTTCTTGCCCTGCTCGCGACTCTTCGTCGCAAGCAGAACTTCGCCTTCGTCGTTCATGACGGCCACATCGACCGTCACGTAGACCCGTGGTGTCCGAGTCTCTTCGCGGTAGATGATCCCGGCCCGAAAGTCGGGAGTGACGCTCACCCGCTCAGCGATCTGCGCCCGAGCGGAGGTGCCGTTGTCGTGGCACCGAGGCTCAAACACCTCAGTCGCGAAGTGTCCACCATAGACCCCAAAGAACGAATCCCTGGAGCCATAGAGGACAACATCGCAGCCGTGACAACGTTCGGCGATCAGCGCATCGAGCGTCTCCGACCAGTAAGCATCGGAGAGTTGGTCAGGTAGGCCGATGATCTCGACCTCCGGATATGCCTCCCGCACCATCGCCTCCCGCATGTGATATTCCAGCGGGTTGCGGTTGGTCGGAAGCGAACCGGGGATGCCTAGGACTACGAGCACCCGCTCACATTGCGCAAGCGCATACTCGATGAGGTCGCAGTGCCCCTGATGAAGCGCGGCGACCTGGAAACGGGCGACGACCACTCCGACTTTCTTGGTCATTTTCGATCCCTCTTCCTTTGTTAATGTGCCTCTCGGAAGGACGCTTAACGATTCCCGAGTTACTTAGTGTATATGTTACACCTTGGCATAGTTATACTCTCACCTCGTCTTAGTGTCAATGCTACACTATGTATTATATACACTATCTCCTGGCTTTCATCAGTCCTGGAGCTGATAATAAAAAAATATCCTGCAGGATGTGCAAGACATTTTTCAATTATTTACCGGGTTATTTAGAATTTCGATCTAGAACTTAATTGGCTCTTCGTTATTAGATATTAGTTTTACTCAGATTATCTCAATATCCTTTATTGTTTCGGAGGCGAATTTGTAAAGCTGCGCCGGTCGATATGGTTCCCCGGTTTGCTTCTCGGAGAGTTCCTTAAGGACTTTGATTTTAGCAATTTTTTTACGAAAATTGCGCTTATCTTGCGGCACCCCCAGAATTTCCTCATATGCCTTCTCAAGCATTCCCAGCGTAAATTCTTTCGGCATTAGTTTCTGTATTAAGGTCGTGTAGCTAACCCTAGACCTTAGGCGCTTCAAAGCCTCAAAAAGCATCTCGTCGTGATCATATGAGAGCGGCTTAGCATCACCAACTTTAGCCCACCATGATTCTGGAGTATCTTTTCTCTCTTTTTCGGAAAGTTTTTCCCATGGCACCATGGCAAGGTATGAAACTGACACCACCCTACCACGTGGATCACGATTCACAGCACTAAATGTGCGAAGTTGCTCTATATATAACTTTTTTTCAGAAACACCAGCTTTATCTTTGATAATGCGAACCGCCGCCTCTTCTGCTGTTTCCGTGGGACGGATCAAGCCTCCGGGAAAACCCTTGCTTCCCGCAGGAAATGCCGGCGGGCGATCAACGGCGATCAGGCGAACCACTAGCTCACCATCGCGTAGAGAAAACAAAACTACGTCGGTGGCAAGCACCGCAAACTTCAAATGTTCAGGTTTTGGACTCGGATATTTCTTCATACTTAGTGTTAATAATATGATAACCCTAATTTACCTCTTCGTCAATGCGCCTAGGCAGTCTTAAACTGGTGTGATTTTCTCGGTCGAAAATAATTTTACTCGTCCTTTTTTTCCTCACTAATTATCCGCTCTAGTCCATCTCTAGCATTAGACAATTTATTCATTATTTCGATACCGAATCTTTCACACAACATTTTTAAAAGTTTCAGAAAAAAATCAATAGCAACAATTAAACCTTCTTCAATATTATTAGCCGACGGTACATCAAGGAAGGTCAAATTTTTGCCTTTCGATTGCACATAATCCCTCAAAGAATTTGCGCTTGGATGAGTATATAAGCTCATGACCCAATAGATCTTTTCGTAGCTTTCGGTTTCTCCGATCTCTTCAGCCATATCTTTCATAGACCGTAATGACCAACTTTCCTTCTTGGTCTTCATGCCCTTTTCCTTCAAACAACGATATTCACGATCTCTTATTTTTGCAGTTTCTTCTCTAACCTCTGGAGTATAAATTTCCTCAAGGCTCTTTTTTTCAATTCCATTAAGCAGTCCATTATCGATTTTCTTAAAACCATCATAAAAGCCATGATATATAAATAATTTGGATCGGTTTTCTTCATCTTCATCCAAGATATATTTAACATTAAGATAATTCTCAAATATTGTTCGAGCTAGAACGATGCAGTCTTCTCCAAAACCATATGATATTAATTTTATCGCTCTTATGGTTTTCGAGCTCTTTACTAGAAGGCCAAGAATTACTTGGTCAGTTAAATTATTGCTTAATTTTCCGTCAGTTTGATTTTTAAAATCTTTCTCAAAAAGCTCCTCTACATCACTTAATAAATTTTGTATCGATTTTAGGTCTTTCATTTCTATCACCGATCCTCTACCTAATCATTTTAAAATACTAGATTATTTGTCTATCGTGTGGATTAGGATTAAATTTTTTAATCACTTTAGTTCACAAAAATATTTTTTGCTCATCAATACAATTGACATTTCAATTCTACCACAATGCCAAAAATACTGAATCTCATTCACATTCAGCCTCAAATCTGCTAGAATGAATCTGTTACTGGCGGATCTAACTATCAAGGAGAGACAAATGGACCCAAGGGAACCAAGAGGCATTCCTACCGAGCCGGAAAGAGATTCTGACGAACCATCATTTGACAGAGAACATATTGAGCGATTATCCAATGCAGAACTAGTTATTGGATATGTGGTTTTCAATGAGCTATTTGGCATCCTGACCGATCCTTTTACAGCCGAAGATACTTCAGGATTGAGAAAATTACTAGAACACAGGTTGGTCGCCAAAGTCCAAGCCAGAGAAGAAATAACACCTGCAAATTTTCAGGCGAAATTGCCGTTGCTCACAGAAGAAGTCAAGCGAACAATCGGAATATTTGAGAGCATTCTGACCGAGCGAGGATATGACATCAGTGGTCAGGAACAACATTAAGACGATAAACAAGGAGCGATCATTTCTTTGCAAATAGGCATTGTTGGACTTCCTAACGTAGGTAAATCGACGTTGTTTAACGCCCTTATTTGCGGTGCCAAGGCCGATGCCCAGAATTATCCTTTCTGCACTATTGAGCCGAATGTCGGCGTAGTCGAGGTGCCGGATGAGCGCCTGAAACCACTTACCGAAATTTCGAAATCGAAGAAAATCGTGCCTACAGTAATCGAATTCGTCGACATCGCCGGTCTGGTCCGTGGCGCGAACAAGGGAGAGGGACTCGGGAATCAATTCCTTGCCCATATCCGCGAGTGCGATGCGATCGCCATGGTTGTCCGTATGTTCGAGGACCCGAATATCGTCCATGTCGAAGGTAAAATTGATCCTGTCGAGGATATCAAAACGATCGAGACCGAGCTTCAGCTGGCTGATATTTCGACTGTTGAGAAGCGCTTATTTTCTGTTGAAAAAGAACTCAAATCGGGATCGAAGGAAGCCCAAGCAACGCACCATGCGCTGCAGAAGCTCAAAGACGAGCTCTATGCCGGCAAAAACGCCCGAGCGGCAGGACTTTCCAAGGAAGAAAAAGAAGCGGTTAAAGGGCTTTCTCTTCTAACATCGAAACCTATTCTGTATATAGCCAATTGTTCAGAGGAGCAACTCAAAAATTGGTCTTCCCTACAGACTAAGGACTACAAACTACCAACTGAATTGATCCCCATTTCTGCCAAGATTGAGAGCGATCTCAATGAGCTTGACGAGTCTGAAAAGCAAGAATACCTCGAGACTCTAGGGATGGAAGATTCAGGCCTAAACCGATTGATCAAAGAGGCCTACAAAACACTCGGGCTTATCACCTATTTCACCTCCGGTGAGCCGGAAACTCGTGCCTGGACGATCAAGGAAGGTACTCTCGCCCCGCAAGCGGCTGGCGTGATCCACACCGATTTTGAGCGTGGCTTTATTGCCGCTGAAGTGATCCCCTGGCAGGACCTCGTAGCTAATGGTGGCTGGTCCGCGTCTCGCACCAAAGGCCTCGTCCGCACCGAAGGAAAAACTTACATCTTCAAAGACGGAGACGTCGCACTATTCAGATTCAATGTGTAATCAATAATATTCTTGACAAAATGGCAGAAAATATTGCTTTTACTGCCATTTTTTGATAGTGTCTCTGCGAGCGAAGACGTACAAAACTACCCGAAGGGTGTGAACGCAATGTATCAAAATATCTCGTTGCAGGTAGGGCTGGTGATGCTCGCGTACCTGCTGGGGTCGCTCCCCTTTGGGTACTGGTTCGGAAAGTTCGCGAAAGGTGGCGCATTCGATATCCGGAACTACGGTTCTGGTAATATCGGTTTCACCGCCATTGGGCGCGAAGTGAGCTGGGGAATCGCTATCCCGGTGCTGATCTTTGACGCACTCAAAGCTTGGGGGCCAGTAACACTGGCCAAAGCCGAGTTTGGCGTCGATTTCGGCATGCTGTGTCTCATCTTCGTCATGTTGGGCCACGCATATTCTCTGTACTTCTGGGTCACAGAGAAGCACCCTGGAGGCGGCAAGTCTGTTGCAGCCGCTCTGGGAGGCATCGTCGCCCTACACCCTGCAATAGCCGGCTGGAGCCTGGTCATCTGGGCAATCATCCTGCTATGCACCCGGACCATGTCCATAGCCTCGATGTTGGGAAGCGTCTGTGCTTTCCTACTGACCTTACGTATTCACATCGGTCTGGGGCTCGACGTATCCTTCGGCTATGGCCTGGGACTGACCTGGAACATCTTCTTCGGCCTAGTGAGTGCGCTGATCGTCTACTTCCACAAGCGTAACATTGGCCGTCTCTTGCATCGCAACGAGAAGCCATTGTTTGAGTGGAGAGACATATGCAAACTCTGGCAGAAGAGGCAAACCGTCCAAGACAATGAACTAGTCGTCTGGTTCATGATTCACCCGTTGCAGTGGAGCGACCTGATGCAATCCGTACTCATATGGTGGATCTACTGGATGGGTAAATGGCCACGGAGTGCCAGGATCGGCATCTGGATACTCTCCGTTCTGCCAGTCATCGAGAACGCAGAGGTCACCGGCATCACCCTGAAAGACGAGAGACAGACCCGGGTCAAGATCAAAACCGGCGCCATCCTTTACCTCTCAGGGATGATCGAAGTAGTGAAGCTAGCAGAAGAGGTTGACGCTGGTCGCATGAAGGTGGGCTATGGGGAAGGCGAGGTTTCGCCAGAGCTGTACAAGAAGGCCTCACTACTTCGTGACCGGTTGTGGAAGCGCTTACAGAGCGGTACGGTGCAAGGGCGCCGCATCGGCTCTCACGTCGCGGGGCTAGGGGCACTCCTCTCCACCAGGTTC
>Ga0172380_10000141_pt1 | contig 151960 bp, 119 predicted proteins | sample Leawe162metaG_FD_119747 | JGI IMG/M metagenome (GOLD analysis project Ga0172380, IMG submission 119747) | Leachate microbial communities from a municipal landfill in Southern Ontario, Canada - Leachate well 162 metaG | ecosystem: Engineered > Solid waste > Landfill > Unclassified | place...
ACAAAAACTAAGGGTATATCCAATGTATGTCAGCGTCGTTTCACTCCGACTACCCCATAAACAGCTCCCGACAACTATGCCAGTTTGGTCCGGATTAGGGTGCCAATTTCACCGGATTACACACCTCCTGTGAACTTAACGTCTTTGAGCTTGGGCATGGCGGTTTTTAGATCTTCTGGCTTAGTGAAGGTTTTGTCTTCAGTGCTTGCCACCATTACTGAAACAGGAATGCCGCTAGGGATGTGATTCAGAGCATTTTTTATCTGATCGAGATATTTAGAGGTTTCGACTGATCCATCCAATACCACCACCACTCGTCCAGGAGCAGAGGCAATGGTTTGCTCAATTTGTCTAATCAGATAGAGACCATATTTCGGGCTGCCAGGATTCTCCTGGGCCGTTGCTGGTCTAACTTTGTGAAAGTGTTGTTTGAAGACACCTTTATCTTTGCAAGAAGCAAGATTTGTTATTGGCTGTCTTTTGCAGAGTATGGTCAGTGGCGAATTTTCAATTTGTTCTGGTGTCAGTGAACCTGACAAGAACGTCAGTCCGTCTGCTCTTTGCCCAGCGGTAAAGGCAGCGGCTGAATTTTCTATCTTATTGTCTGATAACAGTTCTAGGCTGTGGTCACCCTCAAGTGAGAAGTTACTAGCAATAATTTGAGGCAACTTAATTTGGGCACTTTCTAACTGTTCTAGATCCATAGGCACCACCATAGTTACCTGCATTTTGACTTGGCTATCTGGCGTTAGTGATTTACTCTGTAACAGATACTTGCCGCGGCCTAGTTCGGTTAGCCTGCCATCAGGGCCTTGCCTATAGCCGAGTTGCGATGAGCTTCCGTCTGCCGAGAAATCACCATCAATGCTTTCACCGTCTTGCCAGATTTTGGCACCAGTGATTGCTGCACTTTCAGGCAGTGATATCTCAGCGCGCGCTGTTTGCAGGTCTTTGCCTTCGTTCTGAAAGACCATGGTCCACACCAACGTGGCAGAGAGATTGTCTGGGTGGAGCCTGCCGTTGATAGTAGAGCGAGTGAGAGAGACCCCTGGAATTTTTGCGCCGATGGCAAAGTTTTTCAGTTGCTCTGCATTCATTTGATAGGTGGTGTTAACTGTAGTGAACCCTTCAATTGGTATCGAGGCTGAAGAGTCAGTTTTGTTTTCGATGACGAAGGGCTTGCCTTCAAGCATGAAATAGAGCCTTTCAGCTTCGCTTGGTTTAATTGGAATGAAGAGGCCAGCGAATCCAGCCGATCGCGAGTCAGCGCAGAGCAATCTCAGTTGCCTTTCACTGTTTATTTGACGTAAAAACGAAAGTGCTGGCAAGCTAATTTTTTGATTTGAACTGAGTGCTTGCCGTTCATAGAAGTGGGCAACAGTCGTCTGAACCTCGCTACCAATCAGAATTAAGGCCGCCGATAATGCACCAAAACAGAGATAAGAAAGAATTCTTCGTCTTGCTGAATCGAGCTCTTTTGTCTTTCTAATAGTCAGAACCAGATGCAGAGAAGCTAGAGCAGAGTTGAGGTAGAGCAAACCTATGGCCCACATATTGGCTAGAATCAATGAATCATCGCCGAATCTCAGTGCTTCATTGCTAGTGTTACCAGCGACAGTGTTAACAGCAGTGGCAGCTAAGCAAGTGATGGTGATCGTAAGTGCTGTGCCCATTGCTAGCCCTGCTGCGAGCCCAGGCTTCAGGCCGAAGACGAAGTTGTTTTTGCGAGTTGCCTGGTGCATTTTTAGATTTGTGATTGGTATCGATAGGCATAGAGCAATTGCCACCAAAGTCTCAAGCGGATGGGCAAGCAAGAGTAGCACTAGTCTTTTGTGACTGAAGGTGACAAACAAGGCTGGTAGCATAATTGGAATTAAAATGCCAAAAATTACGACTAGGAAGCTTGCTCCCTCGAACCAGCGACCGTTGTTCGTCTGGACTGAATCTTCAGACCAGCGCTCATCTAAGTCAGTCTCTAAGTCATCTTCTGAGTTATCCCTTAAGTCATCGTCTGGGTTTGAGTGCCTTTCTCTTTCGAGGGTTTGAGTGGTGCGGCGAGAATTGTCTCTGGTTCGATTATTTGAATTGGTGCCACGATTATTGGTTCCACTAGTATTAGTTCGCGCCGAAGCACTGGCGTCCGTGCAATCGGACGCCTCAATATGCTCATTCATTTTTGAGCCCTCCATGGGTAATGCAAACGTACTTCGCCAAGTCAAATAGACGTGGCGAATGAAAGTACTTCTCTAAATGAAAGAAGTGCCGCTGCATATTTGGTTGTAGTTAGTAAGAGACTCCTCACCGGCGAATGCAAAATGCTGATTTCTGATGCTGAATGCAGATTGCTTACCGGAGGCTCGAAAAAAGCCGAGCGTCCTTAATGTACTCTTGATGCCGACGGGCTGTCAAGTAGGGTTTTGGATAGATCACTGCTTGGTTGGTTTTACCGAAATTTGCCCTTTGGGAGATTGGTATTTTGCAAATAGTTGTATATACAACTATTTGCAAAATACTTGAGTACTCAAGTATTTTCGATCAGGCAAATGGTCGAACATACAAGAATTTGGAAACAGACAAGTTGTCGAGCAATTGATCAGTCTCGGTTGATACGCACGCCTTTATAGAAGTTGCCGGGCGGTAATTCTTTGAATCGCGGCCAATAGGTTTTGTATATCGTCATCTCTTTGGTTGAGGTTCCAAACATGTAACCGCAAACATGCTCTCCTACAGACAGCCCGTATTTAGTCTCTCGGCCTAAGGCACCGCTGGGGTTGGATAGTCCATCTGGAGGGAGTTTATCTTGCGGAACCAATCGAATTTCGAGGCAGTCACTGGTGATAATCGTTCCTTTAGGCACCGTTTTGATACAGTAGACTTGCGGACTCCTGCTATCTCTACTTTCATTGCGCGCACTCTTGATGGCGATTTCCTGTTGCTTCTGTTCGTAGAACAGATAGAAAAAGATCCCTGCGGCCGCAGTCGACAGTGCAAGAACAAAAGCAGCTAGTGCTGGTCGATCGTTTGGCTCTGTTGCCATTTTCACACTTCTAGGGTTAGCTTCTCGACTATTTGCCAATAGTTCAGTGGTAGCACACAACGCTCACTTTGTTTATGATACCGCTAGGTTGCAGTTGGTTGCTAGGTGGAGAATGGATAGTATCAAGAAGCTGGCGGCATCCTTAAAGTTTGTCAAAGAGTCAATTGCTGACGCCATTTCGCATGATGAAGACCAAGAGTATGGCTATGTCGGCTTGTGCCAAGCAGGTTTATCGGAGGAGATCAGCGGAAATGTGGAGGCGGCTGAGGTCAGCTATTTGGCCGCTCTGGCTAGTGCCCACCGAAATGGTATAGATAGCCTCGGTGTTTTGTTACCGACAAATTTACTAGCAGATCTTTATCAAAGCCATGATCGCTTTTCAGAGGCGGAAGGGCTTTATAGGCGCGCTATTGAGATATTTGAGAAGCATAGACTTTTGCATTCTGCAACTCAACAAGCCATTATTGATGAGTTCGGCCCAGCTAAGAATGCAAAATACCAAGCCATGTACAAACAGTTTAAGACAGCGATGAAGATTTTCCATCCTAGTCAAGATAGTCTACAAATTCGTGTTCTTGAGTCTTATGCCGCTCTGTTGCGAAAGACTGATCGAAGAGGAGAGGCCGAGGTCTTAGAGTTGAGTGCTGAAGCTTTGCGCATGGAGCAAGAGAATTCTTGAAGTCGGTGGCTCCATCCCTGGTGCGTGAAAGCCTCATTGGAAGTTTTTTTTGACTGGTGCAGTTGTCAGCCGTATATACAAGTAGCCTATTGATAAGATTTGCTTTGGTGCTTTTGGGTTAAAACTAGCTAGTAGGGCTTGAACATTTGGGCCATCGGCACTACGATTAGCCTTAAATGAACCATCAACGAATCGTAAGTATAGGCTGTAAATTTAAGGCACTAAATTTGATGGCATGTTCGAATCTCATTTACCAGCAATAGCAGAGGATTCAGTCATTACTACTTCTCAGCCACCATCTACCGTTGCAGCGTCTGTTGTTTCTTCTGTTGGATCCGCCGCTGTACCTGCAGTTGCGTTAGATTCAAAAACACTCTTCCTCAAAATGTTTTCGTCAAGATTTGGTAGCTACGCTCGCACTGTTGGCGGTACTACTTGGCGGCAGTTGAGTCAGTTCCATCAATTGAGCGACGAAGAGCTACTTACATCTATATCTAAAGAGTCGAAAGCATATAGAGCTCTTAGTGTCGATCAATCAGAGTCATTCCTCGTTTTGCAATTCAATGCTGAAGACCGCACCGCCGATAGAGCTGTATGGGAAAAACTGAGCGCTGCCCTTTTGACTGCTGGGCTATCAGGTCTGAAGCTGTTTCAAGTATCTGAAGGGTCTACCTATCAGGTATTTATCTGTTTTTCTAAGGCAGTAAGTATTCTTCCTCTCTCTAAGGGCCTAACTAATCACTTGCTGCAAGCTGGTGTTACTAATGTCGAGGTTTTGAAGCCAGGTAATCACTTTATCTTGCCACTGCAAGAAGGCTATCGCTGGATGAATGACGGCGTTTTGCCGGTGATTGCTCGCCATGAGATGTCTGAAGATATGGCACTAAACTTCTTTATGGGTGAAGTGACCAAGGTGACTGTCTGCCCTGAGCAATTTGTAGAACAATTCAAAGATTTTCTTGAGGCTGAGCGCAAGAGAGAAATTATGGAGATTGTTCCGCCAGAAGGCCTCTCTCAAGATGGTGTGAGCGACCAAGAGGGTGTAGATGGACAAAAGCCCAAACGCAAAGAGCGTCGTCTGAGAATTTTGCCTTAGGCTTAGTTGTGATGGTCACAGAACAGTCATTGATTCGTCACCAGTCGGTTTGATTCGATTGCTATTGTTGTTGCATAACCGAGACGCGGGAGCCAATATCCGCCGCACTCGAAACTAAATCGCAACCAATAACACTGAGGTTTAATTCATGGCCAACGAACTTACTAACTTAGTATCTGATTCTTCTAATGAATCCAAAGTCTCGAAAGTTCAAGATGCAAGCGCGGCGCTGATTGAAGCTGCACTGACATTCTACCCCTGCAAAAATGGTGCCCTTGTACAAAATCCTAGAGATTGCGAAGGCACAATGCTGTCATTACCTGAACTGACTATCCAATCTTAGTTGCCCGATGCTCAGCGAAGTTCGCATCACCGCTGCTCTCTTCTAAAACTTGACGCGATACTCAAAGGCAACGCCTTTTATTAGATCTTCGAGTTTGTCTTTGCGGGCGGCGCCAGCTGATAGGCGCTCTTTGTTTGAACCGCCTGGTTCTAAGAACTTGAAGCCGAAGTGACTTTTGCCTGGCTCGTCATAGAGTTTGAGTAAGCCATCTTCATAGATGCTTTTGAGAGAGTCACCTTCTTTCCCTACAGATAGCATATCTGGCTTTTTGGTTTGTTCTGCTCTGAGCTTTGAGACCGGGCTGGAGGTGGCAATTTCTTCGGCCGACGGTTTCCTTGCCTCAGCTATTGCCTTCGAAGCATCGATGCCGGCAATTGAAAGCAGAGAAAGAGGCTCCTGCCTAGTCTCGCCTTGTTCGCGACCGACTAAGTCAACTTTGAGCGCACCGGACTCGCCCTTGTCTTTCCCTTTTGGTTGTTCGAAGAGATTGTCTGCCAAAGCAAAACCTATCGGTGTCGGATTGTTCTTCCAAGTCGGCCCATTTTGGGCTTATGAGCTTTTGAACTAGTAAGTTGGAGATTAAATCGGCTCGATTAAATTGAACCGCTAAGCCTAAGATATACCCGTTTCCTCCATTTGTCAGCCGTGGGATTACGCAGGTGGGCTGGTTTTTGCTTGCGAAACAGGCTCGCTACTGGTTTCGTTCCTAAGATTGCCCTTGGAAGTTCGGTATTCGCGCTCGTGCTATTTCATTTGACCACTTGTTTAAGCGCGACAGCTGAGCTTTGTCGGTAGTTCCACATCTAAGTGAATCTAAGAATTGGAGAGCTAGTTGGCTCTGTCCCTTCTCGCATAAGTCAGCAAGAATCAAGAGAGATTCGGGGGTGCTGGCGACATGAGATGGATAATCTGAGTACAACTGCTTTAGGCGTGCAACTCTGTTCTCGGCAGATTTGTACTTTGCTTCGATCACATCCAGCCGTAGTTGATAGGTTTCGGCAAACTGCGGCCAAATAGAATGGGCCTTGTAGCGACGAAGTCTATTGGCATATTTTCTGGCTCGATCCAAGTAACCATAACTAATCGCCACTGGAGTGAACTCAATAAGCATCGTCGTCGGCTCATCGAATGCGAAGTCATCGCTATGTCTCAGCGTAAGTGCTAAATCAAGTGTATCTAAAGCAAGGTGAACCAATCGTTTCTTTTGACTGACTGTCCCTGTGCGTGCCTTTCGACGATAGAAATTGGCTAGGTCTCTCACTGGCGGAGCAAAGTTCGAATCAGCTTTGCTAGACTTTTTCCACAGGGCAATTGTTCGAGTTGGTTCTACTTCTTCAAACTGAATACCAGCATTGAAAAGAATTCGGGCATCTTTCGGATGTTTCTTTGCTTGCTTTTTCCAGCAATCTAACGCCTCTTGCGTCATGGCAGGCGACCAGTTTCTGCCGTTTGATGTTGCTCTGGCTATACTAGTGAAAAAGTCAGCCGGTCGGTTCTCGATAAGCCAAAGAACTAGAATAAAGCGTTCTTTCAGATACCGTTTCGAAAAGCGAAAGCTATTGTAATAACCCATGAGCAGTAGTCTTGAGTTTAAATCCAGGGGGTCAAGCAGGAGTTTTTGTTTTAAAATTTTGGCTTCTTGGGCTGTCAAAGACTCGCCATCGAACACGATACCCATGTCTGCTGCTGAGCCATTAGGCTTCCTTCTCTTCGGCTTGTGCAAGCTCATAGGATAAATCCAACTGCTAAGAATTAAAGAATCTGATACCGACTCTTGTCTTTCTTCAATTCTGCCACGAACTCCATTTCTTCGTCGGTCAGCTCGTAGACGGCAAAGTGACAATCAAACTTGCGGGTGAAGCCGCGACCAATAGCTTCTTCCAAAGTTGTACGGTCATAGCCACCAGCGAGTACGTCGATTAAATTGCAGTGGCGGTCCGCTTTCTCTGAATCGGGATCACTATCTGCTACTTCTTTTGCACTATCAGCCAAACCAAAAATCTCAGATAATTTAGTCTGCGATTGATTGATCATAATTGAGCCGTGTTGCAGCACACCGTGTCTGCGTCTTAGTTGGGCACTGCCGACAATTTTCTTGCCGTCAAATTGCAGGTCGGCTTGAGTGGTAGCCTGAAAACAATCTTCGTAATCTTTGTAGGCACTATTGCTGCGGCCAAGGCTGGCTGCTACTCCCAGTTCTCGCAGTCCGTAAATGAGAGCGTCGCAAATCTCTTTGTAGGCTTGGTTAATTGAGCCCGGCAAAAATCCTTCGTATGGGCTGCCTTGCTCTAGCCAAAAAGATGGGGCCGCTCCTTCAATTTCTGAGTCTGGTCGAAAGTCTATACCGTCTTGTTTTGGTCCGGCACCAACAAAGCAATAAGTCAGCTCCCCTTCGTGAAGAACGGCACGGCCACCGGTTGGGCGACGCACCGCGTCATAACCAGCGGCACGAACTTTATCAACAGTTCGCTGGCTCACTTTTTGCGAGTAGCCAAAAGAAACAGCTGGGGGCTCCCAGCCATAAAATCTTAAAGTAGCTGGTGTCTTTCCTTGAAGGTGCAGCTCAAGCAGCGCTTCATCGATGGCCATATTGGTTACAGCGTCAAAGACACCATAAGGTATAAGCCTCAAGGCCCGCGCTCTTACCGATGTCATCACGAAATGCTGGCCTTAATTAGTTTGGGCTTGGCGACAAATTTATCAGAGAAAGTAAAAGCTTCAAGCAGCTTTTTCGAAGCAGCTTCAAACTGTTCTTCGGTGTCGTAGTGTACAATTGCCGCGGTGGCTCCACCAGCAGTTTCATCACCAGTTTTGACTTGTAGAATCACTCCTACTGCCAAGTTTACGGGGTCGCCTTTTTTTGTGCGGCCAGCTCCCATTAGCTTGCAGGCTTCGGCTACTTTTTTGCCGTCTAAGTGTTCTAACCATTTTTTGCCGCTGCCTGGCACCACAAATGGTTTTGTGTGTTTTGCCGTTGGCATCAAGCTATAGTCAGTCAAAACTTTATCGTCTCCGCCCTGAGCTTTTATCAATGTGGCGAAGGTGCTGAGGGCCTTGCCGCTGCTAATTAACTCTTGCAAAATTTTTCTGGCTGCAGCATTGTCTTTGGCTTTGCCTGCGTGCACCAACGAAAGGGCACCAAGTTCCATGCACAGTTCTGTCAGGTCATCTGGGCCATTGCCCTTGAGAGTTTCTATGGCTTCGATTACTTCGACTGTGTGGCCAACGGCTCGTCCGAGAGGCTGCTCCATATCGGTGACAACGGCTGTCACTGGGCGGTTTAAGATGCGACCAACTTCGGCCATGGTTTGAGCTAGTTCAGTTGCTTTTTCGTCGGTTTCCATAAAGGCACCACGACCACATTTAACATCGAGAATAATGAAATTGGCACCAGCTGCTAATTTCTTTGACATGACTGAGGCACAGATGAGCGGTATTGATTCGACTGTTCCGGTAACGTCGCGCAGGGCATAAATTTTGCCATCGGCAGGAGCAAGCTCGGCTGTCTGTCCAGCAATCGCCATGCCGATTTCTTTTACTTGTTTGATAAATTGGTCAATACTGATATCGACTTGGAAGCCTGGAATTGCTTCAAGTTTATCGATGGTGCCACCGGTGTGACCTAATCCGCGGCCTGATAGTTTGGCCATGGGTATGCCAGCGGCTGCCAGTAGTGGCACGAATACCAGTGTAGTTTTGTCACCAACACCGCCTGTGCTGTGCTTGTCGCCTATCACTGGTCCGATGGCTGACAAGTCTAAAATTTGGCCAGAGTGTCGCATGGCATCGGTGAGCCAGGCTGTCTCTTCTAAGCTCATGCCCTGCCAACAAACGGCCATGAGCCAGGCTGCTAGTTGATAGTCGGGGATGCTGCCGTCCATGATGCCATCAACAAGAAAGCTAATATCGCTCTTTGTGTGATGGGCACCCGTTCTTTTAGCAAGAATTAGGTCGATCATCCGAACCGGTTTTGTTGTTACCGCAACCACTTTTTACTTGACCTCTTGACGACTGACGTTAGACCTGCATAATTGAAATAGGGAGTGCGGCCGCAAGAAATATACTAGAAAACTCTAGGTCCACTCCCACTTTTTTTTGCTCAAATTATTTTGGCACTGGAAACCCCAATTACTAGTTTTCTATTGAATCGGCCTGTGGTCTTCGGTCAGATTGATTTCGTCAATTGTCTGCCCATCACTTTGCCATTCCTCAAAAATATGCCTGGCAACCTTAAGTTAGCCATGGACACACCCGGCGACCTAAACCGAGCCTATCAACGAGGCGAGCTAGATTTAGGGGCCATGAGCGCCCATTTTTATCTCGAAGACGGCGGCTTCAAGCTCTTTGACCAGCTCTGTATTGCTAGTAGAGGTGCTGTCGGCAGTGTTTTGTTTTTCAGTAAAAGGCCACTGGCTGAGCTAAAGGGTGCTCGTATTGCCCTGTCTAAGTCGTCAGCCACCTCAAACAATCTTGTAAAGGTGCTTCTGGCTGAAGAGTTCGGTGGGGCCAGTGGAATAGACTTTCTAAGTTCTATCGATTTTGTCTCTGACATTGACGCGTGGCCTACTGACGAGGCTTTTGATGGCTGCGTCATTATTGGCGACCGGGCTCTGCAGGCCGATCAAGAGGTTGCGAGCAGCAAGGCTCAGCAGTTTGAGCGCCGAGACATGGGCCAGTGGTGGTTTGAGCGTTATCAGTTGCCTATGGTCTTTGGCGTCTGGGCGGCGCGCAAGAGCTGGGTTGAGGCTAACCAGCAAGATTTTGCCACACTGAACCAGTTTCTCCACGACTCACTGGTGCTTGGTTTGGGCAGTGACTACGCCGCAGTCTTGGCTGAAGCTGGGCTGCGCACACAGTTGCCGCGCGAAGAATTGGACAGCTATTTCACCAAAGAGCTTGATTACTCCTTTTCACCTGAGCATGCGAAGGGTCTAGAGTTATTTAGACAACTTTGTCTGAAATATCTTCTTTTGTATTAGATTAAACTTTGTTATACTAAACTTCTTATGACATCCAGTTTCGAGCATGGACTACCTTACCGCGATCCTCACAAGGATGGCCCGTTCGTGTTGCGCGGCCGCTGGCAGGTTGTAGATTATCTTGGCCAAGGCGGCATGGGTACAGTCTACCTTGCTCGCGACCTTAACCTCGATAACCGTAAGTGCGTAGTTAAGCGCTTGCGCGATGACTTCTTCCGCGATGAAGACAAAGAGAAAGCGCAGCAGTTCTTCTTGCGCGAAGCCAAAGTGCTGAGCAAACTACAGCACCCCAATATTGTTCTGGTGCTCGATTCGTTTCGTGAAGACGAAGAATATTACCTGGTTATGGAGTATGTCGAGGGTCATAACCTGCACGATATGCTCAAAGAGCGCGAAGAACCATTCTCTGAAGATCAGGTGCTGACCTGGTCTAAGCAAATTTGCGACGTATTGCACTATCTCCATTCCCACGATCCGCCCGTTATTTATCGCGATCTGAAGCCGTCTAACGTCATGATTGATACCAAAGACAACGTCAAGTTGGTCGACTTTGGTATTGCCCGACTCTATCAAGATGACGGTGACAACACCCATGTTGTGTCGCAGGGATACTCGCCGCCTGAGCAATACTGGGGTGGGGCCGACCCGCGCTCTGACATTTATGCTCTGGGCGCCACCATGTATTTCCTCCTCACCGGGCAAGAACCACTGGCGTTGACAGTTTGCTCACCCCGCGATGTTGATGAAGAGATATCTGAAGCTGCCGATTTAATTGTCAGCCGAGCTACCCAGCAAGACGTCTATTTGCGCTACCAGTCAGCCCTTGAGATGAAAGACGAGCTTGACTATATCACTTCGCCTCAAGTGGAAGAGAAGAACGGCTTTAAATGGCTTGAAGTCACAGTTGGCGTGCTTGTTATGTGCATTTCTATAGGCGGTTGGTTTGCTTACACCAAGTATTTAGAACTGAAAAAAGAGAGCGAATACCAGCTCGGTCAGAACCGTGAAGAGAGGGTGATTTTAGAGAAGCGTCTTGAAGAAGTTAAGCGTCGGGAAGCCACTTTGAACAAGATGGTCGAAGACAAGATCAACAGAGCTAGTGCCTCGGGGGGTTCTGGCTTGTCTCAAACCTCTGATAAAAAAGCTTTTGCTAGCCCGTTTCCAGAATCAGCTCCTAAGAGCAATGATCCCTTTGCCACTTTTGGTAGTGGCATAGCCAATTTTCGCTTCCCCGGCCTAGGTTCAAAGCCTGCTGCCAATCAAAGTTTTGGCAGCTATGCCAATCGAGGCAATGGTCAAAACCTAGGGGGGCAGCCTACGGGCAATCAGTTTGGCGCCAGCCACGGTGGTGCTTACAATCCTAGTACTAATCAGACAGTGCTGAGATACGACCCATACAAGCAGACTCCGGTTTCAAATGTAGCTTCTGCCTCAAGCTCTCACAACAATCTTGGTGCTGACACGCCAATGGAAGATCGAGATGAGAGTCAACTTACCGATCCAGAGGGGTTGGCTCCTCTTGAAGAAGATACTCAGCGCTGAATTTAGATTAATTTAGACGAAATCGAGAGCAGTGGAGCCTATTTTTGGCTTTGCCTCAGTAGTTATTTCTGTAAATCAATTATGAGGTTAGTTCTCGAAAGCCAAGAGGTAGCCTATAATGAATATATCGCTGACCCTACCTCTACAGTAGGGAACATTGATCACAAAAAACTTGTCTTAATGTCTATCTCTGCTTTTTTGACGGAAGAAATAATGGACAAACAAAATAGTAAAGGCGGTTTCTCGCTGTCTTCCCTGCCCCGCCCCCGCTGGAATGTGGTCGATATGATCACCTTCATCGGCAAGTCTTCAGTACCGACCTATTTATTCATCGATGTCGATATGACATGGGTTGAAGAAATGAGAGCTCAACTTAAGACTATGGGCTCGAAAGTGACAGTTACAGCCATATTGCTGAAGGCTATTGCCATAGCTCAGCGGGCTCATCCAGACAGCCGCACGGCGTCACTTCCTTGGGGTCGTACTGTTACCTTTAATGACATTGTCGCCGGCTTTACTGTAGAGCGCTACATTGGCGAGCAGCCGGCTGTATTTTTTGGTGCTATCAAAAATCCAGATACTAAGTCGGTTGAAGAAATCGCCTCTGAGTTGAAGCAATATTCTGAAGCCGAAATGGATGCCATCGAGCATCTTGACCGTCAAAATAATTTCAACAATATGCCGTGGTTGTTCCGTCGCATTATTCTCTGGTTAGGTCTTCGCTATCCTGCTGTGCGACTGAAATACCTTGGTGCTACTTTTGGTATGAGTTCCATTGGTAAATGGGGCGCAAAGGCCCTAATTCCGCCTTGTGTCTCAACTTCAACTTTCGGTATCGGTGAGATTGAACAACGAGCTGTTGTTCGCGATGGCAAAATCGTGGTTCGTCCGATGATGACTATCACTCTCAACTTTGATCACCGCATCATCGATGGCGGCCCAGCTGCTCGCTTTGTTGGCGATGTAAAACGCTTACTTGAGGGCGGTCTCGAAAACTATATGCATATGGACACAGCTGAACTGAACACGAAGAAGCTCACCCTCGATACTGCTCTTACAAGCTAAAAAATAGCTGAGCGCAAATAACGAGATAGCCAATTTGGCTAATTCTGCTTTTTCTGAAATTCTTCTATCAGCTCGCGTATAGCTGGGATAGCGCTTCGTGCCGCCATTTCGCCTGACTCAACGGCTCGCTTGGCTTCGCTCGATTTGGTCGATACCATGCCAATACCATCTACGTTAGGGCGAATGACATAGTCTGCCTGTGCCAGCTGATCGGCATCTACTTTTTTGAAGTGGAGTGTAATCACTCGGTGGCTGACGCTGCCAATTTTATGGAAGTCTTTTTCGGCAACGGCACCTAGTGATTCGTCGACGCTTACGGCAATGACAATATCGGCTCCCAGTTTTTTTGCTTCAGTTACTGGAATGTTTACTAAGACACCGCCATCGACATAGAGGCCTTCATGAATGCCATCTGATAGTTTTACTGGTTTGCGCAGAGCGGGAATTGCTGCACTTGCTTGTAGCGCTTTACCGAGGTTTCCTTTAGATAACGTCACTGTTTTGCCGTCCAGTAAATTGACTGCTACTGCACCAAAGGGAACTTTCAAATCTTCAATATTGCGTTCTGTTTCTGGTACTTGTTTGTTTAAGTAAGTAGCAAATTTTTTGCCGCGATAGAGGCCGTCGTATGGTTCAATTCCAACCAATCTTGGTGAGTAAAATAGAGGAATGATGAGCATGCGCAGCTTTAGGGGAATGGTCAAATAAGCACTCATCAGTTTTTTTTCTGTGAATTGCTCTTCGATATGTTTTGGTGTTACTCCAGCACTGTAGAGACCGCCAACCACTGCTCCCATGCCACTTCCGACCAGTACGTCAACTGGTATACCTTCGTCATCTAGTACTTTTAGTACTCCAACACAAGCTGCTGAGCGCATGCCGCCGCCGCCAAGAGCTAGGCCTATTTTCGGACGGGCCTTGGCGATTTGACCGCTAAGGGCATTGCTAGATTTATCGCTAGCTAATTTTTCGCTAGTTAATTCTTCACTAGCTGCTTCTTCACTAGCTGATACGGGCGGGCAGTGCCAAATGAGTATGCCCAAGCCAAAGCCGAGACTCAAGCCTAAGCTAATAGCCAAGCCTGTACGAATGACTTTTTTTAGCACCATATCCATTGCATGCGAGCGGGAACGTTCCATCCCATCTTCGCCAGTGCCTCATCTAGAGTAATGTTTTCGTCTTTGCATTTCTTCAGAGCACCGGTGGCTTGCTCGCAAGAGATGAAACCCTGAGTGTAGAGCGAGTAGGTACGTAATGCTGTGTAGAGCACTGGTTCGCTCATTGCTCCGGTGGCCAGGACCTTTTTGCCAACTTTGATGGCACTCTTCTCTTTGATGTCGACTACTTTCTCAATTTCTGATGACGAAATCAAACCTGATTGAACCAAGAGGTCAGCAGGTAAGAATTCTTTTGGTAGAGCCTGAGCGGCTGAATAATTTTCGGCAATAGCTTGATAGACAGAGACTCCCCGCGCCTTTACTTGCTTTAGTGCTTCTGCTGCCTGGAAGGCTTTGACTGTTGAGTTTGCCACCATGTCTTGTAAAACAATTGCTGCTTCAAGCAGGTCATGGGTGACTAAGCCTTGTTCTAAGAGGATTTGGCCGAATTGTTTTTCTTTGACTAATTCAATTTCAACGCATTCAAGCATGTCTCCGTCTGAGAGAAAACCTGCCATTAATACTAGTTCGCCAATACGCACAGTTTGACCGGCTTTTTCGGAGTAGAGCCCTAGTTCAAAAAGTGCTTGCTCAATACTGATGCGTCTTCTACCTACTGTGAGAAGAGCTTGGATAGCTTGATCTTTAGTGACTTTGTTGTCGCGCACGAGCAGCTGAGCGGTGAGAGCCGCGTTCATCATCCAGCTCGATAAATCGCGGTTGAGAACGAGCACACGGCCCATTTGCATGCCGGTGTCTTTAGCTTTGATTACAGCCCGACCCAATTGTTCAGGATTGATCAAATCAGCGGAAAGCAGAAGTTGGGTGAGAGGATTGGCAATACTCTGCACCGTCTGCGTCTTTTTATGTACCGAATTGAGAACACCGATGGCGTCCTCCATTGTCATATTGTTCTGCCTTGCCAGTCTCAGAGCCTTGAGAGCAAGGTCTACTGTGGCTTTGTCCGTGCGCACCAACTCTTCAGCCTCTAAGACAACGCGCATGGTCGTCTCGCTGACAGTGTTGAGCATAGCCAGAGCGCGTGCAAGCGGCACGTTTAGGTTCTTAGCGGTGAGCAAGGCCTCATCCAGCTTGGGCTGTGAGACTATGCTAGCCCCTAACAGAAGTGTGGGGAGGGCATCAGCGATTGCCTGTTTTTCTATCATGTATCCTGGTCTTTCGGGCGTTAGGCTAGATCACTATGTGGCTAGGTAACTATCGGCTAGATAACTAAGTGGTCAAGGTGTGTTATTTGTACCATACCAATTTAATCAAGCGTTATAACGGTTTGTCATCGGTAGATTAAGTGATTTAGCGATTATGCTGGTTGAATTTTGATGGGAGAGCCCGTGGGTGGATGAGCGAATTCGTCACTGGCGCTGCCACCGCGCTTAAATATCTCCCAATAACGTTTGTCGTGTCCTGAGCTACCAGGAGAAAAGGCCAAGTCACCTTCCATTATATTGAAGCTGCCAGTTGCCACAGTTGCGGTGCTAATATGGCCAGCGATGGTTATTTTCAACCTTGTTCCCGGTGTGAATGTGTCTAGTTTAGGGTCTCCAGCCCGCATTGTCGTTTTGATATTGCCGAAAGAATCGACATAACCCACTACTTCTTTGGGCGCCTCTGGCACAATTTCTTCTATTGAGAGTTTGTGATTAATAAACGAGAAGTCGCTTCTAGAGGCTTTGCTTACAGCTAAAGGAAAATAGTCTCTGGAGCGAAATTGACTACCTTGTTCTTCGACGTTGGTGCTCCAGAGTTCTTGTATATCATTGCGCACAAACGAAAGTGAATTGCCTGAATTAACAGCAAGCACCTGTACGCCGTTTTTGAGCGTGGCAAAAAGCAAACCTTCGCCTTCATTATTAGGTCTTGCTTCTTTCTTGTCTCTGCGTGGTGCTGTGTTGGCAAAGACCAGCATGTTTGTGGGTCTGAGTTTACTGCCAGCCAGTGCTAACTGCGCCACGATGAAGCCGGTTGAAATTGTGTCAAAGGGATGCACCGATGTGGAGTGTATGCGAGTGTCGTCGTGAAGCTTGCAAGAAAGAGCGGCGATGATTTCAGCCCAGGCTAGGTCGCCTTGCGCGTAGTCACAGACGAGATGGATTAAAGAACTCATTTACCTATTTCCTTTTTGCTTGCTCGGCATTGCTTGCTCGGCAAGATTGACTAAGACTTGTTTGGCCCTAATGTTTCCCGAATTGTGGCTGATAATTCTTGTAGCCGAAATGGTTTTTTTAGAAACTTTGTAGCACCAGCAGCCATGCCAGCTTGACGTGCTTCGTCAGAATCACGACCGGAGAACATCAGAACTGGTGTTGTGCCACCGCTGGCTCGATAGCGCTTGAGCACATCAATGCCGTCGATATCTGGCAAATACCAGTCGAGCACAATTAAATCAAATTGACTGATACTAAGTTGCTCCAAGGCCTCTGGTCCAGTAATGGCAATTTCAACTGTATGGTTTTCAAAAATGAGCCAATCCTGCACCGTTTCGCGCAAGTTCTCGTCATCTTCAACTACCAGCAATTTAGCCATCCCTTTCTCTGTCACCATACTGTTTGTGCCCAACCTACATCTTTTTTAGTCTTTGGCCACTAGACAGTTACGCCCATTATTCTTAGCATGATAAAGCCGCTCATCGGCCTTGCGAATTAGATCTTCGATGTCGTTACCGTCATCAGGGTATGAAACAAGACCGGCGCTGAAGGTAATGCCAAAGCTTTCGCCGTGGTCTCCGTTAAATTGCAGGGCTCGCAATTCTTCTAGGGCTCTTTGTAGAGCGCCGTGGGCAGTTTCCTTTTGAATATGGCGGAATGCCACCATAAATTCTTCGCCACCCCAGCGGCCGCGAAAATCTTCAACTCTAAATCGCTTTTTCAACAGTTGGCCAAAAGTGGCCAGCACGCGGTCGCCAGCCAAGTGACCATATTGGTCGTTGATTTTCTTAAAGTGATCTAGGTCTATGAGCGCAAGGCTAAAGATTAACCCGTTGCGCTTGGATTCTTCAGACATATCATTGAGCTGTTCCATAAAGGCCCTTCTGTTCAAGAGCCCAGTCAAGACATCTTTGTTAGAGCGCTCTTTGAGCATGCGGGCCCGCTCAAGTCGCACTTTTACACGGGTAAGCAATTCTACTCGTGCTATGGGCTTGGGGAGATAATCATCTCCACCGGCTTCAAAAGCTGCTAATCTTGTCTCCAAGCCAGTTTGCCCGGTCAAAAACAAGATTGGTAAATCTTGAAAATGAGCGGCGGTGCGAATCATTCGACAAACATCATAGCCGCTTAAAATTGGCACAGTGACGTCGAGCAAGACCAGATCAGGATGAAACTCTTGAATCATTTGCAAAAGTCCTGTCGGGTCGGCCAGTTGCCGCACCAACATTCCTTCTTGACCGAGGGCCGTAGCAACGATTTTGACGAAGTCATCGTCATCGTCAACGATTAATATGCGCGGCCGTCCACCTTGTCTGGCATTAACAAGATACTCAATGGCATCATTAAATATATCAGTCTGCAAGGGCTTCTCTAGCATGAGCGAGGCCCCGGCATGGGTAGAGTCTTCAATGTATTTCTGTTGCTGTGAAGTAGAAAGAAATGCTACAGGCAATGTTTCATAACCAGGTAGCGAACGCAGCTCACGGGCCAAATTAAGAGCAGGTGCTGGTTGGGTTACGTCAATATCAATCAACACCGCATCAAGGGAGAGTTTGCCGGCTTTTGCCAGGGCATCATCGTGAGTCTGGCTAACAATTACTTGCACCGGTATGCCAGTGTCTTTATGGCCAATTCTTTTGTGAGCTGGCATTACATCTGAGCTAAAGACCATCACCCTCACCGACGAAGAATCGTCGTAGGTATCAAAGTTATCTTGGGGTTCATAGGGCTCGGCCGACTCCGGTGGTGGAATCGGTGCGTTCATTTCTTCGAGGGTTTCAATGGTAGCAAAGGCGCGCTTATCTACCTGGGCAACGGGATCACCAGTGAGAGATTGAGCGTTGCCTTTGACCAAGTTAGCAATTAGATCAATTTCTTCCCATGCTGTTTCGTTGTGAGTGAGGCTATTTTCTTTGATAGCATCGAGCGCTTTTTCTAAGGAGCTGGCTGATTCTCCCAGTACACCAAAGCCGCAGGATGCTGCTGTTCCTTTAAGGTTGTGAGCTAGTCTTATGGCCTCCAGCAAACTAGCGGCATCGTCCGGATTGTTTTTTGATTGGGTGATAGCAGTTTCTATCTTGGCAAAGCGTTCCGGCAACACTTTTAGATAGTTACCTTGGAGAGTGTTGATAATTGCTTCTTCGTGTTCAACATGCGATTGAATTGATTTTTCAGAAGAAGCGAATAGGCTATCAATTTGCGCGCCGAATAAACCAGCTTTGAGTGGCCGATGAATTACCAGGCTAACTTTAAAGTCTTGGGTGAGGCGCTTGTAAACCGCTGATTCGCGCCAAGTCTTTGAAATAAATACGAGTGGAATTTGGGAATTGATGGCGCGAATTTTGACTATCAAGCCGATGCCGTCAATGTCACTTAGTTGATCGCCGACAATCATCAAATCGAACGGTTGGCTTCTAATCAGCTCAATAGCTTCTTTTCCGTCAGATCTGGTTTCAACTGTGTGGCCCCGGGCGGCAAGCAATGTAGAAACCAATATTGTGACGTTGTCATCAACTTCTGCCAGCAAAATTGTGCTCATCTAGGGCCTCAGTGATTGTTTCAGTCTTTTGGCTCAAGCTCTAGAGAGGCTGAGTTTATACAGTAACGCAGGTTACTTGGTTTGGGACCATCTGGGAAGACGTGTCCAAGGTGGGCACCACACTCTTTGCAGGTAACTTCGATGCGCAGCATGCCATGGGTCATATCTCTGTGCTCGGCAATATGCTCTTCTTTTAGTGGAAGATAAAACGAGGGCCAGCCAGAGCCCGATTCAAATTTGTGCTCAGAACTGAATAACTCTGCGCCACAACAGACGCAGCGGTAAACGCCTTTTTCGTGGCAATCCCAATACTTTCCGCTGAAGGCTCTTTCTGTGCCCTTCTCACGGGCAACATGATATTGCTCGGGAGTGAGCTTTTCACGGTATTGAGAATCTTCTTTAGCCTTGGGGTTAGCCTTGTGGTTAGCATTTGGGCTTGCTTTTTGATCTTCGTTTTCGTTCATAGTTACTATACTTTTTCTTGGGAGATACGCTGTAGAGAATCGATTATTTCTGCCGCCGAACTAATTCTAGTCTCTACTTCTAGATCAGTGCAGCTTTTAACCAGATCATTTAACTGGGGAGATAAATCAATTCTTTCAGCAGGCTCTGATTGACTCAGGGCTTCGGGGTCTTCACCGGTTAGTAGATAGTAAAGAGTTCCGCCGAAAGCATAAATATCGCTTTGCAAGCAGGCCTTGCCGCGAAACTGCTCTGGGGCAATATAAGACTGCTTGCCGACGAATGTTCCGGTGGCGTTGCCGATAAATTCGTTGGCGGCGCCAAAGTCGATAGCAACAATGGTGCCATCGGGGCGCAGAACTAAATTGTCAGGGGTGAGATCGCGGTGAATCACTGGCGGCTCTTGCTTGTGCAAATAATCGACGATAACTGCTATTTGATGGGCCCACTGCAGCACTAAACCTTCGCGCACCCGGCCACTCTGTTTGACATATTGGCGCAAGTCTTGGCCGCTTATATAGTCGAGCAAAAGATAGCTGCGGCTATTTTCGACAAAGTAATCGAGTACTGGCACTATATTTGGATGCTGTAGCTTGATTAATAAGTTGGCCTCTCGAGCAAACATCTCTCTGGCTTTGTCTTTCAGTTCGGCTTTGGCATCGTCAGGTACCACTGATTCTTTGAGCACTACTAGACTGTTATTTTCAAGTTGGCCCAGATAGACAGCCGATAGGCCACCTAAGGCCAGTTGTCTAAGCACAGTCAAGCTACCGTTGCGCATAATCACGCCTGGTTCAAGGGGCATGAAGGCTGCTGCACGAAAGCGCCTCTTTAGCTCGTCTTCCCACAGTTCGGTGTGACTGAGAACGTCACCTTTGGCTAATGCCACCAGATTTTGATTTGCTTGCTGGCGCAAGTGAGATCTTATGAGACTACTTAAGTCATCTAAAGATTCACGCTCAGCTGCGCCAGCGAAGACATCGAAGCAAACGAGTAGCTTCTCGCAAGCAGCAATATCAAGACGATCTAGCTTTATCACTACCGGCTGCTGCTGCTTTAAGTAGAGTACTATCTGCTCGTTCTTTAACGGTGAGTCGTTCTTTTTCTGGTTACTATTTTCATTTTGATGAAAGGCAATTTTGTTGATTGTATGCCACGGTATGTAGTGAGGTTTGAGAGTGGTCGAGAGAAGATCGCAGGGAACTTCCATACCGTTTTTGTCTAGCAAAAGTGATGACTTGCTGAGGTTGCGAATGGCAATTAAAACTAGGGTTGGAATTATTAGACCAATCGATACCAAGGCCCAATCGTGCAGACTGTTGCTAGTATCGTGACTAAATAGTGAAATCAGTAGATTGATTAAACCCAAAACACATATTACAGCTGGTACGAGACCCCACAATACAATTGACATGCGCAGTGTCGTCAAAAGCGATTGGCGGGCTTGATCTGAATAGGGCAGACTAATAGTCTGTGAGTCACCATCAGTGCGGCCTATAGCATTTAAATTTGCCATGGCTGCTCCTGCGGAATCTTGATCGTACTGTCGGAGGCATTGCTATTGGTTTCTATGACATTGGTTTCTATGACATTGGTTTCTGTGGCAGACTCTTGCTCGGAATCACTTTCTGTATTTAGTGCATTGCATAGTGCTGTGGCATTGGCCAGTCTTGTTTTAAGTGACATAGAAGTGCAACCTTTGATTATGCCGTTCAACTTGTCATGGCTTTCGATGGACGACTGCGAAATTGGCTCAGGGTCAGTGCCAGTAGCTAGATAGAAGAGAGTTGCTCCCAATGCATAGATATCGCTTGCTTCGCAGGGTTTACCTCGAAATTGTTCTGGTGGTACATAGGCATGTTTACCGACAATTGTGCCTGTTTTGCCGTCGTCTTTGTCCCACTCGCGAGCAACGTTGAAGTCGATGAGCTTGAGTTTGCCGTTCTCTTGCATGATTAAATTGTCGGGAGTAAAGTCGCGATGAATAATTTGTTTGCTATGCAAGAACGCTAGTATTTCTGCCATTTGCTTGGCTAGTTTAAGTACCTGTTCAGGTTCAAGTGCGCCTTTCTCTGCCACCAATTGTCTTAGGCTCTGGCCCCTAATATATTCAAGTACCAGGTAGCAGCGCTTATCTTCAATAAAGTAGTCTTTTAGCCCAACGATATGTTCACTCTCAAGATCCTTTAACAGTCTGGCCTCTCTCTCAAAGCGCTCCACACATTGTTGCTGAATTTCTTTGTCTATATATGCCGGAATCAATGTTTCCTTTAGCACTACATCTGATACCGTGCCGCTGTCTATTGCTCTTAGGTCGTGGGCAAGATAGGCAATGCCTTCGCCACCTATGGCAAGAGTGCTTATCACTTCATAACTGCCAGATTTTAGTGCGTGACCGCCTTCTAGCGGGTCTAGATTGGTGCGCGAGCTACTAGACAATGATTGCAGCCAAAGTTCTGTATATGATTTGTCTTGTTTGGGCCTTAGTGCCTCGGTTAATTGAGCTTCCACAGTTGATTTAGGTGCAAAGCGTTCAACTGCAGCTGCTAATTTCGCTCTGTCTTCACTGCTCACAGAAGAGAGCGGAAGCACTGCTAGACATTTGCTGCTTTTGCCAGAAAAGACTATCTGCCATTTCCTTGGGTCGGCACTGCCACCGGGGGCTCGCAAAGAGACATTTTCTACCTGACTCCATTTCACGGTGATGGAATTGTAAGACCATAGATGTGCCCACATGTCGAGAGATAGTTCTTCTCTGTTAATTGTCATTTTATTTGGGCTAAGTAGTCTAGTAGCAACGAAACTAAATATCCAATAGCTAACCAACATACCGAGGCCAAGGGTGACAAAGGGAGAATCGGTAATCATGGAGAGAAATTGTTGAAAGACAGTGATTCCAGTGCTGGCAGCACCGTTGAAGACTAGCAGGAAGTGAGCAAGTTCGTCATAAAAGACTTGGTTGGCTGCCACATCGCTATAGTCGCGCAGGGCATTGAATAGAGCCCAATTGAAATAGAGCCAAATTGGGGTGCATAGAAGTAAGGTGCCGATTGGTCCAACCACCCGGGACCATTCATAAATGGTGTGCTCTAATACTGCTGGCAATTCTTCGGCTAAGCGCATGCCGTGATATTTCATTTCTACGTGATCTGGATCTTGTATTGGTGATACTACCAGTGGTTTGCGAGACTGTAGTAGTCTCTCTACATCATCGTCTATCTTTAGATGTGAAACTTTTCGGCTCAGTAGATCGACTAAGGCCTCACTGTCTTGTCCACTAATCGATGCCAAGTTTAAATCGAGGTGGCGGATTACTCCATCTTCTTCAAAATCTAAAACTAATTTTGTCGGTAAAATGTTGAAGAAGCGAAAGGCATAGCCAATTTTAATTCGTCTTAAATTGCTTAGGCCATAGCTGCCCATACCAAAGTAGACATCTTTGTCGGCGACTGTGACAAAGCGCCTGTTTAGGTCGCGGAGAAAGTACAAGAGTCCGAGCACAATTACAAGCAGAAAACTAGGGATCCACAGACTGTTCGGTAGGAAGTACCTTACGAAAGCTCCAAAAGGCATTATTAGTGAGAACGCCCAGATTGGGGTGAGAAAGATTGCCTTCCACCACGTTGCCATGGCTGCAATTTCTCGATAGTGGTGAAATTTGATTTCACTTTTACGGGGCATCAACCCTATCCATAGCTAAGAGTATCTATTGTACCCTCAGCTATGGCGTGGTCCCCTCAGTTTGAAATGAGATGACCATCTGTAGCGCCCAGTCAAGAGCTACTCTTATTGATGGCGGTAGGCTTTCAGGTCACCTACTACGACCTTGATAGACTTGGTTTTACCCTGCCGGAGAACCTGAAAGACCACGCCTTCGCCAACTTTGTGGCTGCGCACATTGGCTCTCAGCTGCTCTACTGAAGAGATTGCTTTGCCATCGACACTGGTGACTATGTCGCCGTCCTCAACACCAGCCTCTGCCGCTGGGCTCCCTGGGGTGGCCTTGCTCACTCGCACCCCTTGCAGAGTTGGGGGCAAAGTTAACTCTTCTAGCAAGCGCGGTGTCAGTTCTTGCATCAAGACTCCGACGTAAGGCCGTTTTACTTCCCCTGAGGCCAGCAGCTGCTCAACGGTATCTTGGAATACTTCAGAGGGAATGGCAAAGCCAATATTTTGAATTTGATGGCCGCTACCCATGGAGCTGCTTACAGCAGTATTGATGCCGATCACTTCTCCTTGAATGTTGAGAAGTGGCCCACCCGAGTTGCCGGGATTAATGGCAGCGTCTGTTTGAATTAGCTGTCCGCGCTCAGAAATCTCAAAAAGTGAGCGACCCAAGGCGCTCACGATGCCAAGGGTAACTGAGTGGTCGAGGCCGGCGGGAGAGCCGATGGCTATGGCCCAGTCTCCTGGTCTGACATTTCTGCTGGCGCCGATACGCGCCACTGGGAGGTTTTTAGCGTCAATTTTCACCAAAGCTAAGTCGTTGTCGGGGTCGCGCCCAATTATCTGACCATCGAATACCCTTTGGTCTGAAAGGGTGACTTTGATTTGATCGGCCCGACCGACCACATGGTTGTTAGTGAGAATGTAGCCGTCAGCTCTAATAATTAGGCCAGAGCCAATTCCTCTTTGTTGAGCGATTTGGGCTGGTTGCTGTACTACAAACTGTTGGTCGCCGTAGGCAAAAACTTCAGGTTGCGGCGCGTAGCTAATGACTTTGGTGGTGTCGATGTTGACTACCCACGAGCCAGCCTCTTGGGCAATGTCGGCTATTGTATTGGCACCAAGGGCTGCACCCATTGCTGTACTTAAGAGCCCTTTTCCTCCGCCTAGCGATAAGTTTGAAGCTGGGTGTCTGACTGTGACACGTTCGTGGCCAGCCCGATCGGCCGAATTTGCCCCACCGTTTTCGCTGGAATTACTAGATTGGCCCGATTGGCGGCCAGCATAAAATGCTGTGGCCAAGGCTACTCCCATGGCTAGGCCAAGGACCAAAGATGTTCGTTGAATCTTCCCTTGTCTATTCCTTCTGATTTTGGACTGTTTTTGATTTGTTTCCATGATTTGCTACAAGCTTCTGCGGTACACCAGTATGATAGAGACTGTCTCTAAAGGACAGCGCATGCAATTCATTATATTGACCTTGGAAGATTTCGCCTTGCTTGGCAAACTAGTTTTTAGGTTCTAAATGGCCAAGATACCGCTAGTACCGATAGTTACTGTAGTTATTGTGGCTGCTTCTGGGCTAGCTGCTTTTTTAAACTACAGCAGCCGTATGGGCTCTAGTCGGACAGAAACCCCGAAAAATTTGCCTTTTAGCTCGAGCAAAACAGAGAGGCTGGCAGAGCTAGTTAACGAGTGCGATGGTTATCTTAGATCTCAAGAGTGGGCCAAGGCCATTGAGGTCATGAACAAAGCAATAGATATTGATGCTAGCGACAGTTTGTTGGTAAAGCGCGGCGATATATTTATGGAGTGGCAAAAGCACGAGCGGGCCATACCTGATTTTTCGCTGGCACTAAAGCTTAATGCTGAAAATGACAAAGCCCTTCTTGATAGGGCGGCTTGCTATTACGCCACCCGCTCCTATCAGCTGGCTATGGCCGACTATCAGACGATACTTGCCCTAAAGAAAAGCGCTTATGGCAAAGAAGCAATGCTCGGTCAAGCGCTCTGTCACTATAGCCTCGGTCAGTATGGTCTGGCTATCCATCAATGTCGCGAGCTACTCAAAAGTAATCCCAAATATTTGAAAGCCATTGAAGTTCTGGCCAATTGCCAGTTGCGCCAGGGTAGTTATCTTGATGCTGTAGATACTTATACCAGTGGCTTGAGACTCGATCACGATGCCGGAGGCCTATACTACGGCCGCTCCTCAGCTTATTTCAAAAATAAAATGCCTGAAAAGGCCCTTGCCGATTTGCAAAAAGCTACCAAGTGCAGCCCGTCAAATATTGAATATCATCTCAAGTGTGCCACTGTGGCCAAAACTTTAGGCAAGAGTGACTTAGTCAAAGCCGAGGCTGAGTCAGTGCTGAAGCTCTCTAAGGATAATAAAGAAGCGGCGGCCTTGCTGCAGACTGCTAAGGCTGTAGATTAATCATGGCTGAAGATCTTGTACGGGTAACCTCTCAGGGTTTGTATTGTCAGGCCGGAGATTTCTATATTGACCCGTGGCGGGCAGTCAATCGAGCCTTGATTACCCACGGCCATTCTGATCACGCTCGCCCTGGTTCAGCTGCCTATTTAGCTCAGCGCGATTCAAAGGGAATTTTGAGGCTGAGGCTAGGGGCCGACGCGAAGATTGAAACTATAGATTATGGCGTTCAGATTGCTATAAAAGATGCCATTGTTTCCTTCCACCCGGCCGGTCATATTTTGGGCTCGTCGCAAATACGCATTGAGCATAAAGGTCAAATTTGTGTTGTCTCTGGTGATTACAAGACTCAGAGAGATCCCAGCTGTCAGCCAATCGAGGCAGTGCGCTGCCATACATTTATCACTGAGTCAACTTTTGGCTTGCCAATTTATCGCTTTCCGTCTCCAGAAATTATTGCCGCTGAAGTTAGTCAGTGGTGGCAAGCCAATGCTAAAGACGGCAAAGTTAGCATCTTATATGCCTACTCTTTGGGCAAGGCCCAGCACCTATTGATGAGTGTAGATCAAACCATTGGACCAATTTATACACACGGAGCTGTCGAAGCCCTAAACGCTGTTTATCGCGGTTGCGGTGTGCCGCTACCTAATACTATTTGTGTTGGTGATACTAGCGAAGATTTTATCGATCGCAAAGGGTTAGTGGTGGCTCCTCCTAGTGCCCAAGATAGCTTGTGGTCACATAAATTTGGAGACAGCTCTGGTGCCTTCGCCTCTGGCTGGATGCGTGTGCGCAGTGCTCGCCAGCGGCGGTCGTTTGATCGCGGTTTCGTTATGTCTGACCATGCTGATTGGCAAGGACTAACTGAAACAATTGTCGCCACTGGTGCAGAGCGAGTGCTTGTCACTCACGGCCATACACCGCCATTGGTGCGTTACTTAACTGACCTTGGTATCGACGCTCATGCTTTAGAAACAGCTTTTAGTGGCGACGGCGATCACAATCTTGAGCCTGCACTAAACGTCGAAATAGGTTCTGGTCAATGAGAACTTTCGTTGAGCTGTATCAAACCATAGACCGCGCTACTAAGACCAGTGAAAAATCAGAGGCCTTGGTCAGCTATTTCAAGCAGGCTTCTAAGAGCGATGCCAGCTGGGCTATCTTTTTTCTTACCGGTCGCAAACTGCGTCGTTTGCTGCCTACGGCACTACTTAAACAGCTGACTATAGATCTATCTGGTTTGGCTCCTTGGCTATTTCAAGAGTGTTATGACAATGTCGGCGACTGGGCTGAAACTATGGCTTTGCTACTGCCTGAAAATAGTGGAGGGCTTGACGTAGATCTGACAGAGTTTGTCGAGACCTGTTTGTTGGTGTTGCGAAATTTAAATGATATTGATACTGCCGCTCATTTAGTTGAAACATGGGCTAAGCTTTCGCTCGATCAAAAATTCACTTTCAATAAACTAGTTACAGGTGGCCTTCGCGTCGGTGTCTCGCAACAGATGGTGACTAAGGCTATAGCTGTAGTTAGTGGAATCGACCCCAATGTGGTGACCCACCGTACGATGGGCAACTGGGAGCCATCGGCTCAGTGGTATGAACAGCTTATTGCCAAAGAGACTGGTGATGCCAAGGCTTCTACTCCTTACCCGTTCTATTTGGCTTATCCTATACAAGAAGAAGTTTCTACTCTAGGCGATATAAATGACTTTCTAATTGAGTGGAAATGGGATGGCTTAAGGGCTCAAGTGATCAAGCGCGACGGCCAGGTATTTGTCTGGTCCCGTGGTGAAGAACTAATCTCTGAGCGCTTTCCTGAAATTATGATTGCTGCTTCACGCCTGCCCAATGGCACAGTTTTAGACGGCGAAATACTTGCTTGGTCTGAGGGCGATGTTTTACCATTTGCTATATTGCAGCAGCGCATCGGGCGAAAGACAGTGGGCAAGAAGCTTCTGTCAGAAGTGCCATGTATCTTTATGGCCTACGATATTTTAGAAATTGCTGGCCAAGATATAAGACTAGAGTCAATGACTGAGCGCCGACAAAAACTATTGTCTATTTTAATGCCGGGTCAATGCGACGCTGCACCAAGTTGTCGCGGCACACTTAGTGAGCATCTGAGAATTTCGGCTGAACTGCATGCCGATAGTTGGGACGATCTAACTACCTTAAGACTTGATAGTCGTAAGCTCAAAGTGGAAGGAGTAATGCTGAAGCGGCGTGACTCTGTATATGGTGTCGGTCGGAAACTAGGTGACTGGTGGAAATGGAAGATCAATCCACTTTCTGTCGATGCCGTGCTTGTCTCTGCTCAACGGGATGGTCGCCATGCTGGCTTATACAGCGACTACACCTTTGCTGTCTGGCAAGACGACAAGCTTGTGCCAATTGCTAAGGCCTGTTCAGGGCTGACTGATGAAGAGATGAAATCGGTCGATGACTATGTGCGCAAAAATACACTAGAGAAATTTGGACCAGTACGCACTGTCAAGCCCGGCTTAGTATTTGAGATTGCTTTCGAAGGTATTCAAAATTCTCCCCGGCACAAATCAGGCATAGCCGTGCGCTTTCCTCGCATTGCCCGACTCAGGCGAGACAAGCCTATTGCAGAGGCTGATACCTTGGCTAATTTGCGCGGCATGCTGGAACTATATGGCAATTAGCTCAATCTCTTGTTTTGAATGGCCGCTTGTTATAGCCTGCTCGCCTGAATCAGGACACCATCTCTTGATTTTATAAAAAACTTGGCTCCGGATAGCTTGCAAGCAGAGGCACATCCGGAGCATACAACTGCTATTATAATACCGATTTGCTAACAGGTCAAATCTATTAGACATACACTTTCATCGGTAGGACAGGCGGCAGTTTGACAGGGTTTATATACACTCCAGCCATCCTTGACCGGTTAGAACTGACCCTTTCAGCCGAGCGATTATCAACATACCAGGCCCAGGCCTCTGGTAACCGGGAGTTGGCAATCAAGCTGTACTGCTGGAACATTGCGCTGAGTGAAACTCTGTATGGCCCAGTTCAAAGCCTCGAAGTAGTGGTCAGGAATGCCTTGCACGAAAGGTTGACTGCTGCTTTTGGAACGACTTGGTACGATATCCCAGCTTCTGGACTAGCTGGCCATCTCATCGACCGTGTTTCTGCTGCGAAGGATAGCCTTACAAGTCAGGGAAAGCCACACACATCGGGGCGTTTGATTGCCGAACTGAACTTTGGCTTTTGGCTGGGCGTCCTTACGAAGCATTACGACACTGGGCTTTGGCGGCCTCATCTATATCATGCATTTCCTAATGCTCGTAAGCCCTTCCGGCGGTCTGACGCTTACCAGGCACTTGACCGAATTCGTCGGCTCCGAAACCGAATCGCTCACCATGAACCAATCCTGACGCGGCCTCTCGACGCTGACCATGCAGTAATTCTTGAGGTGGTTGGCTGGATCTGCCCCGAAACTGCAGCTTGGATCAATAACCATAGCCGATTCAATGAAGTCTGGAAAAAACGCCCAACATAAGGAAGAGGAAAATGAGTACAGTTTACGAATACAGTGCCAAGGCGCTTGATGGAAGCGAAATCAAGCTAGAGCAATACAAAGGCAATGTTATGTTAATTGTCAATACCGCCAGTAAGTGTGGCTTTACTTCTCAATTTGCCGGTCTTGAGAAACTGCACGAAGAGTATTCAAAGAGAGGGCTTAGCCTTCTTGGTTTTCCTTGCAATCAATTTGGCGCCCAAGAGCCTGGTGATAGCACTGAAATTGGTGCCTTTTGTCAGAAGAACTATGGCGTTGATTTTCAGATGTTCGATAAGATTGAAGTAAACGGCGAGCATGCCCATCCGCTCTACAAATATTTGACTGACAAAGTACCAGGCTTGCTGGGCCTGAAAGACATCAAATGGAACTTCACTAAGTTCTTGGTTGATCGCGACGGCAATATCGTTAAGCGCTATGCACCAAATGTGGAGCCTGCCGATATGTCGGCCGACATCGAGAAACTTCTCTAGTTAAATTAGATTCTCTCGTTGAATTAGATCGATTCATAAGCCAATTCGGCTAGAAAATAGCCGACTCTAGTCGGCTAGCAGCTCTAACTCTTCTTCCACTTCGGCAAGCTTAGCTGTCACTTTAACTAGCTCTTGCTCATTGCCCATTTTGCGCAGGCAGTCAGCATAGCTATTGAGAGCAAAGGCTAAGTCTGGACTAGCACCACCATTGTCCGTGAAATAGGCAATGGAAAGGTTGTAGAGTTCAGTGGCGACGTCATATTTTTCTTGATCGCGGCAACAATTAGCTAGATTGTTTTGGGTAACGGCCACAAGCTCATGGTCGCCCCATATGCTCTCTGCTGCTTCTATGGCTAATTTGTAGTAACACTCAGCTTCTCTAAGTCGTTCAAGTTTATAGTAGGCACTAGCTAAGTTTGAGAGAAATACTGGTCTTTGCTCGTCGCTAGATCTGCCAGCTAATTCAGCTACTCCCCAGGCTTTTTCACAGAGCGGTAGAGCCTCGGCAAATTTGTTTTCGGCGAGAAAGCAACTAGCACGATTAGAAATCAATTGCGCCAGAGTTGAGGGATGGATGGTTTTATCGCTCTCAAGCACGTTGATGCAACGCTCTAAACATAGTTCGGCAGTGTTGAACTTGGCCACACTCATAAAGGCCATGCCGAGATTGCCAAAGGCTTCTGCGGCCCAACGATCGGCGAGATCAGAAGGTTCTTTAAATGCCAAAGCCTGCCTGCTGAAGGTTTCAGCCTGATCGTGGGCACCTCTGTTAAATGAAGCAATCGCTGCGGCTATTTTCTCTTGCAGCAACTCTGTGGGCATCTAGAGACCTCAAATTACTAAATATGAGTACTGGCTATGAATAGTGTTTATGAATAGTGTTTATGAGTAGTTTACTTCGCGGTCAAGCAATTGAATTTTCGTGTTTGGCAAAGCAGCTTTGAGCGCGGCCTTCTCAGCGCGGGTTGCTTCTACATCATGAAAAATCAGTGTTTCTAGTTCAGTTAAATCACTAAGTTTGGCTAGGTCTTTGTACAAAATATTGGTGCCTAACAAAACCAGCTTTTTCAAGCTCTTAATTTGAGAGAGTGTCTCTAAGCTCTCAGCTGTAATCAGGGTGTTTCGCAAGTCTAGCTCTTCAAGCTCAGGCAGTGTGCTCAGATAAGAAATGCTGCTGTCAATAATGCTACTGGATGAAAGTTTGAGGTCTTTCAGCTTGCGACAATTGACGAGGTGCTTTAAGCCATCACCAGTAATTTCTAGATTTTCGAGATCTAGGGCGCGCAGTTCGCGTAAGTCGCGCAACACAAAGAGGCCGTTGTCTGTGATATGGGTGAATGAAAGGCGAAGAGTCTGAAGCTTAGATAGTCTGCGAACACTAGATAAGCCGCCATCAGAAATGCGAGTATTAGAGAGATTGAGCCATTGTAGATTGAAGAGAGAAGCAACTAGCGATATACCCTTATCGCGCAGACGCTTGCAGTTTTCTAGATCGAGTGCTTTCAGTGATGTTAGATTGGTGATGGCTGCTACCCCTTGGTCACCAATATCGGTACCACTTAGATTCAGTGTGGTCAGAGCTTTGAAGTTGCTGATGAAGACCATGCCTTGGTCTGAAATGCCCGTATTAGCAAGGTTTAGGGTCTTCATATGAGTAAAGTTGCGCAGGTGTGAGAGTGTGTCGTCGCCAATATTGGCTCCAGCTAAATTGATCTCGCCAATAAATGTCAGTTTAGTTAAAGCCGCCATTCCGGCATCTGTAACTGCACCAAGTCGAACGTTACGTAACTTTGTTAGTTCGCTTAAGTTTGGCAGATCGGCGTCAGTTAGGGGCTTAGGAAACTCGATAAAACGCAATTCGCGTAGGTGTCTGATATGAGCAAGCGCTTGATTGTCGGCTGCTGTCGAAGCAATGTTTAGATAACGCAACTCATGCAGGTTAGATAACTTACTGATACCTTCATTGGTGACACGAGTGAGAGACAAATCAAGCTCTTTGAGATGACTGAGAGTTCCTACTTTTGTAAGGGTGTCGTTGCCAATGCGGTTGCATCCCTTAAGGTGCAGTGTTTCAAGGCTAGTAAGTCTGTCGATACCAATAAAGCCTTTATCGCTCACTGAATTGTTGCTGGCGTCTAGCACTTTCAGTTTGGGCAGATCATGCAACTCAATGGTGGCACCATCAGAGCGAATAGACATTTCTTCTAGGCGCGGAAGTGCGCCGATAATTAGTTTTACTTTCTTTTTGTAAGTTGAAAATTCGGGTTTGCTATTGTCGCTGTAGGCGCTGAGATGAAGCCGTTTCAAATTGGTCAAGTGCGCGAGGCTGGCTAGCCCGTCTCCCCGTAAATCAATTTGTCGAATAGAAAGTTCCTCTAGTTCGGTTAGTGCTGCAACTGAGTGGAAGAAAGTCTCAGCGACATCGTCGGCACGTACCACTAAGCGACGCAAATGTTTTAAATTGCTTACTTGCTTCAACCCAACTTCAGTCAGGGCGTCTATGCGCAGCACGAGGGTCGTGAGCTGGGGGAAGTAGTGCAAACACTCTAAGCCTTTGTCTGTAGCGGCTGAAAAGACTATATAGAGTTCCTGAAAATCAGTTATTTTGTTGATTGTTCCAAGAATCCTATCGTCTATATGAGCGCCTTCCAACAAAAGTTTTTTGGCTGGGGTATGGGATAGAATATCTCCCAGCTTGACGCCGTCAAATTGGCAGTGCGAGATACGCAGTTCTTTTAGTGCATTCAAATTCTGAATCGGTTTCAGTGCCTGGTCTGAAATGTGGCAAGAAGTAAGCTGAAATGTTCGTAGACGCTGTAAATTTGCCAGATCTCGCAGGCTGCCTTTTGCTAGTTCGACACCGCCTAAGCGCAGTTCTCTCAGGCCACCAATGCGATTGACGCAGTCCCAATCTTCTTCGCTCATTTCAGGGAAGAGATAATCAAGCGATTGAATGTCATCGGGTTTCAGTCGATTGCATTCTTTAAGCGCAGCTCTATCTAAAACTTCTAGGCGCACAAAGGCACGTCTAGAAACTTCTACGGTTCCTTGGGCGATACCTAGTTCTGTCCAATCTCTTTGCCCGTTTACTTCTGCTTTGGCCAACCACAGACGCCCAGGCGAGCATTCAAAAGGAAAGGCCAGCGTGCGGCCGCCATGTAAAACAATGTGGCAGCGAGTGAGCTTGTGGTTTAGCTCAATCACTCCTTCGCCGGTGACCATGGTTGAGTCTAAATAGAGCTTGCGCAAATCAGTTAAGTGCTTCAGCCTTGGTAGGCCAAAATCAGTCACTTTTGTGGCGCCCAGGTCAAGAATATTGAGATAGATCAAATTGCGCAGAGAAGCCAAGCCACTATCGGTGATATTGCGATCGGGCATGGTGAGATAGCGCAGCCCTGACAAATGTGCCAAGTGTTCTAAGTCTGAATCACTAATGTCTATTTGGCGAAAATCAATAGACTGCAAATCGTTGGGGTTCAGTTGTCTCAGCCTAGAGAGATCGGCATTGCCATCAAGTAGCAGGTGCAGATTGGCCGCTGCCGGGATTTCAACTTGCCCTTGGGCATCACCCAGTTTTTCTTCCCACCAACCGCTTTGGCCGCCTGAGCGTGTAATTAAAAATAGTAGACCAAGAGATTTATCTGACGGGAAGGAAATTGTCCTGGTCATCTAATGTTCCTGGTGAAGGGTTGTGGTGAAGCGTTACTTCGTCGGTTTATTGTCGATTAAAGTGGGTCTTCCTATATTTTCCACAGGCACGCCTAAATTACTCTCTAAATCACGAGCATAACGCTCGGCTGTTTCAGGATCTGTACCTGTGCCAATGAATACTTTCTTGAATGGATGAGCTTTTTTCAAGTAAATCAGGCCGTCAACCAAGGTGTCTGGCAAAATCTTAGTGGTCAAGACAATATCGTGATTTCTGAAACTCGGCCCAATCTGTTGTGACACCACTCGCTGTAAGAGTTCATGCATCATGCCGCGGCGGGCTGATTCTTCTTCCGCATGGAAAATCACAATCTCTTTGGGGCCGGGCTCTTCGCGCTCTAGCAGTTTAATTAGCATAGTCGCCAGGCTTCTGGCTTTAGCCCCACCAGTACAGAGTACATATATTGGTAGGTCTTCTGGAATTTCTTCCATGCTGGCAAACTTGCCCATGCCAAGACGCAAGTCTGGCAGTTCGCGCAGGCGGCCTTCCAGTACTCCCATGCGATAGAAGCACATGACAATTAAGATCACCCCTAGAATCTGGAAGCCTAGCCCTCTGGCACCTTCGGCTGAAAATAGCAGGACGATTTCACAAAACAGAAGAGTAACTAAACCAATTGCTGGTGGAATTGGCAGGTGATAACCCTTGAAAGGGAAGGTCCATTTGGTTTTGTAGGGTGAGCGCTCAACTTTTAGCGGCATCTTGATGCGCAACATCAGCACACCGAAGCAGAAGGAGCACATAACAGCCAGAAAGGCCATGCCATAGACCTGACCGAGATTGTCTACCTGTCCAGGAAGAAGCACAATCATTAAGGCGCAAACCGCCATGAACATAAAGCAGACGTAGGGATAGCCTTGCAGAAATGGATATTTGTGCGCCCAACGGCGCAAGAAGAAAGCGGGCAGATTGCCCTGCTTAGCCATCGTCGTGCACAGACCGATGCAGCCGACATAAGCTGTGTTGACTGCGGCAAACAGCATCAAGGCAGCATCTACTACCAAAATGATGAGCAGGGGCTTGCCTCCTTCTACATAGGCCAGGCCTGACAGCAAGCTGTTCTTGAAATCGTTCAACTGGCCAGCATCGAGCAATCCCAGGCACAAAAATGAGGTTATAGGGGCAGTTATTCCAACTAAAATGACCACAGACAAATAAATGTATTTGAGAGTCTTCCAGGTTGGGGTTTTCAGTTGTTCAACTATCTGAGCGGCTGATTCGAAACCGGTTATTCCGAGGAAGGCAGCGGCAAAGCCGTGAACAAAGTGCGCCGGGGTGACAGCCGTAAGGCTGTGAGTAAAGCGGGTTAGGTCGATATGGCGCTCGTAGGCCATCATCAGGCCCTTAACGTCGAGGAAGAGCAATAGACAAAAGTGGAACATGGCAATGAAGAAGACAATCATTGCTGGTTCTTTGATGCCGACGATGTTGAGCAAACCGAAAATAATCACCGGTGCGATGGCGGCAGCGACTATGTTGGTGACTGGCCAGTTCATAATGTTGTCGACAGAGTCGATGTAGAAGGCTCCAGATAGAGCACTAACTGCAGCTGTGGCTAGATAGGACAAGATGGTGAGAGCGCCCACGACGATGGCAAAACGCTTACCAACAGTTTGTAAAACCATGATGTAGGCGCCGCCATTGAAGGGGCTGACGGCGCAGCCTTCTTCATAAGTGGCTTTGAATACCCACATGAGCAAGCAGACGACCAAAATGATGAACGGCGCTGCAAAACCGACCAGGGGCAAGATTACCCCGGTGGTATAGAAAACTGATGTACCTATGTCAGCCCCGACAATTGCTGCCGCTAACCACCAAGCCAGCAAGGCGTCGCCATGGTGATGTTGCGCCGGCGGATGCACGGGAGAGTTGGCTGAAGGCGCTGGTTGCGTAGATCCGCCTGAAGCTAGGCTTGGCTCAGACTGTGTCAATTGGAGTAATGTCCTGAATGGATACCGTTAAATTCGTTGTAAAGCTAGATTGGCAACAATACACTAAGTAGCAGCCTTGCAAACAGTTAGGCTACTACATCTTTAATATGCGTCAACAGTCTGACCGAGAATAGTCGTCAATCTGATATCGTTTCGCAATATGTTGGAACTTGTTGAGCTGATTTTTGCTAATTTTAGCTGATTTTGGCTTTTCTCCTGTCGACCTAGTTAGTTAGAATCGACTGAGTTAGGTAGTTAGTCTTGTAAGCTAAGCCTGCTAAACAAGCTAAGAGCGAGTTCCATTCTTAATTGAAGAGGATAAGTTATCAAGATGAATTCTACTAGTGCCAATGCCATTCCCGTTTCGACAGTTAGCAGCCTCACCTACCAATTGCCCGCAGCTATAGATGAAGCGCTTTCTCAGACTCTTTCGCTCTGGACCAAAGATAGTTTAGTCGAAAAAATTTGGCAGAAAGACGCCACCTTGTGGACGAGTAAAGACGAAGCACAATGGTTGGATTGGTTGCATGTTGTGGCCGACCAGCAGAAAGCACTGGCTGAATATGAAGCGTTTGCCAAAGAAGTAAACGATGCCGGATTTACCGACGTTTTGCTGCTGGGCATGGGAGGCTCTAGTTTAGCCCCTGAAGTCTTTGCCGTTACCTACGGTTCTAAGTCTGGTTATCCGCGTCTGCGAATTCTTGATTCGACCGATCCTCAGCAGATTCGTCATCTTGATGCCACAGTTGACTTAAAGAAAACTCTTTTCGTTGTCTCAAGCAAGTCAGGCAGCACGCTTGAGCCGAACATTTATATGGCTCACTTTCTTTCGATGGTGAAAGAATCTGTGGGCAGTGAGGCTGGTTCTCACTTTATTGCAATCACCGATCCGGGCTCTAAGCTTGAAGCTGTAGCTAAGAAAGAAAATTTCCGGCATATATTCTATGGCTATCCAGGAATTGGCGGCCGATACTCCGCTCTTTCTCCATTTGGAATTGTCCCGGCTGCACTAATCGGCTTAGATTTGCAAACATTTCTTGGTCGTGCCCAAGAGATGACTACTCTCTGCCAAGAATCTACGGCCCAGAATAATCCTGGTGTTTTGCTTGGAGCCATAATGGGTGTTGCTGCCAAAGCTGGCCGTAACAAACTGACTATTGTTACATCTGCTGCCGTTCATGATTTTGGTGCCTGGTTGGAGCAATTGGTGGCTGAATCCACCGGTAAGTTAGGCAAGGCCATTATTCCAGTTGACCTAGAAGGTCTGAGCACCGACACCGCAGTATATGGTGACGATCGTTTATTTGTATTCATCAAATTGAAAGGTGATACCACTGCCTTTAATGGTCTCGATAATACAATTATCGAAGAGCGCTTAGCTCAGTTGGTTGTTCTAGGGCATCCTGTGGTTACCATTGAACTGAGCGATAAAATCGATTTGGCTGACGAATTCTTCCGCTTTGAGATTGCAACAGCTGTGGCAGGATCAATTATGGAGATCAATCCCTTTGATCAACCAGACGTTGAAGCAAGCAAAATTGAAACTCGCGAATTGACTGATGAGTATGAAAAGAACGGCAGTCTCCCTGCTGAGAAACCGTTCTTTGCAGAAGGTCAAATAAAACTCTTTAGTGATGAAGTGAACATTGCTGTTTTAGATAGAGTTGCTTCAGAAAAGACATTGCCAGCTATGCTCAAGGCCCATCTCGATCGCCTTGGCAAAGGTGATTATTTTGCTTTGCTCAATTACATTGAAATGAGTAAAGAGCATGTGGAGCTAGCGCAGAAAATTCGTCTGAATGTGCGCGATCAAAAACATGTGGCTACTTGTTTGGGCTTTGGCCCGCGTTTCTTGCATTCAACGGGCCAAGCTTATAAAGGTGGCCCTGACACTGGTGTAGTCTTGCAGGTGACCTGCGAAGACAGCGACGACTTAGCTGTTCCGGGGCAAAAATATAGCTTCGGTGTGGTTAAATCGGCTCAAGCTAGAGGCGATTTCCAGGTTTTGACCAGCCGCAAACGCAGAGCCTTGCGTGTGCATATTAGTGGCAATCTTGAAGAAGGCCTGAAGCAACTGTCGCAGGCTGTAGCTCAAGCTCTAGAAGTAAAATAGTTGGCACAAAATAGTTGGCACAAAAAACTCGGCATAATCAGAATAGTTTCAAGACTTATGAGTAAATTTCGTACAGAGAATACTAGGGGAGAAAAGATGCGGGCAACAAATCAAAAATTGAGTCAAGTCTCATTAGGCTTGCTTGCCGTGAGCCTTCAGATGTGGTGCCCAGCTTTAGCACAGGATGCCCCTGTGCTCACTGTTTCACCTGGCGCAGCCAATTCAGCAAATGCCAATTCCGCCAATTCAACAAATACTACAAGTTCGATTAAACCGACTGCACCGTACTCTGCGCAAAAACCTGCTTTGGCTCCTGATCTATCGGCTACTCCTTCATTGGTTGGGGCATTGGCTGGTCAAAATACACCGGCTGCTCCACTTTCGCAGGCCGAGATTTGGGTGCGAGATCGCTTTAATCCAGGTGGACAAAGTGCTGCCCAAATGCTGCAGGCGAAGAAGCACCCAGTGAAGAGTTTCTTCAAGTCTGTGGCCAAAGGTACAGCGCAAGAGCTGGGAGCCAGTGCCCACGACATGGCCCAAGATATGGTATTTGTTTTTTCTGTGCAAGACATAGACCCTTACGATAAAACCAGGGCACCAAGCAACAAGCAATGTGTGGTAATGGAATTCACCATGGTTGACGGCAGTACTGCCTATTTGCACCAATTTCCTGATGGTAGCTATGCCATTGAGAACGGCTTTGCGGATGGCACGGTTATGGTGCCTACCAGCCCAACCAACTACATAATCAAATACCCTAATGGTGTCAGTGGCACTGTCGTGAGACAGAATGACCAAATCACCGTTTATCGCCCCGATCACACGATTACCACCGTGAAGAAAGAGCCGTCCGGTGATTACCGAATTTCAAACAGTAAATTTGGCTATATGGGTGAGGCTAGACCAGATGACACTGGTAACCAATACGGCTTGGGCGCCTGGAACTATCAGTAGACTACCAGTAAGCAGGAGTAAGATTTGTCATCTAAATTGACAGGCTTGGAGAGAAGCTCTTCCAAGTCTCATTCTGGGTTAGCCTCGAAGCCATATTCAAAGCACTATTACGCTTTGCTCGTCAACGTCATGGTGCTGGCATTTGTTGCTCCGCTGGTTGATCACAGTGTCTTATCCCATATTGGCATTGCCATTGTTTTGCTTGCGGCTCTTGTCGTTTCGACTTTGTCGGTGCGACGAGAAGAAGAATTCGATTGGAAGTCTATTGCCTTGGCCCTTGTCGCTGGTGCTGCTTGGGTCTTGGCATTTTGTAGCAATCTTGCACCGTTTAACACTGCTTATTTTCAGCTTCTATCCCTTGTTACTATTCTCGTTTTTTTCATCTATATTGTGCGCATTATGGTGCTCGACATTCTCACTGGTGAGGTCAACTCTAATCGCATCTGTGGCGGGGCCTGCGTCTATGTTCTCATTGGCTTTTGCTTTGCTCTCATTCATATGATGATTGCCATTGATAATCCTTATGCTTACAAAGACAACATAAAAGCAGACGAGACATCGATTGAGCATCAAGAGAGATACCCGTTGCTAATTTATTTCAGCTTCTGCACTCTATCTACCGTGGGTTATGGTGATGTGGTGCCACTGAGCCGATCTGCGCGGGTCTGCTCATGTCTGGAAGCTCTTTGTGGTCAGCTCTATTTAGCCATATTGGTGGCGCGCTTGGTCGGCATGCACACTGCTGTCAAAGCAGAGCCCAAGCGCCTAGAAGCCGAGCGTCAAATTGAACATGCTAAAGAGAATGCTTGACTAATACAATAGTTTGGATAGTTCTGATTACTTCAATGGACCGGGGGCCAATTGCTGATTGGCTTTAGCCTTCTCGTCAGTTTTGTCATTTGCTGCTGCTGACAAAGTCGCTTGGGTGTACTCTTTGAAAGCATCAAGAATCTTTGTGTGGAATGTTTCTGTCGCTGAAATTTGGCGGCGAATGTTGCTGGCTTCTGGGGTGCCTGGTTGTATCTGGGTGGCGCTGGCGTAGAGAGTTTTGAGCTCTTGGTCGATAATTTCGTCAACAATGTCGCATGCTTTCGAAATAACATGTTCAGAAGATCTTGCAGCTTCCGATGTAGAACCTGTACCAGGTCCTTGTGTAGAACCAGATTCTTTGCTTGGGCCATCGGCTGGTTGCTGGTAGCCTACTGCTACGTTCTCACCCAGTGTCGGATTCTTGTCGTGGCTGAATAGTTCAGCTTCAGTCATGACCCCACTAGATACTCTGATTAAATCACCAAATAGCTCTTTTGCTAGGGGCGAGATCGCGCTTAGGTTTGTTGCTTCTCCGCCAATCTTCCAGGTGATAGCACCGCCACTGGCAGCGGTGCGCTCAATTTCCATTAGATGAGGCATTTCGTCTTCACCAACTGAATCGTTGTCAAAAGCCATAACCATTGATGAAGGCACAACAAATACTGCAATTTTGCTATCGTGGCCGCGCACGATCAAAGCCCAATCCCGAGTTGTTAGGCGACACTTGTAGGTTTTATCAACAGGCTTATACCAGACGTCTTCATCGCGTTTTTCGAATAATTTTGGCTTCTCATATGAGACATATAGATTGGTGCCAACAGCCTTTTTATTAAACTCGTAAGATAGCTCGACAAACTGTTCGCAGAGCAGGTCTATCCACTTGTTTACATCGTCAAAAGCTGTGGCCGCAGCGGCTTGCACTTCTACTGGTTTTTCAACGTTGGCTGGGACTAAGCCGTTAAGCCAACGACCTGTTTCTTGTCCACGTTTGGCCCTAAGGGCATTAAAAATCTCTTTTGAATTAGGGTCTATGTCCATGTCGGGCGCTAGCTCTTGAGCGCGCGCTCTGGCTTCTTGCATGCGCGACTCATCAGCCTCTTGGTTTCTCTTCAGTGCGAACTTCCCGGATGCCCAGAGATCATTAAAGCGACCCATGTCTTTACCGCCTGTTTGTTGAAAAAGCTGACTTATAATACACTTAACTGACTATATAAGAAATAAGGTTTAACCATGGAAGATGACAGCACTAAAAAAGTCAGTATCGAAAAGAAATACTGCCCGCAGTGCTTTCAGCAGTACGAAGGGTTTATTGAGAACTGTCCTGTCGACCAAACGGTCTTACGTGGGCCGAAAAACGACCCATGGATTGGTAAAACTTTTGCTGACCGCTACATAGTTGAGTCGGTTCTCGGCCTAGGCGGCATGAGTGTTGTCTACAAAGCCAAACATAAACTGATGGACCGTACTGTCGCCATTAAAATGCTACACAATGTTTTGAAGCAAGATGTAACGGCCCTCGAGCGCTTTAAATTAGAAGCTCAAGCATGTAGTTTGCTTAGTCACCAGAATGTTATTACTGTTTACGACTTTGGTGTAACGCCAGATGGTGAGCCGTTTTTCGTTATGGATTGCCTTGAGGGCGAAAGTCTAAAAGACCTAATCGAGCGCAAAGGTCGTATCGCCTTCGATCGCGCCCTGTCTATATTTAAGCAAATTTGTGACGGTCTAGAAGCCGCTCACAAGCGTGGCATTGTCCATCGTGACCTGAAGCCAGCCAATGTCATTGTCACTAAACAAGATGACGGCTCTGAGCATGTGCGCTTGGTTGATTTCGGTATTGCCAAGATGCTCAAGCAAGATGGTCGGCAACAACAGCAATTAACCAAAACCGGAGAGGTGTTTGGCAGCCCAATTTATATGAGCCCCGAGCAGTGTCTTGGTAAAGAAATTGATGCTCGATCAGACATATATGCCCTGGGTTGTCTGATGTATGAAACGCTTTCGGGAGAGCCTCCATTTCTTGGTGCCGGCTTCCTTGAGACCATGAATATGCACGTCGGTGATAAAGCCAAGCCTTTAACTGAGGTGGTACCTGATGCCAATCTGCCTGTGGAGTTGGTGGACATAATTAACCGCTGTATGGAGAAAGATCCAGACCGTCGCTTCCAGAATGTTGGTGAAGTGCGCGATACTTTGGTTTATATCACTACTGCACTTCTGGGCTCTAGTCGCACCCATATATCGAGTATCAGTGCTGCTCGCCCAGCCGTTTCAGCGTCACAACGAAAAATACCGATTGCCAATATTGTTGCTGTTAGTTTTGCTTTGTTGTTCACTGGCCTTCTCTCCTTCTCTATGCTCTGGCCTGGTCCTGAAGATGATCGTGGTACCCCATTCAATAAAATCACATGGCAATTAACTCTTGCAGTAGTAGATAATGCAATTCAGCGCAAAGATTATCCGACTGCAGAGAACATGCTCATTTTTGCTGAGTCAAAGGCCCGCACATTTGGTGACAACAGAGCGCGCTTGATGAGCACATTGAAGTCAAAAAGTGATCTCTACGATAGCTGGGAAGGGCATGCTGAAGCTCTAGAGAAGACCAATCGTGAGATCACTGAGATTGAATTATCTAGGGTTAGTGCTGACGCAAAAACACTGGGCGAGATGCTTGATGAAGTTGGTGCGACTGCTAGCTCTTCTGTGCAAGAAAGTCAGTCGAGGCTGCGTTTTGAAGCGCAAATTCCAAGAATTCTTTCGACTGCTGTTAAGTTGGCAGGGAGGAGCATGTGTATAGAAGAAGATGCTCTACTAACTAAAGCACTAACTGTATCGAAGCGGAAACTTGGTAAAGACTCAGTGCAAACAGCTAAGATTTCTTCTTTGTTGGCAGACTGCTACTCTGACCAACGAAGATTTGATCAAATGCGTCCACTGCTTGTTGCAGCAGTGGAAGTTTATAAAAACAAGTCTGATGTTTACCCCGCTGAGTATGCCAGGGCACTAGCGAAGATTGGGCAGTTCGATGTTGATCGCACTGATATGGCTAAGGCTGGGCCTGAATTAGAAGAAGCATTGAAAATTGCCCGTTCGCTTAAGGGCAATCCTGAAGTGCTGATTCTTTGTTTGCGCAGTAATTGTGATTTTCTCAATCAGACTGGTAAGAAGACTGAGGCTGAAGCTTTGCGCAAAGAAGCAGATGCTCTAGAAAAACAAATTAAATAGTGATCGTTGCCACGGTTTCTATTTTCCATGCCGCAGCCGAGCAAGTACTTCTTTAGAAAAACTGCTCTGCGAGCCATGGCTTGACCCTGGGAGTAAGCTAGGCTGACTCGGGCTATAGGTGGCAACAACGGGACTGCTTTTAGTGGTGGCTAAAGCAGGTGTAGTAAAAATATTTGGTTTGGTGATTGGCGCTCTGCCTGAGCCGATTGGACGTGCCGGAGCTGCCGCAGGGGTAAGACCACCTATTTTCACTTGATTCAAGGGCCGTACATTTTTCTGAGCTGAGATATTTGTCTGGAAACCAGAAGGTGTTAGATGATTAGACATCATTCTCACTGATTGGTTGCCGCCAGATGATGAGCCGGGCACTGGGCCAAGGGGGATAACAAAGTTTTGCTCCGCTTCGTCTCCACGACGAAAGTCGCTTACCCGTGGCCGATCGTCAGTAATCTGAACATTCAGTGGCGCTTTGTACCATCCTGCTTGTTGTAGCTGGCCTTTTCTCAATGTGACTGATTGCTGCGCACCGGCTGGATTGGAGCAACTTAAAAGAGCTAACACAGCCAAAATAGTAAGTGTTTTCATGGTGCGTCTCCTGAGACTGAGGTTACAGGATAACCTGGATGCCAAGTGGGCGAACTGGGGTTTACCCTGAGAATGCCCAAATAAGAGAGGCCCATTGTGAAGCGCTGATTCTCTGTTTGCGAATTGCTAGTGACTTTCGCAGTCAGAGTGGTATTGGAACTCTTACAACAGTGATGCAATCAGGCGTTTCGGGTTCATGTAGGCGTGTTTGCAGGCATCGAAGTTAGTGACTTGGTGGCATGAGCACACAAGACTGCTATAGGCACTAGCATAGCGAGGTTCTCTACAGGGGAATCTTGTAGGCACCATTTTCTGCCTACAAAATCATTAGTCGGATTTTTGAATATTGTTACCTTGCGCCATATCACAGACATAGGTATTTGTGACCCTTTAAGAGCGTTAGTTCTAGGCTTTGAGATAGGAGTTCAACATAGTAAGGGGGCTGGAAAACCATTTCCAGCCCCTTATGAACTCGAAAATCTCTTCTTAGTGACCGATTCCGCTTACTTTTGCATTCAAACATTTCTCACCATCAACATACAGCATAGCGCAGGTACTTTTGCCCGTCGCATACATCATTTTGCTGTATTGCTTTGCCGGTTGCTGGGCTCCAACCTGAAATGCTTCCAATGGAGGGAGTTCAGAGGAGGTTTCAATAACTGCGTAGGGAGTACCGTATTTTGCGGTTATTGCTGACACCTTGTTGTTGTTCGAAAAAAGACATATCTGTTTTGCCAGCCAATATTGAAGCTGTAGGTCTTGAACGTAGCTGTAAATGAAAGCGTCTACGCACTTGTTGTCTCTAAAAACTACTCTTATCGGAATACCGGTCAAGCCAAAGTAGAAAAGCCAATTTTCATCCTGCGATTGCACATCACTCCAGCACTCAATGTTTCTCAGCTTGGCTCTCGGTGTACCTACGCAACTTTCTAATTCTTCTGGCGAGGATAATTTAGCAAGCTGACAAAATTGAACAGCTGCCTCATTTTCGACTTTTCTAAATTTCTCGAATCTGACATCATCGCTTACTGGATCATTTGATCGATTTAGTTTTTTGAAAGTCAAACCATCTAAAACCGTACCTCCAATGCTCCCAGAAACACCCAGTATTGGATGGGCAATGCCTATCCCTGAGTCTATTGAGACCGGTTTCGGATCTGTTGCGCATGCTGGATAGATGCTTAAGGCAAGCAGAAAGAGGAACACGCTAGCGCTAAACACTTTGTAAATGGTTGCTATTCGAAGAAAATTTGGAATTACTGCAACATTCACCCGTAAAAAAAAACTCCACACCAACCTTAAACCCAACACAAATTCATGTTTTTCTATCATACAAGAGAACAACTGCTTGTGCTAATGATTGATCGAACAGGCAAAATAAGCGATTTCGTGTCACTTATTCAGTCACTTTATCAATGCTCTGCAAACCTTGTAAATCCAATTAACTGACAATGCGTGTTCTTTGATTCGGCTTTGAAAAAAATGAATCGCCAGTGGCGCATCGACGTTCACTACTAAGTCAAATCCAGGAAATCAGAACTAAGACTGTACTCGAAAACTTTATGATTGAACTAATCAAATTTGTTTGCAGAGGTCGCCGCGATGTCGATCTCATTACTGATTCCGAGCGAGAATTGGACGGGGAGCATGGTATAAAACATAGATGAGTTGATGGCACGAGCTAGGAGCACTGTATGGTTATCACCCGTTGGCTTGGACTTTGTGTCAGCCTGTTGATTGTCACATATTTGTGCGCGCCGACTGGCGTCTACGCACACTCACCATTGCACTCGCTGGATGCCGCTTATGTGCCCTGGGGGGTGGATGAAGACCAACTCATTGGCTTGTCCAAGGCCGACATAGCAAACAAATTCAAAGACACATTGGGCTTTGATGAAGTGGAATCTAGAGTCTTTTTCGTCGACTACAATCGTCCGGGATATGGCCGACCCGGCTTCACTGTCACCTTTGCCGACGGTAAGATAGTAGCTGTCAAACGTCTTTTCATAGACGGTGGCGGTTGCCACATTGTAGGACCAGTTTTCAAAACAAAAAAAGAAGCTTTGAACTTCGTAATTGAGGGCTTGTCAAAGCTGACCAATCGCAACCCAAAAGATGAAGCCAGATTGATGGAAGCTCGCAAAAGACTGAGTGCCCTAGATAGTAAGTAGTACCTAAGGGCGGTAGGCGTCTAGCACATCAAGGGCACCACTTCGTGCGGAGCGATACCAGATACGTATCAAAGGGCGGCCGTGTTCATCTGGACCAATGTACTTGCTCGACACAATGGTCCAACCGTTCGGCATACCATTCAAGCCGCTAGTCCAGACAATGCTGTCTCCATTCATTGTGTAGGGCGCCATTCCGCCGCCATCCATACCGCTGTATGAATTGCCCTGAATAACTATGCGACCAAGCTCAATATCGGTGCCACCAGTATAGGTGCGCGCTTTGTGCACAATGTAAGAACCATTGGGCGGCGCGCCGAGCCCCTTGCGCTTCTCCCACTCAGGAGTGCCTTTATTACCGCCATTGTTTCCAGCCTTGTTGCCGCCATTATTACCAGCATTTCCGGCGTTATTGCCGCCATTGGCAGGTGGTGCATTGAAAGTATCTCCGGCATCACCGGGTTTAATCCAATCAGGACTGTTGACAATGGTGCGCCGGATGCCATCGTCGGTGAGCACATCGATAGAATTGTTTTTCTGATTGACGCCCACTACTTTCCCAACTGTCCACATGGCAGCACCAGCGGTGCTGGCCATAATCTTGTCGACTTTCACTAGGCTACCGACAGCAAACTTGCCGCCACCTCTTGCCCCACCAGCAAAGCCACCAGGAGCGGCAGGCATCGCCGGCATGCCGCCTTGGGCACCACCTGCCTGACCGGGCTGGTCTGGTTGTGCTGGTTGTGCTGCCCCTGGCTTAACCCAATTATCGTTGTTGATAATTGTCAGTTGTTCACCGTCCACATCTACAAGATACGAATTGCTGTTGCGATTAACCTGAATAATTTTCCCTGTGCGCCAGACTGCCAGCCCCTTGGTGCTCGATTGCAACTTATCTACTTCTACGGAATCACCAACATTTAGCCAGTGTTTGCCGGGTGGTTCGGCGAGGCCGGATACCCCTGCGCACAAAACAGGTAAAAGTAATCCGGTTACAATAATTCCCTTGAAGTAAATCTTGTTTGTCATCAGTAGCTCCGAGTACTGTTGGTGATGGTCAAAAAGGACGGCCAAAGATCATAGCAGAGAAGACACAAGTATTCGTGTAATTTTTGGCACCATCGGCAATAGTGTCAGCGGCACAAGCTTTACACTCACGAACGACATCTAGTTGTCGTGACTACTTTCCTGTTTTATAGGGTACAGTCAACTGGTAAAACAGTGAGCTGGGGATGCCTTCCTCCAGACTGTTTTCAACGCCAATCTTCTTAAATTTATCTCCGTTTGTTCCCCATTGATTGGACCACTTCACTCTGGTTATGGTTTCTCCTTCACGACCAGCGCGAGGGTCCGGAGCTTCGAAAACTCCATGACCATTAATTACATGTCCGCGGTTGAAGCCGCTAGTACTTTCAGTACGTGGTGCCGAATTGAACGGAGGATAAACGGCATCTACTGTGATAATAGCAGGCAGGTTTTTCTCTGACTCTAACTTCCGAAAGGCGGCAATCAATTCTTCTTCGCTATTGAAGCCGATTACGTCTGCATGTTTTCTGCCATTTTCTAGAACAAAAGTCTTGTCATTGAGGCCGGTAATATCATTGCCAATGTACTGAAGGTCAGTTGCTCCTAGTTGCGGGCTATTTAGCGGCCGATCGTTAGGTCGCTTTAACTCTTTGACTTCACCGTTTAACTCAATCAAAAGTCTTTCGGCGTCACGATTTGACCTTACCTGAACTTTTCTGTATTCAATGTCTCCCGGGTGAACATAGTGAACAAGCAAATTACCGGTTTCATCGAAATATTTGCCTGACGCGACCGATGAGTCTAGCTCTGTTTGCACCTTCTTGCCTGTAATGTCGTAGACCGGTTTTATGTCTGTGCTCTGAGTTGCAAAGCCTTGAAGTTGACCGTCCTTTGAGTAGACTGCCTTCAATTCGGCTGGATTTGTTACAGCAGTGTTATCGCCTAAATAATATGCAGTACCTGGTTCTATTTGTTTTGCTCGCTGGCCGCTTTCGTCATATATCAGTGCGACATTGCGCTTGTTGACAATTCCTAGTGCCTCTCCATTTTTGTCATAACGCATAGCCATATCCGCTTCGTTCAAAATACGGCCGTTGGCGTCAACGCTATTTACAGCGATAGTTCTTTTCCAGTGGCTGTTGACCATTGATGTCTGCAGTATTTCGCTTGAGAAGTCGCGATAACCTGTTGCGACGAGCGCAGGGGGTCCATGTTTAGGAAAGACATTTCGAGCCCAGAGATCAAGATCACTATTTCTATCGATAGACAATTTGCCGGAACTATTGCGTAAATCAATTTCGTTGCCGCTTGCAAAACGATACTTCCCTGTCTGGGCAACATCCGCCAGCAATTGCACATTCTTGTCAGGAGTGCGCCAGTAGATACGGTGCTCGACTGTGGTTACGTTGCAGGTCTTGTTAGCGCCCTGGCAAACCGTCTCTGGGTGTGCTGAGTGCTGTAAGGCTTCCTCTGCAATAATTAAACGCCGGTCGAGCGGAACCACAGCATCCGGATTTTCTGCAACCAGTCTGTTTAGTTGCTTGTAGAACAAGGCCTGAGTATTTTGATCCAGATTGCGACTGGGTTTTGTTGCCTCTTGCTCGAACTCGGCGAGATGTTTATTGATACGAGCCAAAGAATCTAGGCCTATTGCACCACTGTCAAGAGCCTGTTTGAAATTCTCTTGCAGGCGTGCCTTTTCATAGGTGTAGTTTGCCTGTTCATATTCGATTCGGCCGGAATGAAGAATCCGCTCGGAAGAACCATCGAGATTGTACCTTGTAACTTCAGCTCCATTTTTATTTGCATTTCCATTTACATCACCATCACCATCTATGGGGCGTTTTATTGCTTTGACGGTGCCGTCTGCGTCGACTTTGAGCTCTTTGCCAAAGCCACCGGTGATAGTGTACTCACCGTCGCTTTTGCTTTTTAGCTTGACTGACTCGATATCGCCGGTCGAGCCGTAATGGATTTCACGGGAGCTGTCGCCGTCAATAACCATGCGCAGACGATTTTCACTGTCAAAGGTGCGCATGATATTGCTTTGCGTATCCATGACATAAAGATAGTTGGATTTTTCTGAGCGCCAGGCTTTGAGGTGATTATCAGGATTTTCCCAGGCTTTTTCTCCGGCCTTTATCTCTTCCGCTTTGATGCCGGGCAATTCCAGGGGCCTAGATTCAAGTAACGACTTTTCAGGTTGTTTTGCTTTTATGGAAGTGCCAGGGGTATCGGCGGTGGTCGTGACGCTACCGTCGGCAGAAGCCTGTCGAGCAAGTACATTACTATCGCTCACCGTCTGAGTGACGCGTATGCGACTTTGAGCTTCTTGCTTTTGTAACTCTGAAAGCTGTTTGAATGCTGGATCAATCTGGAAATCTGGCGCTATATACTCACCTTGTTGGGCCTTTATGGCTTCAACAACTCGTTCTACTCTTTGTGGTGGCAGACCGTCTCGGCTAAGCACGTGTTCTGCGACGAGGTCAGCGTGCAAGGGCCGGCTAAGTGAATTGGCTGTTGCTCCATCTAGTTTTGTCTGCGCAGCCTTTAGCGAATTTGAATAGATGGATGCCAAAAGTGCATCCTCAGTTTCAGCGGCAGTGAGCTTGTTTGTTCTGGAGAGATCTAGCACTGTGCCTATAGCCACTTGCGTGTGTAATAAATTGTCGGGATCACCATTCTTAAGACCATCTCCTGTTGGCCTTCCTGTCAGGTGCTCACGAGCCTGGGCGAGATTGCGCAGGACGTTTTCCTTCTGGGCATGGCTTAAGACTTCATTTTTCATGAGACTGTCATAAACGGTAGAGGTCTGACCATCAGCGCTGCTGACTTTCACAGACTTCAGCTCAAGCGCTGTTTCCCTTATGGTGCGCGGATTATCAACCGTTTCAGTTGAAGCAAATTGTTGTTGAATAAATTTGCGCTGTTCTAGCGCTTCTGTAGACGATCTTGCTGTTGTGTCGGTTTCTCCAGCGAGCTTGAGATTAGCCGGTGGTTTCTCCCCGAGAATATCAAGGCTATCTGACCTGCGCACTATCAGACCACCGTCGGTAAGCTCAACTGTTTCTGTTTTGCCGAAGTTTGTTATTTTGTTGCCAGCTATGTCAATCTCCACACCGTCATGCGCGTCGTTGAGAAGCTTGCCGTTCTTATCCAAATAACTAAGCCTGCTCAGTGAACCGTCCGCTGCGTATTCGTAGATTTCATGTTGGCCATTGGCCTTTACCATACTGCTTGGCTTGCCGGTCGCTGCATCGATATTTGAGTAAGAGCCGTCTTTGCGGAAGATTTGTTCCGCTTCATGACTGATGTTCTCGTGAGGCTTTATGTGTACATTGCCGTCACCGTCAAATGTCACTTCACCCTTGATTGGTTTGAGTTCAACATCGGTTTTCGTCTTGAGCATCCAGCTCTTGCCGCCATCTTCGGAGCGTATGGTGTGTCCATTGGCGAACTCCATTTGAGAGAGTTTACCGCTGTTGTCATATTGATATTGGCTGTTATGCCCGTTACGTGCTTCGAAGGAAAGTAAGCGTCCATCAGCATCTCTCAGGTTGGTCTGACCGCTCGCTTTGTCAAATTCTTTTACCCAGCCTTCAACTCCCGAAATGGTTTTAGTGTTGCCGTTAGCTTGCCTGATTTGGATCTCACCAGTATGGCTTAGCGAAATAGCGCCTTCAATTTCACGTCCTTGTGAATTGCCGCCCTCGACTACGCGCCACTTGTCACCGCCCAGGCTCTCGTAGCTATTACCGTTGGCCATCTCGATTTTGTTTACTGCCCCTTGCTGGGCACCATTCTCGTGATAGCTCACTTTGATCTGGTTTAGCGCATTTATCTCAGTAATGCGGCCATTGGCATCGAGAATAAGGTCATCAGCTTTTCTTGATACATCAGAAAAATGCCCTCGGGCAAAGTCTCGAGTTTCGCGAAAGCCCGTGCCCAGGCCCTTTAGGCCGATGCTGGTCCCGCCTCCCATGACTAGACCCAGTGCAGCACCAGACAATGCCTCTTCCCCCACTAGTTTAAGATTTTCATCAAGTCTTTTTCCGGAATCCCAGTTTTTCACCCCTTCGATAAGGCCGCTACTACCACCGGCTACGGAGCCTGCCCCTGAGTTTAAAGCCACTTCCTGTAGGGTGTTTTTGAGCGCCGAGCTTGATGAGGCCACAGCGGTATCGCTAATGTTGAGCATGCGAGCCATATGACCGGGGCCAAGCACACTGGTGGCTCCTACCACGGCCCCAGATGTGGCATCAGAAAGCAGCTGACCGCCTTCGAAGTGATAGTCATCTCCCATGATCGACGACTTAGATCCGACTTTTAAAGCGCTTCCAGCCAGTCCAGTTGCACCTATTAACTCAAGGGACGCGCCCCCGGTATACACAGAACCGCCCACGCCGACAGCAATTATGGCACCATCGGCAATGGCGTCAGCGGCACCAGCCTTAGACTCGCGAAAGAGATCAAGTGATGATGCCAGGTTGGTTTTGTTCTGGACAACCTCATCTTTGGGCATTTCCTGATGCTCTCTGGCATAGGTGGTCATATCCGCGGCATATTGATTGAGCGAATCACGACTGGTATCGGCGGTGCCGTCCCAGTGGTTGCGCACGAAGCTACGACCAATACCGTCATTACTTTGATACTCTTCGTCGCGGGCCTGATTGAAAGATTCTCTGGCAGTCGAAAGCAGATTCTTAAAGTTGCGCACTGCTTCTATTTCATCTTGGCCGCTGAGTTTGTCGCTCAGATCTGAGACCAAATTTTTTCCGTACTGACGCTCATAGTCTTGCGCCAATTGCTGTCTTTGCTCTTCGGACAATTCAGAACTGAGTTCTTTGATGGTCTCCTTGTCGCCGCTCATGCCGAGGATTGCTGCCCGCATTTTGTCTTCGGGACGCATTGCGCCGCCTTGCTCGGCGACAGCTACGGCTAGCTGACGTTCGTCCTTGCTCAGAAATGGCAGCACATCCTCTGGGGCTGCTACAAGCTTGCTCCGGTCTTCCTTGCTGGCTGTTTTAATGGCGTTCAGAACTCCTTTGAGGTCGTCATCGATCAGGCCATCATTGATCTTGACTTTCTGTGACAATGGCAACTCGCCATTGTCTAGCAGCGGTTTCACGTACTGATCATAACCAGAAATGCCAAAGGTTCTTTGGCCATAGTCCTGGAATTTAGCTGCTGTTTCTTTGTCCTCCTCTGTTTGTGGATTGTGCAGGCGCTGCGCCAGTGAGCTGTCTGCTTTGAGTGCCGCTTCAACATCAGAAAGTCTGGCGCTTTTGTCATGGGTGAGGTCGAAAGCTTGCAAAGCTAGTTTTACGACAATATCTTCTTGCGGTTTTTCACCGGCGCTGATGGCTGCCAACATCCGTTGGGCCGCCACACCTTGCGGGCGATTGTGAAAGGCTGTGTCGACAAGGGTGTCAATTTGTTCTTTATATTCGACATCTTCGCGGTAGCGCTTTTGCTCTTCCACGGTCATTTTCGTTAGAGAATCCAGGACTGCTTGGTCATCTATGCCAAAGATACTAATTTTGTCTTTGAGAGTATCGACTGTGGTTCTGTTGCCATTTGTTTGTGCTTCTTCGAAAGTGTCGAATGAAAGTTTCTTGTTTAGAAGCTCCTTCGCCTGCTCTAGGTCTTTGCCACCATAGCTAGTGGCAATGGCTTGCTCTAGAGTCTCTCTTTGATGTGGATCTGTTTTCAGTCGATCAAAGTCGGACTTCTTCATATTTTCAATATCGACCAATAAGCTGTCGACTCTGTCATTTATGATGCCGCCATGAGCAGCAAGCTTGCCGACCAGGGTCTGGTCTTTATTGACTATGAGGTCATCCCAGCGCAGAACTTCACTTCCATTTCCGACCTTTTTGAGGGCATCGTGCACCTGCCGATACTGGTCGAAATCGCTCTTCTCTTGCTCTTTCAAACTGTTATAACTATCGGCGCTCAGCTGCTTTGATTCGGGCAGCTTTTCGGCAACGGCTTTGCCGTTTATATAGGCCTGGCGCTCAGTATCAGTCATTCCTTTTAAGGCGGCATCGATTGCTTTTTCATTGTCGTTGAAAGTGCCGATGCTCTCGTTGATTTTGGTAACAGTAGTTTCTTTGCCCTGGGCTAAGTATTCGAGGGCATGAGTCTGGTCTTCGTTTGTGAAAGCTTCTCCTACTTTGGCCACACCGGTCTGCTCTATATATTGTTTGCGAGCGCCGCTAGAGGCGTCGCGGAAAGTCTCCTGAAACATGTCCAGATTCTTTGCTTTCACAGCTATGTCGGCTAGGGCAAGGGTATCTTTATCAGTGCGGTTGTCGGCACCCTTCAGATAAATGGCCAGGGCTGCTTTTGTTTCAGGGCTGATTTTATCGTCGCTATTTATGGTGTCGGTCAAGCTTTTGCCAAAGCGCTCCTGGTAGTCTTTTTGTAGTTTGGCAATGCCATCGCTCGGCAAAGTGGCAAAGGTGTCACGCAAGTCTCTTTCGCAGTTGGCGCGACTGCGCCCTTTCCATGTATGATTTTCTTCAAGTGTTTTATTAAGGCGCTCGGCTTCATTTTTACTATCTACCAGCTCTACGTTTGGAAGATGGGCCGCGTTTCTTCTGGCCTTCTCCTCGTAGGCTTTTATGATAGATAGCGCCTCCGGACCATCTATTTCTCTGACGATCTTCTGACGAGTTTCAACACGATCATTTTCGAGCTTCGCTTCAGTCTGCGACTTAACTCTGTCGTGAGTCTGATTCTGTATTTCTTTAGTCATTTGGTAGTCAATTAGAAAATTAGGGATCCACGTAAATGCAAACAGACATGCCCTGTACGCGCAGTACAGGAGGCTCTGTCTGGACGATGAGCGATCGCACGCTCCACAAAAGGCGGAGCTGTTGAGTTGGAATCTGGATTGGTCTAGTAAGGATTGAGCAAGTTTAGTAAGGATTGGTCTGTTGCGATTGGAGACTTTATCTTAGGTCGGCAGCGTGACAAAATACGGACAAGCCAAAGCTCTCTGCAACGACTTGGATTGGCTGCCAGTCTTGCTAGTCTGTACACACACCCACGCCTTCTCGCCTACAAGAACTTGCAAACTGGTCTTTTCTCAAGGAGATTGATTGCTGTGCACCGACTGGATGCCAAGCGGACGAAGCTGGTTTTACTCCAAAATTGCACAATTTGAGAGGTCCCCTGGTGAGTGCCAAATCTCTGTGCGCGGCATTCGTGATTTTTTCATTCAGACCAGTTGGTTATCGGCATTTTGCCGCCAGCAGGTAGATGGAGCCGTGTGATTTGAAATTTTATTAGTCCACAGAGATTTGTATGTGGAAAAGCAAATCCTCGACTACAAAGTGCTATCTTATCCCTGCATTGGAAGGTTATGAGGCTGCAAATGAGATTCATAGAGTTCATTCTCATCAATTAAAAATGACATTAAAGTGGACGACAATTACACTGAGTCTAGCCTTGACCGCTACGCTTCTTAGCGGCTGTACCGCCCCAGACTTTGGCTCACATGAGCCGAAGTCTGACAAAAATGTATCGGCGCCATCAGCTGACAAACAATGGCCGCCGCCACCGATGATGGAGGTGCCGTTGCCATCACACGAACGGTTGAAAGCAGCGGGTCTGCCACCACCGCCACCATTTTTCGTGCCACCACCTTCGAAGTCTGTAAAAGCGAAAGTAAAGTTTAGCAGGCCTGTGCAGTTTGCCAAAAGAAAACTAGATGGCGTGACGTTCTATCTCACTACTATCGATATGACTGACCCGGAAACTTTTATTTCGATTCTGCTGCCACATGACGTTGACTTGGCAAATACTGCCACCATAGATCATGGTGCCGAAATATTCGATAGTTATGTAGCACAGCATCACGGAGCTGTGATGCTCAACGGCACTTTTTTCAGTAAAGACAAACAGCAACGAGTGATGGGAAATCTCGTGGCTGGTGGTAAATTCATGAAGTATAGTCAGTGGGAAAACTATGGTACTACTCTTGGTATTAAGTCTGGCAACGACCTAGAAATGGTAACAGCGCGGGCCGAAGGGCAGCCTCACTGGGATCAGCACTGGTTTTCTCTAACTTGTGGTCCGCGACTGCTTCGAAATGGAGAAATCTGGGTCTATCCAGACATTGAAGGTTTCACTGATTCACACGTACTAACTATTGGTCCCAGGCAAGCAATTGGCTTTTCTCAGTCGAGAGAAACACTCTATCTGGTGTCATTTATAACCAGTTTGTCTTTGGAACGCGCCGGCAAGTTAATGAAAAAGATTGGCTGTTATGAAGCCATGAATCTAGATAGCGGAGCGTCTCGCGCGCTGGCACACAACGACTCGATTTTAATTCACGCGGGGCGACCATTAACCAATGTCATCATAGTCTATGACAAGTTGCATCCCGCTCCCCAGGCGCTTGTCAAATCATGGCAGAAATTTCAAATAACCGGGAAAATAGCAACTGACTAAACTGCGGCTGGGTATAACCTGGGAAAGTGCTCTGATTTTGGGTGAGGTGTACTCGTGGGAAAAGAGGATCTCAAGGACCAGCTCCTAGCGATGGCGCGAGTCGGTCTGTCGCTGGCGATGCTTATGATAGTGATGGTGGCAGGGGTTGTGTTGAGCAAGAAGCTGATTCCCGATTTGAATCCATTTCTTCTCTTATTGACTGCAATTGGCTCTGCCGTCGGCACTTTTATCGCTTTTCCCAAGGTAGTAAAACGTCAGCGCACCGTTGCCCCGCCCGCGAAGTTTGCTATAAGAGAGGACTTCAGTGTCACTGATAACGCGGTGCCATTGGCGCTCGAAAAGTTGGGGATTTCTATAGATTCCGTGCAATTTGCAGACATACCCGGGCTCCATCTCGTGGAAAAAGATGCTAGATCGGTTATGTGGCAAAACGACGAAGGAGATATTGTCTTTTTGCGTTTCATCCCAGAACCAACTAGAAACCCGGTCCCATTAAGCGATATTGGTGGTGTGCGAGAACAATACAAGGAGATGGTGGCACAGCAGGGTGCGGCTATGATTGACCTCGATATTCTTCCCTACAGCGACATCCCGTGTATGGAGATGATTTCTAAGACTAGGATGCAAACCATGGGTATGGCGTACGCTGCTTCTGCAACCCTGTTGTTGCGCGACTTTTCATTCAACATCGCCTTTCATTCGCAGGAGCGCGGTGTGACCGGATTTCGCGATGCAATTGTGGCCGACAAGTTTCTCGCGAAGTATGCAAGCACGCAGGAGTTTGAAGCTGCTTTCTACGACAGGTCGTCGAACCCAGAGGCGGCACAGCGCAATCGTTCGGATGATCAGTGCTATGACGTCGACTTCCCAGATCACCCTCTGACCCGCTGTCGCAAATTCTTGCGAGACCTGCGTACGCACATCATTATCATGCCCGAAGTCAGAAACGCCAAGCCTTGCCAGATGTAGGCTTAGTCGCCGGCTTAATTAGAGGGCGCCATAGGGCTACGTATTATTTGTTGTCGGCAGCTAGTTTCTCTAAGCCCGCCACCCAGACTTTATTGTTCGCCTTTTGGGCGGCACTAATTAGCATTGAGTATGAATCTGCTGACTGTTGATAGGCTAGATATTTTTTCATGGTTTCGCGGCCAATGTCACCTTCTTTGAGAGCAGCGGCAGCTTCAAACAGTTCAAGTGCAACTTCTAAAAGTGCTTCAATAGCCGTCGCAAGGACCTCTTTTTGTTCTTCTTCAGAAGAGCCGTCATCGTCTGTTTGAGAAAGTAAAACCGATTCGTGTAGCAAAATTTTCTTCTGCAGAAAGGCCAGAGTCTCTAGATCTAATTCTTGGTACAGACCCTGCCTGATAAATTGTGCCGATTCAATTTGGCGAATTAGGCTAAGAGTTGGACCATTTTGATCAGAGTTGGCCTTTAGTTTGAAATAGATTTCTATTGTTCGCTCGGGAGCTAGCTGCCGATTGAGAGCCGCCCATTCGTTGACTGTAGTCCAATCTATTGTTGCGCCAAGAAGCGCGGCCTCTCGTTGATCTCGCATAATCGTGAGAGCCTGCATAGCCGGTTCATAATCATCAGCCAGCGCGGCCATATCGGCAAGTAAGGTGGTCAGTCGCTTGTTCTGCCACTCGGCCATTTCGCGACTGCCATCAAATACTTCGACGTAATGCATCAAAGCAGCTTCATAGTTGCCTTCATCAAAGTCGCTCTCAGCTTGCATGTGCAGATGGACTAAATCAGGCGCTGGAGTCACTGCTGTCGCTTGGGTCGGGTCGGCTATACTAAAATCAAGTTCTTGATCTTGCACTGGTCTCGAATTCCTAAAAACTAGTATCTAAGCATAATTATCTCACTGAACCCATGAGCTTTTTGATGAATGGTGTTAGTGCCGCTAAGAGCCCTGCCGCTGTTAGAGCGGCGATAGCCATGGCACCAAACAAGTACGACATTGCTCCGCTTGAATCAGATTGCAGATAACCACTGAAATGGCCGGCCATTCTGTTGCCAATCGCAGTTGAAACAAACCAGCCGCCCATAGTCAGGCTGGCTAGTCTAGCTGGTGCCAATTTGGTAACTGTACTCAAGCCAACTGGGCTAAGGCACAATTCGCCAAGCGTCTCAATAAAGTAGACAGCTATTAAGAAGATTGGGCTAACTTTGCCCTGAGCTGTTAGTATCGCTGCTGGTACCATTACGGCAATACCTATGCCAAGGAATAGCAGACCCAGAGAAAACTTGCCTGGGCTAGAAGGCTGTTTCTCGCCCATTTTTATCCAAAGCCAAGAGAATACTGGCGCTAGCAAAATTACATAGGTCGATTGCAGTGATTGGAACCAGCTTGAGGGAAATGACATGCCAAAGAGATTGTTGTCAGTTAATCTATCGGCGAATATATTGAGGCTTGAGCCACCTTGTTCATAGATGGACCAGAACAAAGCGTTGAAGACAAAGAGACAGAGCAGTGCTCCTAATTTCTTCAGTTCATCAGGCGTGAACATGGCTTTGTGAGGCGCTTTAGCAGACGCACTAACATCCCCTTTCGGCGGCTCTTTAGCAGGTTCTTTAGTAATTATTGTGTTGTCGGCTTCGACAGTATCGCTTTCAAGATCTTTGATGTCATGGGGGGCAACTTCTTCCTTTTCAATTTTGCCGCCAATTTTATCTAGCAGCTTCCACTGCATGACTAAATGCACCAAGCCTATGCACATGCCGACACCAGCGGCAGCAAAGCCGAAGTGCCAGCTAGATTCTGGTGACAAGCCAACTTTTGCTAGGACAGTTTTAAAGTGATCGCTTTGGGCCAGATAGCCGCATACAATTGGTGCTAGTGTGGCACCCATATTGATGCCCATGTAGAAGATTGAAAATCCGGCATCGCGTCTTGGATCGTTTTGGTGGTAGAGCCTGCCTACCATTGTGCTGATGTTGGGCTTTAGTAATCCGGTGCCGAGAACAATTAAAAGCATGCCGCCGTAAAAGGCACTTAAGGCTGGCAACACCATGGTGAAATGGCCTAGGGCAATAACTATTCCACCAAATAAAATTGCTTTGCGCGCACCGAGAATACGATCAGCTATGAAGCCGCCAGGTATCGCTGTGAGATAGACGCACATCGTATAGGTGCCGTAGATTTCAGAGGCATGCTCTACGCTGAAGCCTAAACCACCCTGCACCACCGGCGCTACCATGAACAAAACTAGAATTGCACGCATACCATAGTAGCTAAAGCGCTCCCATAGTTCAGTGAAGAACAAGACGTTGAGGCCGCGGGGGTGCCCGCCTATACCGCCTGTTTCTAACGCTTGGCTGTCAATGGCTGCATTCATTTATTACTTCGTTAACCACCATACATAAGGAACTATCAATCGTTGAGCTAGCTACGAAACCCTATAATACAGCCACTTTAAAGCCAGATGATTGAACAATAAGGTGGGTCATTAAGCATATGCAATTGACTCAGGCCTCATGTCATGGGCGTTAGAACGTTGTCTGCGAGCGCTTCAAGGCGGTTGTAAATTTCTTTGATTTGAAACCCTTGCTCTGTGACGCATTGGAAGAATTTATCTTGACGGGTCTGCGAGGCTTGATAGTGGGCGTTTTCATGAGGTTGATGCTTGTTGGGTTTCAGGGCTTGTATATAGCGCCGTTATATAAAGTGAGTCATTCATGCTGTATTGCGTTAAGTGTGAGAGCGGGCTTATGATTGCTGCATAGAAACGAAATCGAATCCCCTTGGTTCACTCCCCGCACCTTCATTAAGGTCGTTGATTTGTAACTTTTGGTGGAAACTGCAAGAGAAGCTTCCCCGAGCCCCTCTGACAGAGCTGTTTGTCTTACTGACATAAGCGCGTTTCGCTTTCTGCTTAAATCCCACAACAAACATACCGACTGCATTGCAAAGCTGAGCTTTGTGGTGCCACCGTCGGCAATACTAGGAGAAGATCATGAGAAATTCAGCAGACGTTTCGGAAAGAGCCGAACTTCATGAAGAAAAGGGTAACTATGTAGAAGCTGAAAGACTCTACAAGAAAGCCCTAGTGCTGAAGTCCAAAGAAACTGGTGAAGAATCTTTCGAGCTCGTTCCTTATCTATACAATTTGGGTATGACACAGTTTGCCACTGATAAGCACGATGATGCGCTGACCTCTTTCAATCGCTTACTCAATCTCTTGACCCTGCAACAAGCTGAAATCAGCAGCGAAATCAAAGAAGTTCGCTACTTGATCAGCGAAGTCTACCGCGAGCAAGACGAGGAAGCGATGCCTATTTCTGTAAGCGCCTAACTTATGTCTTAATGTGGCGGGGATTACATCCCCGCCTGAGCAGCGGTGGGCAACTTGCCAGCTTGAAAGGCTTGGCACTGTTCTAGGTTGGCAAGGTCCATTTTGAAGTCTATCCAGTTGTTTTGTTCGTCGAGAACGGCCATTTTCCATTCACCAACTGTTCCATTGGGAAATTCCCAGGTGATTTGCGCGCCGGCCTCGTTAGTAAATCCTTCACCTTGTACGTGAACGATGCCTGGTTCGAGCTTTTTCAAATTAGTCCAAACTTCGTTGAAAATAGCCCAGCCTTTTTCATCATAAAAAGCCTGATGGGGCTTGAAATTAAAAACCACCTGTACTGAATGCATATATTGACAAAGCCAGCGTACTGCTGAATGTGGCATGACTGGCTCTTTGTCGTCCAAAAGCGCACGTACAGCATCGGCAATATAGTCGTCAAATTCTTCTTCACCCCGCTCGTAGCGGTCAATTTCGGCTACAGGGTCGCCGTTATCTAAATAGAGGGCAATTTGCGACCAAGTGCCGCTGCCTTCTTCTTCATCACTTTCAATTTCGGCATCAACCAGCGCGTCGACTAGCCACTGGGCTACAGCGTCTGTTGAAAGGGCTACATTTTTTGTGCCAAAGAATTCCATTCTGCTAGTTATAGCCTTTTGGCCCTAGTTCCGGCAAGTGCAGCAAAGGTTTTACCCAGGTTGTCGACCAGTTCTGTAAACATATCGAGATCAATTTTGTCTGGGGTATCTTCTGCTGTGTGGTAATAGGGATAGCGAAAGGGTGCAGTGTCTGTAACCATTATTGCTGGATAATCCATCTGCCAAAAACACATATGATCAGAAAGCGAGACGCCGGGCGTGCTTTCTGGGGCAGCTATTGTTTGAAATGGAAAATTTGATTGTTCTTGAAAGAGCTTCTTTGTTTCTTCAAGCAGAGCCTTTGAGTTGATATTGGCGACGAAAGCAATGAAGTCGCCAGTATCTGGGTAGCCGCTTACCCCTGGCGGATATTTCTGACTGCCTGGCTCTTTGCTGAAATAGCCCATGGTTTCTAGAGAATACATGGCTATGACTTTCTCACCTCGCCCTTTGCAGGCTCTGGCATAATTGAGGCTGCCCATGCCGTCACCGGCAAAATATGGCGATTCTTCATTGGCAAAGGCGGCTAGCCGAATATTTCGTTTGGGTTGGCAATTTTTCAGCATGTCGGCCAAAGCAAGAATGGCTGCAATTCCTGTGCCATTGTCATTGGCCCCTGGCGAACCTTTCACAGTGTCATAATGGGCGCCAATTACTATTGTTTCTTGGGTTTCTTTGCTTACTTGAGTTTCATGAGTTGCTTGATATCCTGCACTATTGTTTGTAGCTGTGCCGGGTACAAGTACTTCGACATTGGCAAAGTTTGTCCCCTCAAAATTAAATTGCTGCCTTTGCGGTTCCAGGCCAGTTTGAGCAAATATTTCTTCAATATACTGAGCTGAAGCATCCAGCGATCCAGGGTTAGAAAGATTGCGCTCGCCGATACCTATGGCCAAGTGATCGAGGTAACTTAAAAGTGACGACTTTAGATTTTTATTCAATCGATTTTGTCTTTCTTCTTATTCAAGTTCGATTTAGTCAAGTTCTTCGTGGCTGCGGTCAATCAAGTGCTCAAGGGCAAGTAAAGTGTATCGTTCGAAGCGATCGGCTGAGAGTGCTTTGCCTTCGACGTTCCATGATATTTGAGGCTGGCTTTGAAAATTGCTTTCAGTGCTTATATGGGAGTTTCTCTCGTTATTTCGCTCTCTATTTCCTTCAAGGTTTCCGCTCAGGCCAATCTCGGCTTCAAATACCATCAGGGGCTGATGGCAAGCTTCTTCATTAGATAAGCCCATCACACGGTCGGCGGCGAAAATGAAAAATTCTATTTTGCCTTGCAGACCTCGTACTACCAGACTCAATTTGCTTGTGGAAAATCGACTGCGGTAGTAGCAGGTTGATTTTGACGGCTGCCTTTGCCTATCTAGTTCAATAGCTTCGCAAGAGCGAGTGGGGGCAACGCAGCTAAGGTGAAGTTCTTTGACGCGATTGATGCGATTAATCTCTTGGGTGTAAGGCTCAAGCAAGGCAAAAATGCGATCAACTAAGGCCATGGTGCCTTGATCTATGGCAACTCTTGCCTGTTCAGCAGATATTTCTGTTTGGCTTGCCCGGTCGGAGTAAGCCAAAGACTTTTGCGTCAAATAGGCAAGGTAGTCGGGGCGCACATTTTGCGACTGCGAGCGATAGTTGTCAATTATGGTTTGTTTTAAATCGACACTGCCGTGAGAAGCTGATCGCATTAAATACTCATTCGAAAGAAGAGGTTATTGCTTAAGAATACCTATAGTCAAGCGGTAATCGTAGTTAATAAATGCTCAGAGTCTTATGTATATACAATTAGGGTAGAGCAAGTCTCACGCAGTGTTTGAGCGATAGATTAACGACGGCCGATCAAATCAGCGACAATTAAGCAAATCTACGCCGACTAAGTAAATTAACGACGGCCAATCAAGTCGGCTGCAGCAATGGCATCGGCCACCGCCTCAGCGGTGACAACAAAGGGTTCATTGTGGGCTGTCTCACCAGGGGCTGTCGCCCGCGAGGCAATTTGCATGATTTGACTGCGGTTCAAATTGGCCAAACCGACAGCGGCCAGGTTAGTCGGGAGGCCTACGCTCCAGCAAAACTCAAGAACATCTCTCAGTACATCTTGGCTCTTGCCTTCTAAGACGAGTTGAACAATTAAGCCAAAGGCAACTTTCTCACCGTGCATATAAGCGTGGGTCTCTGGCATGGTAGTTAGGCCATTGTGTACCGAATGGGCTACGGCCAGACCACCAGATTCAAAACCTAAACCTGACAGTAGTGTGTTGGCTTCAACTAGACGTTCAAGGGCTGGTGTTACTGCCTGGGCTCGCACTGCATTTAGTGCGGCCAAACCGTCTTCTAAAAGGGTCTCATAACATAGGTGTGCTAGAGCTGCAGCACTAATAGTAGTGCCACCCCCTACTTGGTTAGCCTTTCTTGCCTCCATTACTGTTCTTGCTTCAAACCAGGTGGCAAGAGCGTCACCCATACCCGCTGTTAGAAGCCTTGGTGGAGCTTTAGCAATTACAGTGGTGTCAACCAAAACGAGATCGGGGTTGCGCTTGTAGAAGAGATAACGCTCCACGGCACCAGCCTCGGTGTAAACTACCGACAGTGCACTACAAGGAGCATCACTAGAGGCCGCTGTGGGGCAATTTATGGCCGGTAAATCAAGTTCGGCTGCCACAGCGCGCGAGGTGTCTAATACTTTGCCACCACCGGCGCCTATCACTGCCTTCGCTGCGAAATTCTCAGCTGTCTTTTTCGCTCTATCAATTTCTTCTCTGGAACATTCACCAGCAAAATCGAATATTTCATATTCAATTTCTGCTTTTTTGAAGGTTTCTTGCCATGCTGTTTCTAGGTGTCTCTTCGCTGATTTACCGGCAACTATAAACACAGGGCCAGTCAAACCAAGTTTTGCCATCTCTTGTCCAAGAGAATGGGTGGCATCTCGACCTTGCACATAGCGGCTTGGTGCACAAAAAATTGAGAGCATAGCTAGTTATCTCCAATCATCAATTACGAAAACACCTGGTCTATTGAAGCCATCATGTTGGGCTCTGAGCATGGCCACCCCAACTACTTTGATTTTAAAGCCATTTGCAAGCATGGTCTTGTAGGCTTCATGTCTAGCTGTATTTACGCCTGCCAACATATGAGTAACACCGACTTCGCAACTGAGTTTGAGGCACTCTGATAGCAGTCGAGCAAACTGCTCTTCATTGCTGGCTGCGGCAAATTTGATGTAACAACTATTACTAGTGGCTTCAGAGCCATGGCCATAGTGGCATACAGCAAAACCAACTGTTGCACCATCACTAGTATTTTTACTTTCACTCTCAATAAAAACAGTTTCGCCGATTTTACAGCTTGCCAGTGCATTTATTTCAACGCTTAAATCAAGGCCGGGATAAATACCATCGCATAAAAGTCTGGCAGATTCTAAATGCGCCTTTTGCCCGGCGCTATCTAATTGCGAGAAGCGAGTCGATTGGCGTTGGGCTGCTCCTGTGGCCGCTGAGTGTTTGCTAACATCTTGAGTAAGATCTTTGCTAACTTCTTTGCTCATCAGCACTGTTAGCTGCTTTGGCCAATAGTCAAACTTTTGATACAAAGCTAAATGTTTCGGGCTATTAGAAAATGTATAAAGTCCTGCTAAATCAATATTTTTATCAATGAAGAACTGATCAGCTCTTTCGATTAATGCCTGTGCCAGTCCAGTCCCCCAATATTCTGGCAGAACTACTAGTGGTCCGAAAAATCCAAACGAACCCCAAGGTGTGCAGAAAATTGCTGCCACTAATTTGTTATCGATGAAGGTTCCGAAGGCACCATCGGCTGCAACTGCAAAGCGGCTTGCTAGGCTGGCACCGCTGTTAAATAAGTTAGGATCAGCAATACCAATGTGCTTAGCAAATGCCACGCGCACAAGGGCTTCTATTTCAGACAGATGGTTTGTATCTAAAGCTTTAATTTTCATGATTTTATTTCAAGGCAAAATAGACTGGTTCGTTTCCAATTTTCCATTTTATATTGCATCCAAGGCTGGCTCTTTGATCTTCTGATACAGGCTTGTCGGCTAGAGCAGCATCAATGGCGGCGCGCAGATCATGGCCCGTCGGTGGAATGTTATTGCCTGGTCGGCTATCGTCGAGCTGGCCGCGATAAATTAAGCTGCGATCCCGCGAAAAGAGAAAGAAGTCTGGGGTGCAAGCGGCACTGTAGGCTTTTGCCGTTTCTTGGCTAGGGTCGTAGCAAAGAATGAAAGGAAGTGATTCTGCTATGGCGAATTGCTTTAGGCTTTCGGGCGAATCGTCAGGATAAGTTTCCGCGTCATTGCTTGAGATGGCTACTATGGCCACTTCTCTTTCAGAGTAGTCGCGGGCTAAGCGCAATAGTTCGTCTTTGACATGAACCACATAGGGGCAATGCTTGCAGATGAACATGACGAGCAAGACTTTAAACTCTGAAAATGTTGCCAGTGATATTTCTTGGTTTGTGAGGACATCACTGAGATTGAAATCGGGCGCCTTAGTGCCCAGTGCAATCATTGTCGATTCAGTTCTTGCCATATTTCACCTATTTTGTATTTCGACCTTAAGACTATACCTTGCTCGATATATCTTGATCGATATAGCTTGCCGAAAGTTCCAGGTTGCAACCACTAAACCCTCCAAACTGGCCGTGAATGTAGTAAAGTTCGCAGCTAGGTTGTAAGTTGGGTTGTAAAAGGGAAGATTTGACCTATGTCTGAAGTTAAGGTAACTCTACAGAGTGCAGCAGAGAAAGAGTTGCAAGAAAAGCTCGAAGAGATGGAGCTGCGCGTTAAAGGCATACTTGGCGCGATTCCCGCTGGGGTGGTCTTTATAACCCTTGACGGCCGCATTGAAGCCATAACTGAACAGTTTGAAATGCTCTCCGAGTATGGCTCAAGAGATATTTGCAACCGCAATATCAGCAAGTTTTTACAAACTGAGTTAAGCGACTCAGAATTGGCAAAGCGCTTGGCTGATTGCTGCGCTGAAGGTTTAATCAGTGCCGAAGGTCTGAAGAAAAGTGGTGGAAAGGTGCCCATTAGGCTGACTGTCTCTATGATAAATACAGCAGAAGGCGTGGGTATGATGCTCTGTGTTCTTGATGCATCGAAGCAAGGCGTTTTGTAGAGTAACTAATTTGAAGAATAGCTATTAGGAATTAAAGGGAAGCAATGGCATTTGAAGTTTATATTGCCCTCGGCGATTCGATGACCATCGACGAATATCCTGCCGGCGACGCTGAAAGGCTTGGTCTCAATTGCCGAAAAGATATTGGAGCTGCTGCACTACTTTACAAAAATGACCCGCAGCTCTTTCCTGAGCTAGAAGGAAAAGACCTCGCTTCGGCTCATCCGCGAATCAAGTTTGCTAATTTTGCTTACGATGATGCCACTACTGAAGACATGCTCTCCGAAGAGAAGATGCGGGCATTGCATCAGTATTCTACGGCTCATTGTCTTGTTACTCTGACAATTGGCGGCAATGACATGCTCAAGATTTTTAGAGCCATTCCGGCAAACAATGTCAAAGCACTTACGAGTGCCACCCAAGAAGTGCACACTAGATATTTGCAATTACTGAAGCTGATAAAGGCCACTGTGCCTGCCAGCACTATTCTGCTCACTACTCTCTATGACCCTACAGATGGTACTGGCATATTGCCCACTACAACCATGGGTACTGGTACTCTCCCGGTCACTTTTATTGAACAGTTCAATACATTTGTAGAGTCATGTGCGAAAAGACAGCGCGCTGCTTTTGCCGATGTCTATTCCCATTTTCGTGGCCATGGTGCTGAGTGTGGTCGCAAAGATAATTTTTGGTATTGCCCCTTGCAGCCTATTGAGCCAAGCTATCAGGGTGCCAGTGAAATTAGGCGTGTCTGGTTCGATACCTTGCAAGCTGAGAAATTTATTTAGGTGACCGATTTCGACCTTTATTTAGCGCTTGGTGATTCGATGAGTATCGATTTCTATCCTGCCGCAGATGCTGGTCGCGATGGTAATAGTGGTCGGGATAGTATTGGAGCGGCAGCGCTTCTGTACGAGAACGACTCTACCCTGTTTCCGTATTTTGTCGAGCGCGATCTTAAGAGTCTGCTGCCTTCTATTAAACACACAAACCTTACTTTCGACGGTGCCACTACATTTGATTTTCTGGATCCGGACAGACTGAAGAGCATCCCGAGTTATAGAGGTAAGACTCTGGTCACATTGACATTGGGTGGCAATGACCTTCTACAGGTCATTGGTAGTAAAGCTCGAGGCAATTTAGTCGACCTAACGAAGTCTGTTCGTGAGCTTGCAAACCGCTACGAAGAAGTGCTTACGATGATTCGAAAAAAGCTTCCGAACAGTGTGGTTATTCTTACCACGGTGTACGATCCAACCGATGGCACCGGCATATTGCCAACAAGCTCGCCTTTGTTTGAAAGCGCTCTGCCTATAGAGTATTTGCATACTTTCAATGATTTTGTGCGGTCTTGCGCAGCAAAATCTCCGTTTTTATTGGCAGACGTTCATAAACACTTCGATGGTCATGGTGCTCTGTGTGGCGCGGCAGAGAAGTTTTGGTATTGGAAGCCCAGCCCTATTGAACCGGGCTATCAGGGTGCCAGTGAAATTAGGCGTGTCTGGTTCGATACCTTGCAAGCTGAGAAATTTATTTAGGTGCATCCGGCTTTTCTCTGCTCATGTGCAACGTGATTTTTTCGTATTGCCACCATTGTTTTGAATTTAGCTATTAACTATAGTGCGGTGAGTAAAGCTCACTTGGTATTAGCCCATGACTGATCGCACACAAGAAATTGCAGAGCCTCTCCGTGAACTAAATGGGATCGTGCAAGCTGCCCAGCAGGCCTATGAATCTACGGTTACTCTTTCAAATGGCGATCGCAAGCTTGCAAGTCTCAAGGCTGTGGGCGCAGTGCAAGTCGATTGGACGTCTGCCAAGTCAGATACTGAAACTCCATCGGCCCAGCTGTGGTTCAAACAACCATCAGAAGCTCTTACAACCCTTGTAACTGACAAGCAGACGTTTTTTCAGATCGACACTCCACTGGGAAGGGTTCCAGGGGGAGCGAGGCAACATCTCTACTTCTACGATGAGGCTGGCAAGCTGCTAGAGCAATCTAAGGCTGCTGGACCAATTTTAGATGGCGTTGGCAACAAATTTGGCAGCAGGGGTGTGGCGGTCGACAAAAACAATTTAGTTCTTTGGACTGATGATAGGGGTGTCTTTCATAAACGCTCGTTGAACAATCAGCATTGGGTGGTTTCGGACTCACCGTTAAAGTAGTTGCCGAATCGGTAAATTCGCCTACTCTAGTACTCCCAGTGATTGCCTATCGGGAGTATAGGCTTTCGACTTGGGCTTTATCGTGGCATGTCTAGGTTATATGATGCGGTCCTGGGTCGTCTCCCGGTTGAAATTCCGGTCTGCGCCCAAGTTCTCTATTGAGGTCTCCTTGCAGTTGTGCCTCTGCCTGATCGGAGATTACCACCATTTGGAGTTTCTCTACTTTGAATTCAACTGATTGTAATTCGAGAGCCACTTCGCTCAGCGTCTTTTGCAGCTTGCCTTGATCTAAGTCGCTGCCACTTGCCAGCTTTTCAATCACTTGACGAATTTTATTGATCCGCTGACTAGGTGATGAAAGAGTCATGACGGCGTTGCCTGCTCCTCCATCTGGAGATGATGGGGCTTTGGTTTGGCGCGAAGAGCCCGGTGCTTCGCCTCCTCCACGTCTTCGCAGTTCTTCTTCAACCTCCTCTATCGTTATGTTGTTTACTTGCATGGGGCCTTGGCAGATTTCTTGCCAGGGGGCCCCGGCGATGGCCTGCCTCACTATTACTTCAAAAACTTGGCTGCGCACGCCAGCTCCATATTTACTACCATCATTATTGGTACTGGCAGTATTTGATAAACCCAATATCTTGCCTATCACTATTTCTGTTGCACTCTTGTGTGTAGCTGGGGTTTCTTCTGAGCTACCAATGCTTCTTAAATACTGTTGCATGAGGGAAGTCTCGTGCTTACTTGTTCCACAGTTCGGACAAAAGAACCAATCTGCTTGGAGATCATTTTTGCAGCTCTTGCAATTTTCACAGTTCATTTTGAAAACCTCTTGTCGTCATTCTCTAGTGGCCGAATAAATCTTCAGCCCCAGCCTGGGCACCTTTGTCCATGTTGAGTTCGTTGAAAGTTTTCACTGCCTTGAGGTTGACTGGTAGGTCTAGCCAATTCTTAGGTGGTGTTACTATCTGGCAAGATGTGGTCTCTAAGGCAATGTTGGTGTTGTGTGTCATCTTCTTGTAGGTGAAATGAATAGGTAATAGAGAACAGGAGGGCACGCCGTAGATTTGCTCTAAGATTCGACAAGCTGGTGCTGGTAGGTTGACGTTTGTGGCTTGATACTCAGCTGCGTATGGAGATGTTTTTTGAACTAGTCCTTGGCTGTACTGTTTGAGCTGATCCTTTGACCATGCTTTAGTAGTACTAAAGTTTTCGCAGGTAAATCCAGAATCTTCTTTGCGGCCGACATGCTCAACTGGAATCAACCAAATGTTGGGCAGGCCTAGCATTGGAAGCGATTTGCACATATCATTTACGGGTGCGAAATTTGCTAGTTTTGGTCGCCAAATGTTTCCTGAAAGTAGGGAGAAACCAATTGGATTCCAGAGCGGTGGTCGAGCAATAAAAGTAATTCCCGAGCGTTTACACGAAGCTCTTAGGCCGCTGCCGTTGAAAAAGACGTCAAATTCGCCGAGAATTAAGCTCTTCTGCCTAAGCGACCAGGCTTTCCCCGGTGGCAGCTTGGTAGTTTTGCCGTTAAATAAAGCACTTTCTGCTTTATAAGAAGGGCCTGAAAAAACCGGCTCTATGCTGATAAAGAGAAGCACAACTAAGAGTAAGGCTAGTCTTGTTTGTATCAATTGGCCTACGACCATTAACTCTATAGAACACGAACTAACTTGCTACTTAATACCCATTTTGACTGCCAGCCATTTCTTTGTGCGGGGGAAGAAGCGAAGTACATTCTCAGTCATGTCGTTATATCCACCGAGCATAAAGCCAAATAGCTCCGAGCAAGTCTCGCGAGGCCCCCAATCGTCTTCTTTCATGAAAGTAGCAAGGGTTTCAGACATTGGCGAAGAAATCGAGGCCTTGTCGGCTTCCCACTCTTTTCGCAAGGCTGGGTCTTTAGAAATAACCATGTTGTCATCGAGTAGTTGAAAACACATGTTCAATGTGGTTTGACGCAGATGCTTTGGTGGTCTTGGGTCGCTGAGCGAAGTAGTACCACTGATTCTGGCCCGCTCGTAGATACTCATATCTTTGCCGTAAATGCGACCAGGCAGTGCAGCTAAATCTACTCCTGATTCATCTGGACCTTCCTTAGCTGTATCTGGCCAGCGGTCAATCAGGTTAGGCGAGAGGGTGACATGAGCCTCTGCTGTATCATCCAGCTTTTTTCTCAGTGGAGTTGGCAAGGCAGCTATAGCGTCTTTTACAGCTTTGATAGAGGCCGGGCTCACTGGTGGATGGCCGAACTTAGGTGGAATAATATCGACGCGAGCCATCAGGCCTTCATCACCAGCTGTTGCAGTGCTTGTACCTGCGGCACCACCAGCAGGGGCTGCTGCTTGTGCGGTAGCCGCTGCTGGCAAGCCGAGGCGCGAGCGTAACGAGTCAATTGACTTTTCAGCTGTAGTTGCTTCACTTGTGCCTTTGAATGATTGGGCGATGATCTCATAGGTCTGTAAGGCCCGTTTGTACTGTCCCATAGCGACAAAACAATGAGCACTGTAAAGCCATACAGAAGCACTCTTGTTACCCCCCTGGATAGACTTACCAAAGTGATCCGAGGCCCCTTTGAAATTCTTCAAGGCATAGTCCTTCACTCCAGCTGAATACTCACTGTCGTTTGCCGCTACTAGGGGCAGTGGCAGCAAAACGGCAATTGAGCTACTCAAAAGCGCCGCAGTAAAAATAGCGGCTGCTGACTGAATTTTCTGATTTGTTTTCAACTGAGGGCCTCTTCTTTGGCAAACAACATGTTTGCAAGGACAAATTATAGACTGAAGTTTGGAGTGAATGTAGTCAAGCGATTGTTTCATTATTGATTGATTGGTCACAGTTTGGTCACTAAATAGTCACCGTTCGGTTTTGCGTCATCGCTATGGTTGATGCATGTTCGAACTGGAACCTAATCGCACTTACTAGTCGGTTCAATCAAAAGCAGACGAATCGCAGACCGACAAACTTTCTTTGAGGGCTATGCACAATGTATGACAGCTTAAGCGCTACAGATAATGTAGTTTCGCAACCAGAGCAAGCAGCGGATGGCAGTCTTCGCCTTCTGGATGAGGCGAGCAATACAACAATTTTTGCAAACCCAAGCGACGGTGTTCAGGCTACTCAGCAGCTCGTCGATGCTGGTCAGGTTCCCGCCCTTGAGATTGTTTCATCTAACAGTAGTGAATCGTTCAACGCTATGATTTCAACTGATGGACTCAACATATTCAATAGACCCGGCCGCGGCCATTCCGATTATTTTACAGAAGTCGATGGTATGGACGATCAAGGTTACATTTGGAACGGCACAGATGGTGCTATTACCAAAACTGGTATAGATAGCTTCATTGCTGAGGCAGATGCCACTCCTCGAGGACGCTCTATAAATCCATATAAAGACTCGTATGTCGACTCCCTCAGACAGTTCTCTGAAAATTGGGACAGCCCGGAAATGGCACCATTTAAGGAAACGCAAGATTCGATGACTAGAGAATCGTTTGCCGCTGGTCTAGAGTCACTGGCCACAGATGTAGAGCCAGTGACTGCAGATGTAGAGCCAGTGCCTGCAGATGTTGAGCCAGTGCCGCAAGATCAAGTACAAATTGCCGATGATATAGACCAGTCGCAGGTACCGATCGTCGAGGGTATCAACACCGACCCAGCAGAAGTTTCTGGAGAAGTTTCAGCAGAAGTTTCAACAGAAGTTTCTGGAGACACTCCAGCCGCCGTTTCGACCGCTCCAATAGACGGTCCGGTAGACATGCCAGCTGAAGCACCAGCTGCGACTTTGGCCCTCAGTGAAGAGACTACTGAGCTATCGCTGGTTCGGTTGGGCGAAGGACCATACCAAGTTGCCGAGCGTCTACTTTCTTCTGGCGACATTGCCACCAGCCACGATGAAGTGATGGCACTTGTGCGGGCGATGCAAACACAATACCGTGAAGAGCATCCAGAAGATCCAAATTTGGCAGGCTTGAAAGTAAATCATCAGTTTCTTTCACCTGAAAATCTAGACTCACTGTTGAACTCGATATCTGATCCGGCAATGAGAGACAGTATTGCAGCAAAGCTACTGACACCTGCCGAGACTGCAACTGGTGATGCGGTTAGTACTGATGCAGCAGTTACCGACTCAGCAACTGCCGAAGATCAATCAGTCTCGCAAGAATCAGACACACCAGCCGTTGAAGGTACTGATTATTTCAGTGAAGTTGATGGTATAGATTTTCAAGGAACAGTAGAAGACCGAAATGACGGTGTTATCACCAAGTCTGACATAGACATGTTCCTCAGCGAAAGTGTTGCTAATAACGATATGTCGTCAAGCTCCGGTGACCCAATGAGAGATCAGTTTGTAGAATCTCTTAGGTCAATCTCTGAGAATTGGGACAGCCCCGTATTGGCTGCATACAAAAGTGCTCAAGGTGCAATGACGAGAGAATCACTTGCTGCTTCAATTGAATCTTTGCCACAGCGGCAAGAAGAAGTTGCAGCTGAGAGTGATGCCATAACTGAGCATATTGATGCCAATCAACCAGAGGTTTCTCCTCTAGTACTCAGTGAAACAACTGCTGAGCTGTCCCAAGTTCGTAACGGAGAAGGGCCGTACCAAGTCGCTGCTCGCGTACTCGCATCTGGGGGGAGTTCTGCCAGCAATTCGGAAGTGACTGCATTGATGCGGGCAATGCAAGCTCAATACCGTCAAGAAAATCCCGATGATGCCAATATGGCTGGTCTAAGACAAGGACAGCAGCTTCTTACTACAGAGACTGTAACAAGCGTACTAGATAACATTTCAGATGCAGCATTGAGAGCCAGTATTGAAGCCAAAATTGCCCAGCAAGATAGCTGATTCTTGATGGTTCGATTGTGCTGACCTAGGGCCCTTGAGTTTGGTCACAGCTTGGTCACGGAACAGTCACCAATTGGTTTTACTGCGCCACTATTCTACTTACATAACCGCCGCACACCTTACTAGAGGACATACAAATGCCATCAGCTCAACACGAAGTCAATCAAGTTAGAGAAGCTCAACAGAATCCGCAAACCGATTCGATTCTTAAGGGTGCTTTAGATCAAATGATGAACGAAGTTCACTCTGATCGAGGCCCGAAAAACCTGAAGAATGATCAGGGAGAGGGTCCGAAAGAAGCCTTGAACGGTAAAGAAGCCCTAGATAAAGCTCAGAAGATGAACGAAAAAATGGACAAGGGAGTCCTTGAGTTCACTCCACTGTTCCCCAACAAACCAAATGCCGATGGCTGTTTGCCAAATCTTAGAAAGCAAGAAATGATGCAGCAAGCTTACGATATGAAAGATAAAAAGTTCGATGGCCAAAGTCTTCACAAGCAGGGTGCACAATCAGCTGAAAGTGATAGAAGATAAAATGAAACATGTTCCAGGGTACTATCAATTCTCAGGCATGTCTCTATACTCAGACATCCTGTGAGCATTGACTGAAGTGTTAACAGATACTGACTACCCTACGCAACGGGCAGTCAGTATTTGTCTTAATGACGAACGCGGATCAGTCTGGGTTCACCCTTTGCAAAAGCAGCGGAGTTTATATGGTTCAAGCGTTGTCACCGGATATTTTGCAGTGTTCAGACGAGCCAATTCGTATCCCGGGGTTGATTCAGCCCCACGGTGTTTTGCTGGCACTGCGCGAGCACGATCTGTCGATAGTGCAGGTCAGCGCATCTGCCCTTCAGCTGTTTGGCTTTGCTCCTGAGGAACTTCTTGGTCAGTCTCTGCAAATGCTTATCGGTGAACAGGAACAGTCAAACTTGTCTCGGGACCTCGCTGCCAAGAGCTTGGCGCAAATCAATCCCTTGCACTTAGAGGTGCTCTGTCAGTCAGAGTCAAAGCACTTCGACGCTTTAATTCATCGTTCCGGCGGCCTTCTCATTTTTGAATTTGAAGTATCAACAGAATCTGAACCTTTGTCATCGCTGGAGTTCTTTCGCACGAGCCGGAATGCTGTAGCCACGGTTCTCGAAAGTAACGACCGACAGGCGCTGCTTGATAACATGGCTGAATTCGTTCGGGAGTTCAGTGGCTTCGAGCGGGTAATGGTCTATTTGTTCGATTCCGAATGGAATGGCGTTGTACAGGCCGAATCTAAAACTGACACAGTTAAGGGTTATCTGGGTTTGAAGTTTCCGGCCAGTGACATTCCTGTGCAAGCTCGTGAACTATACCGACAAAATTACCTTCGCCTGTTGGTGAGTACCGAGGCAGTGTCATCACAGCTTGTGCCGCAGAATAATCCTCTGACAGGTTTGCCTCTTGATCTCAGTGGCGCTATTTTGCGCAGCATGTCCCCTGTGCACGTAGAATATTTGCAGAATATGGACGTGTCTGCGTCTATGTCACTTTCGTTAGTCTGGAATGGTGAACTCAAAGGATTGTTATGTTGTCACCATTCCTCACCCCTGCGAGTGGAATATCGTGTCAGGCAAGTTTGTGATTTCCTGGCTCGTCTCGTTTCGCTAAAGCTGCAAGATTTCGAAGAGGCAAAACGCTTTAACAAGCTGATGCAATTGGAGAGTATTCGAAAGGATCTGGCGCACCAGGTTTCTCAATTGGCAGATATTCCTGCGGCCATGACAAGTAGTCGATTGTTGTTACAATTGGCTGATGCTAAGGGCGCCGCTGTGATTTGGAATGGAAGGACATTGCTGCTCGGGAGCACGCCAGACGCTAACGAGATCGGCAATCTCCTCAACTTTGTTTGTGCGACGACCAAAGAATCAATCTTCTCAAGCGATCATCTAGCTAGCTCCTTTGCCGATGCAAAAAAATATCAAGATGTGGCAAGCGGCCTACTGGCTATGCGCATTGGCTTGGGTGATTCTCGTTGGATATTGTGGTTTCGTCCGGATCAGGTTAAGGAAGTAAGCTGGGCCGGAAAGTCCGAGCTGATCATAGATGAAGCCTCTATGCGCTTGCGACCGCGTAAGTCGTTTGAGGTCTGGAAGGAAAAATATGAAGGCACTTCTGTCTCGTGGGCTAGAGCTGAAATTCAATGCGTTGAGGAATTTCGAACTGGCATAATGGACTTGGTAATGGCTGCGGAAGAAAAGGAACATGCCGCTGATCTGGATGAGCAAATTGCAGAGTTGAATGCCCTAAACGAGCAACTCGACCATACATTGACTGAACTGCGAGTGGCTAGGGATGCGGCTTTGGATGCCTCCCGCCGGAAATCTGAGATAGTTTCGATGGTGAGCCACGATCTGCGCGCTCCACTGACTTCTATAAGAGGATCTCTATCGCTACTGCATAGCGGGTTAATCAATAAGCCTGAAGATGTGGCTGCACTCATTCGCATTTCTTATGAAAGCACTGAATTTTTGCTAAAGTTGATAAACCAACTTCTTGATCTAGAGGGTCTTGAATCTGGCAAGGTCTCTATTGTCAAAGCTGCGGTAGAGCTTCATGAGCTCGTTGAGCAGTCATTTCAGCTGGTCTCAGCTAATGCCGGAAGCGCTAAAATCTCGTTATTAAATACAGTCTCGAAACGCACCATTCTGGGCGACAAGCAGCGTCTTCTTCAGGTGCTAGTCAATCTTGTTTCCAATGCCATCAAATTTTCTCCTGCTGACTCGACAATTTTTGTCTCATCGTCTTCCGACCAGGCGATTCCCTGTATTAAAGTTACCGACCAGGGCCGCGGTGTGCCCGATGCATTTAAGGAAACTATCTTCCAGCGATTTAAACAAGTAGAAACCGAGGACCGAACCCACAAAGGTGGTGCCGGTCTGGGTTTGGCTATCTGCAAAAATATCGTTGAAGCCCATGGCGGGAGCATTGGGGTGGATAGTGAATTAGGCAATGGCAGCACATTTTGGTTTGCCCTGCCCGACAAATAAAATAGCATTGCTCATTTGACAACGAAGAGGCTTCGGTGGACGAATAGACCTTGGAAATTTGCAGAAATAGAGTCAATTGGTTTTACCCAGCTAGCTCTTGGGGATAAACATTTTATGCTTAGACCTGCTTCTCTTAAGTCAAAGATATTAATACTGATATCCGTGCCACTGATTGTGCAGCTGGCCATGCTTGGTACTGTTGCTCACTTGCAGAATCAAGCCGAAGATGAGGCCAAGCGGGCAGAATATTCGCGCAAAGTAGCCGATGAGGTAATCGCTATTACTCGTGAACTTGTTACTGTGAGAACAGATTTTGGTGACGAAGACTCCCTGAGGGCAAATCCAAATCTAACTTTGGCATACCAAAAGATGAGCGAGAACATTAGCAGGCATATTCTCAATATCAGAGAGATGACCAAAGACCAGCCAGACCTTTCTGCGTCAATGAACACAGCTCTCTTTAAGTTACGTCAATCAGAAGACTTGATGACTCAAATAAGGCAGCAGTATCGGGCCGCCAAACGTGCAGACAGCGCAGACCGCATGGTTCTGTGGCTAAAGCTTCGCGATGTCTCGCGCGACTTATCCAATCAGGTGTTAAGTTTGGGCGATGCTGGTAAGGCAGTGGCTGACGCTAGTCCTGAGAAGCAGAGGCAGTTTCGAGCACAGGTGCAGCAAGTCTTGATGATCGGAGGTGTAGCAAATATATTGCTAACACTAGTTTTTGGCTTCATTTTGACGCGTAGTATCGTTAGCCGACTCAACATCATGAACGATAACAGTTACCGTTTAGCTAGCAACAAGGCGCTAAACCAGCTTGTTTCAGGTGGCGATGAAATAGCAAAGCTCGATAGAGTTTTTCATAGGATGGCTAATCAGTTGCGCGAAGCTGTGAGCAAAGAACGGGTTATTCTAGAAAATGCCAGCGATTGCATTTGTTCATTTGACTCGCGTCTCAAGTTTGTTAGCGCCAATCCTGCGTGCGAAGAGCTGTTTGGCTTGACTGCCGACGAAATGATTTACACTAATTTTTTCGACTATGTTGATCCAGTAAGCAAAGATGAGGCTCGTGCTTACCTTGATCGAGTGAAAGATGGTGCCAACGAAAAATCCCTAACTCTGACTATCAACCGCACTGATGGTGAGCAACGGGAAGTGCTCTGGTCTGCACAGTGGGCGCAGCAGGAAGGCACAGACGACCGTGTTAAAGGTGACCGCAGTAAAGATGGGGTATTGATTAGCATCTTTCATGACGTCACTGATGAGCGCGCTGCCGAGCGCTTAAAGCAAGAAGTTGTGGCTATGGTCACTCATGATTTGCGCACTCCGCTTACAACTGTGCAGAATTATTTGCAGTTTCTAGGCGATGGAATTTACGGTGACGTAAGTGAGAAGGCGACGAAGTATCTGCCTGGCGCTCTGCGCAGTAGTGAGCGCATGATGCGGCTCATAGGCGACCTCTTAGATATTGAAAAAGTTAAGTCTGGCATGATGGAGATGAACCGCGAAAGAATCTCTCTGCAAAAAGTCTTTGAAAGCACAGTAGAACAGTCGGCTGGTTATGCTCATGAACTAGGTGTATCGCTTAGATTTGAAGCTACAAGCACTATGGTAAATGCTGATGAGCAGATGCTGCTGCGTATTTTGGCCAATCTAGTCTCGAATGCCATTAAGTTTTCGCCCAAAGGTGGAACTGTCAAACTATCGGTAAAGAGCAACGGTAAAGTTGCCACAGTAACAGTTGAGGATCAAGGCGTGGGTTTGCCGCCTGATATGCTAGAAAGTGTTTTCGACCGTTTTCAACAAGCGCCAAACCAAACTTCTCGCACCAGGGGTGGTTCTGGCCTCGGTCTGGCTGTCTGTAAGGCTTTGGTTGAATTGCATGGTGGCAAAATATGGGCAGAATCACAGCTTAACCAGGGCACTCAGTTTCGCTTTGAATTGCCGTAGTAGGCTAAGCCGATAGTAGGCTAAATGGATAGTCGTTTTACTAGTTCAGTATCAGTCATTTAGGAGTTACTTTAGTGGAGAGTGATAGTTCCAATATTTCTCTACTACCGCTTCCTCAAGATAGAGTTGTGGCTATCTGCCGCTGGTTGGTGCTTCTGCCTGCCTGCCATTTTGTCATGATTGTGGCAATCTGTTTTGCTGGTCTGCCGTTAGCAATTTTCGCCTTTTGCTTTAAATTTTTGATTCCACCTCACTTGCATGTATTTCTTATGCTGTTTGTAGTTGCCTTTAGCGCGTGCTTGGGAGCTATTCCAGCAGCTCTGCTTGCTTATATGTTGGTGCCAACGCATAAGTATCGAATTTATATGGGGGTGCCACTGGTTCTGCTAGCACCCTATGTCCTTGTACCGACCTATCTCTACTACGTCAGCGCCACTAGTCAAATCTCACTGTCTGACTATACTGTCGTTTCAGTCTGCTTAGCTATTATCACCCCTGTGATTGTATTTTGTGTTTTGAAAGAAGTCGTGAAACCCACAGCTGTTATCGACGCTTCATTGACTATTTTCAAAGATGTTCTAACAGAATTAGACAAGCAAGTACTCACTCTGCAGCTTGGATTGCTCATTGTTTCCAATAACTATTGGTCTATTATCGATTATTCAGCCAAACCGCTTACTTGGCTAGAGATCGTTTCTTTAGTGTTGGCTGCTCTAGCCACAATTGCACTGCCGGTAAGTCTGTTTCGCTATCGCCAGCAGCTCAGCCAACAAGGGCTTGATAATTCCAAACTACTCAATATCATCAATGTTGTCATTCATGCACCTCTTCTGTTTGTTTTAATTGGCTGGCTGGGAAGTGTGCAGAAATGGCTGTGAGTAAATAATGAAGGGTTTACCCTCTAATGAGAATCTCTCACTCCTGTAGACTTGTTATATAGCCGGTAGCTCAGCAGCAGATCGCGAATTTGCTGAGTGGAGAGCGACTGAGATCGCAAAGTTTTCAGTAGGCAAGTCAACCGCATTGATTCTCGAAAAGTTCGGAGTTCCTTCGGGGGATAGGAATTTAGTTGAGAGAAGTTTGGCTAGTTCGGCAAGTAATCGCTACAGATCTATAGGTTACACAACAGGCCATTCGACAGCTGTCGATTTAAAAATCCGGCGCGGAATTTGTACCGATGCATCCATCGGAATGATTGCTCACTAGGCCTTGGTCAGAGCCTCATCACTCGCTTTTCCTTTTAATTTAGTCAACGAAAAAATGTGAGTCTGCCATGGTGGCACATCTAGATACAGCCCTTGTGATACCAGGGTGCTGCCAACTCGATCATAGATTGCCTCACCGAGCTGATCTTGCAGACGCCATTGATTTTCGGACATGTTTTCGAAGGGCAGACGAACATAACATTGACCGTAATTCTCGGAATAATTTACGACAACGAGCAGCATCTCCTCATTGGGCCTTTGCCAGACATAGCAAACAAATGAATCAAATGAGCTGTTTCCATCCCAGGCTGGCAAGCACTCAAGTAGTTGCCACTCTCCCTCGCGAACAATTGGCTGTCGTAGCACAGTCAACAAGCGATCGTAGAATTTTTCCAGCTTATCATTGACAGCTTCTTTAGGTGCGCGAACTAGATGTGGCGATATGCGCTTTTGTCGTCCCTCAAATTGACCGTGATGAAAGAAGCGCAGACCTGGTGACAAAAAAGTTATAACGGCGGCAGCCTGATGAACTTTCGGTGCGAAGGTTGCTGCTGCCCGTGGCTCGTCGTGGTTTTCTAGAAATCGAGCCATCTTGCGCTGATAGTCTAGCTCTGCCATCAAATGTTGACGCACCGGCACGGCATGGCCATCGCGAAGACGATCATAAAGACGCTTGTCATAAGTGTAGTCAAAGCCTTGCTGTTGCAGCGCCCATTCCATATCCCAATAGACTTCAGCCATGAAGCAAAAGGTGGGGAATATTTCACGAACTCGACTGGTTGCCTCACTCCAGAAGGGCTGGCAGGGCCGACTCCAGGTACGCTCAAATACTTCTGGTAAAAGCAGCATTGCCATGTCGCAGCGCACGGCGTCACATTGAGCGCCTATCCTCAATAACTCGCCAATCATCGCTTCTTGCGTGGCTGGGTTGCCGTAGTCTAATTGCAGCGTGTCGGGCCAACCGTCAAAGTATGGGTCGCGGCCGTGGGCCAAGATCAGGTCACCGGTCTGGCACTTCACTTTTATGAAATTCTGTGGCGCCTGCGCCAGCTCTTCCTCGCTGCCAGCCACATAATATTCTGGGTGTTCTTCCACCCAGTGATGATCGATAGCTGTGTGATTAGGCACAAAGTCGAGTAAGAGTTTTAAACCACGCTTGCTAAGGCGCTCTCGTAGCCTTGCCAGAGCTGGTGCACCGCCTAGCTCTTTATGCACGCTGTAGTCACAGATGGCAAAACCTGAGCCAGCTATGTCGTCGTCTTTAAGATCGGGCAGCGTCTGCTTGAACTCTTGAAGCCATCCTTCATTGGTGCGAGAAACGCGCTGACCTGCCGCTCCAGTTTGCCAAACGCTGAGCAGCCAAACCCAGTCAAATCCGCGTTCTTTCAGTCTATCCAGTTCTGCATCGGGTATATCATCAAGGCTGGCAGGACGCCCAAGCTTTTGCGATATTTCGGTGAGCAACACTCGGGTGTTAAGCTGATAAAGCAGTGGATTTAGTGATGTTTTCATTTCACTTCAAGGGTAACTTTTACCCCGACAATCTTAGCAATGAAATCATCGTTGTTACTAACTAATATTTGCCCTGTCGGCAGGTGCGCTTTTCAGTTCCTGGTAAAGGTCTTTCATTGATCCGATGAACGTTTCGGCTGCTTTTTGGGCACTGCCAATACCAGCGTAAAAGTTATCAACTGTCTCAATAGAGGCTGCTTTGTCATCGTTTGCGCTCTGCAGCTTATTATTTGCCTGGTTTGTCATCGACGCGCCTCCAAGAAAATTGTGATCGCGGAAAAGTGCAACCGCAGTGTCAGTTATGTTAACTCTCACTTGTGTCTGAGGTGTGGCGGATCAATAGGACTAATATGGAGTTACGTATTGACGCAATTTAGGTCGTAGCTGAAGGTTCTTGGATTTCACTTTTCTTCTCTCTTATGCGCTTAATTAGCCCATCTAGCGAAATCGGTCCAGCACCAAAGCAGAAGGCCAGCAAGCCTGTCAGTAAAAAGAAGAAAGGGTCGGCATGGAGAAAGGGGTCTTGTTCCTTGCCAAAGTTAAGCACTGTCTTGCGATCGTCCTCGACACTGAGATAGGCCACCGTCATGTTGGTGGCGAGAATCAGACCTACCGGACGGGCCGCCAAGCCGGCAATGAGCAAAAGACCGCCGAAGCATTCGACACAGGCAACAAACCAGGCCGTTTCGTTGGGGTATGGTAAGTGCAAGCTAGTGAAGAAATCGACAATGTCTGGGTGATTGATGAGCTTGCCTTTACCATTGACGAAAAATTGCCAACCCCAGTTAAGGCGAAAGAAAAGCAGCAATAAAATCTGGCTCAAATCTCCAGCTTTAACTAGCCAAAGATAGAGCTTGACAAGGAGATCTGAGATCGCTTTTCTTGACATGGGGTCACCTTTATGTGAGGCACACCTGAAAAATTAGCCTGAGGGGATTCGAACCCTCGACCTACGGTTTACGAAATTGTAGCAGACCCGCTAATAAGGGTTTTGAGCTATTGGGAAAGGTTGGTAAAAATACTACCAAACGCCCACCTGTTATAAGCCATCTCTATTCGACTAATTCGTAAATTTAGGGGAGAACACTTCAGCGAACATTTGCTCCCCCTAGCTCAGAATGTCAACGAAATACTGCGACCTCTGCCATCGTTCCACTCTTGCTACTCTTGAAGCAAAACTTTGTTTAGCAGCTTCGTTTAACGGTCTGGTTTTGCTCCAATTTGTTCCATCTGCCATTAGCTTCTTGGCCAAGGTAGCTGCTTTTCCTGAACCGCTAATTAGCTTTAGTTGCTCAAGGGCTAATGCGGACACTCCAAAGCCATATTCTTCTTTCAGCTCCAGAAGAAGTTCGGTGAATCCTATTGGGCAGGTTGGTCCTATTTTTTCTAAAAGAGTAATCAGCACCTGCCAGGCGAAGAGCGCGTGTAGTTGAGATATTCGGGCTAGCTCTCTGAAAGACTTTGTCCAGCGAAGAATGGTGAACTTGTGCTCAAGCAGCAGCGCTATGTTCTCTCCAATTTTTGAGGCATTGACTCTCTGCTCCTCTACCGCGGCAATGAGAACGTCTAGTGCCAATCTTCGTACGTCATCATGCTTGGTCACAAGAGCCAAGCTCAAGAACCAGGATCCATTTTCATCAAGAGGTAAGTCAGGATCAAAGAGAATTGAGTAATCCTCTTGCCAGTCATTTCCGATACTGTTGATATTTTGCAGAATATTTTTAGCCATGCGAGCGAGCAGCGGTTCTTTGTTTTGGAGCCAATCGAGTGACCAATCATCGAGGTTACTATTTCGAAAAATGCCGTGAACTTTGAGAGTCGGGGTAAGGTGCTGTGGGTACATCACAAATTTTGTTTCGTCCCGATTAGCCTCTATCCCTTCGCCTAATCGCTCGAAAGAATTCTGCAGAGAGGCAGACGCCTGGCCCAGCTGCTTAATGGTCAGAAAGTCTGGAAGCCTTAAGGCTATTATCTTATAACGATCGTTTGTAAATTTGACGATCGCATCCGAATTGTAAGTGTACTGAGCTGGATAAACGACGTCCGGTAGATGCGGCCAAGAATTATCAGCAAGATTGGGGCACGTCCCGCGTGGAGTGTGTGATCTGAAGGCTGCAACGGCAAAGGGTGGTTTGTCAATCTCGGTAATGTCGCCTCCACCCAACGCAAAGCGAAGTGTCTTTCCGGCAAGACCAGTTATCGAATGGGCTTCTTCCAATGCAACGGTTCTACCGTCTGGTGCTAACCTCAATAGCGCTTGGATAAGCTCAGCATCGTCGTTGCTATAGTCATCCTTTGGTTTGGTGAAAGCCTTGATGGTATTTTGAATGAGCTTTTGCCAACCAGAAGCCTGGTCTGCATCGACTAATCTTCCCTGCTCTTGATAGTCTTTCAGCCTCCGAACCAAGACCAGCGGATCTATCCATCCACCATTGTGAGTCGGCGTAGCTAGCATGGGCAAAACCAGGCCAGCATGCATACGTTCTGCCAGGCTGTAACAGCGAGAGGCCAGGGGAGTATTGCCTAATCGAAGCTCAATTGCTTCACCTCTGTCGGCAGTTAGCCAAAGGTGGGCGAGTCGGCCCATTGGGCTCAAGCCAATGGGCACTAGGGTTAAAGGGTCTATTTGTTCTAGTGTGTGTCTGAGACTTTGAGTTTTTTCTTCAAAATTGTTATCTCTTATTTTCCAAAGCCGAGCAATACCATCGAGTATTAGTTCAAGTTGAAGAGCCGATGGTGCTCTGTTCAAATGTGCCGATAGCAGAAATACTAGGTCGTCGACTGTTTCGACTAAATTGATTCTCTGATCTGCGTGCAGCCTTGGCCCATCCATCGAGACTAAATTAACCGGTGCGATTGCTGCGGCGGCTAAACCTTCCTTAGATGTTGACAGCGAAGCGTCACATAGTGATGTGATACCACTCAGGTCCATATACTTAAAGTGCAAATTTACCGGAGCATAAAAAACGGTCGTATCTTCGTCGGGAGAACCTGGTGTTTCTTCAGCTGGTAATTGGGTCTTAGCGCCCTGTTGTTGATTTGAAGAAGTCAGCAGCTTCGTAGCCGAGCTTCTGTTGATACCTTCCAACAAATCAAGACTCGCAAATAATTTCATTTGAGTTGAATCGCTTCTATACAATTCATATTTCTCTAGTAGTTTTATTGCGTCTTTGTGAATTGCCTTGCTTTTGTGATTGAATGCATCGATGGCAGCCAAGCCAATTGCTTCACTCTGCGCGCAAGAAGTACTCGCAAGCTTTCTCAAAAGGCTTATTGCGGCCGCAGCTGGAGCTTTGTCACGGTTATGAAAGGCGAGGGGCAGATTCGAGAAAATATCGTCTAATGGAAGATCAGTAGTTTTTGCGTCAAGAAAGACATTGGTCGCGTAAATTGATACTTCACTATTGGCGGCGCCGAGGAGCGAAGCGTATTTCGCTAGGTATGCATTTTTATCCGGACAAAGGGTGTCATTGAGCGAACAAAGAAATTCCGCAATTGATTCTTTCGGAAGATAGCTTGCTGTGCGTTTAGTCGCTTCTTCTGATGCATTGGAGAGTGCTTGGAATGAAAGATTCACTATTTGCTTTCTGTCAAGTGTTCCTTGTTCAACTAGGTTAGTGATGCATCGAATCCAGCGCTTGGGATGTTCATTTAAATTTGTGGTGTCGCTTAAAGAGGCAGACATGTGCCTCATGAAATTATTGATTTCTATTGGGCGCAGCACTGCCGATGGTGCTGCCATGGCGCGAATTGTTGTGGGAGATGCTAGAAATTTATAAAACTCTTTTATCAGTGCTGGTGAATCATTGATGAATTTCTCCATGTCACTTCTCGATGGCAGGCCAAGTGCCAGAGCCTGATAGTAATCGAGGGTATGTTTAAGTTCAGTCTTACAAAATTTTTCAAGCTCGACTATAGTGTGCCAGTATACGGTTGGCCACGTGCTCAACGTGATGCTGCACCACTTATCTAACCAAGCTGGCTTGCGCTCTCGTAACACATGGAGGGCTGTGTCAGGTCCTGGTAAACCATTTGGTCCTGCTGCTTTTAGTTCTTGAAGATCGCAGCAGTAGAGCACAATCGCTTTGGCCGATTCATACCACTCTTTCGTTTGATTCCAGTTGGCATCATCGATAATGCCGTTTGCAGCGCGCAGCTCTGGTATCGAGGGCCTTGCCACCATCTCACGAAAACGGAAAAATTCAACAGTTCTGATAGCTGTCGCTCTTAGGGCAACTCGTTCTTCTTCCGACATCGATTTAAGAGTTTGCAAAACAACGGCAGTTCCATTCTGTTCTACAAATTTCTCAAGGTTCTCAGCTGTAATCATTTTGCTATCTCTTGAGCCTTTAGCTCCACTGCAAGCACATGACTGCACGGGCCTCGCTGACCCTCGTGTTTAACATGCCAATCGCAAGTGCAACGAAAGCTGTTCTCTTTGATTTGCACAAGATATTCTGAACTCTCGCCACGCACATTTGCCGTAATTGAGTTCTCGCTGCTATTGCCTGCTATTTTGACAGCTCCTTGTTCGACGAGCTTTCTAGCTTTATTCAGCCTCGGATGAAGATCCTCAATCACCGATAAATCGAACGGCAGTTCGCGATGGAAATAGGCATTATTCGAGATATCGAAACCAACGAGACCTCTGGTACCTAAAATTTGCAATGCATTTTTTATGTCAGCGGCGCTGAGGCTGAGCTTTTCAGATAGATATTCTTGATTTAAGTTAGTTTGCCAAGCAAGTGTGGCCCTGACTTTGGCTACAACGGCATCAGAGACACGCTCGGCAAGGTCAGATAATGCCTGGCCTTCTCCAGAAAAACCGCGGGCAGCGTTAGGGCTTAACACGAGAAAGAATTTGCCTTCATCTAAAGTCAGTTCAAAGGCGCTTACATTGGCTTCGCTTGTGTATGTTTTGATGTTGGACACATGCCGCAGTATTGGTTCTAGTGCTTTTAAGCGACTAATGGCACCTACGGCAACTGATTCGGAACTAGGTCTTTGACTCAGTCTATAACCTTTAGAGATTGGTGTTATATAAGTGACGACCCCTGCCTGCATGATGTTTTGTTGTGGCAGACATATAAGAAGTTTTTGCAGCTCACTGGGTGCTATTTCTATCGAAGGTTTAACCAGTGCTTGGTATGACTGTACTTCAACAAAGCTTCTCAGCCAGCGTACCGGCAGTTTAACTTTGCGTTCGACTACTGTTTCCGAATCTTTTATTAGCTCTACAGAATCGCTGCCAATTTTAAGACCGACTTGATCTGAGTTGTTGAGTGCCAAAAGAGCGGCTCTCATTGGTGGGTTAAAATCTACATTTGTGGTTCCCTTGGACAGCCAAGCACCATCTAAAGCATTCCCGGCAAGATCAAAGCGGGCATATACGCCACAACAAACCGAGAACACTTCGAATCTTAATTGAGTGCCATCGCAGGTCACTACTGGATCAGCAGCTGCGAGCAGGCGTTCTCTAATAGCTCCGGGAGAGAAAAATCTAGTGCGGCTGATTGCCGAGAGAGTAAGCAAAATGTCTGCAGTTCGCTTAGGATTTTGCAGCCGGCCGTTGAAGAAGTAAGGATTTTTTTCTAGTCCACCACTTGTCGCCAGTTTTAGGCCATGCCGACCACCGTTTAGTTCGACTGCTGAGGCAAAGCGATAGTCGTAGCTGAAATTGATTGCTGATGACAAGCTTCAAGCTCCCATTAGATCCTCTAGGCTATTGACTCGAAAGGTATACGCCTTGCCAGTTATACAAACCTGAAGGATCCTTCAGGTTTTTCATTAAACCAATTGGTGACCACCAGACGATCTTGACTTACTTGAAAACTTAGCCGACGAGGGGATTCGAACCCTCGACCTACGGTTTACGAAACCGTTGCTCTACCAGCTGAGCTACGTCGGCATATTTGGCATTATAAGAGAACACAATGCCGAATTCCAACTGCTGGCAGATTTCAGGGGGAACCTTGTCGAACGTGAAATGGGTTCTGTTAAGCCACAGGGTGTCCTTTGTATGTCGAAATGATATGCAAAAGGCGCAAAGGGGTAATCGGTTGGATATCTTTAGGCTTGATTGGCTCTCCACCGCTATTCCAGCTGCTTAGTAAATCGCAATGAACGCCATCGGCTCTAGTAACGGGCTTGAGCAGGCCCGGGGCTGCGATCCTTAAATCAAAAACGGGGTACTTACGCTTGGGCTCAGGGCTTGATAGATTAGTTACATACGGTGAGTGGCTAAGCGAAGTGGCCACTTTGAGCCGAGGGGCGCTGTAGAAACATCAGGGAGACGTCTTCCGGAAACGACAGCAGATAGCCCGCATCGCGTGAAGGACTGACTGAATCGCGGTGAAATACTGAGTCCAGCAACGGACAGTCAGACAGTAGCAACAAAACCGCCGCGACTTGTTCGGGTGGTTTTTTTGTTGTTAGCTATGAAATGGCCATAGTGCTAGAATATTCATTCCCATAAAGCGAAGACGATGATTCGGACTACCTCTCTCCCAAACGGGGCAAGAATAGTGACCGAGGTCGTGGAGTCTGTTTATTCAGCTGCCATAGACCTCTGGATTGAAGTTGGCTCGGCCTATGAAACAGCATTGAACAATGGTGTTTCTCATTGCATCGAGCATATGCTTTTTAAAGGCACTGAAAAGCGCTCAGCTGAGCAGATAGCTGAAGATATTGAAGATGTCGGCGGCATGCTCGGTGCCTCCACTTCAAAAGAACTTACTAAAATCTACGGTCATGTGCTCGGTGAACATTTGCCAGTAGCCCTCGATATTATCTGCGATATGATTTCGGCACCGCGTTTCGATGCTGCTGATTTGCGCCTTGAGAGAAAGGTCATTCTCGATGAAATGCAGATGTACGAGGATGACTCAGCAGATGTAGCGCAAGAGCTTACTTATCTCAATCTGTGGCAGGGTTACGCCCATAGCTACCCTATCATTGGTACTGTTGATACCATCAACGGTATTACGTTGCCGATGATTGAAGAGCATTATCAGCGCTTTTATCGCCCTGAACGCATGGTAATTTCTATTGCTGGCAATTTCGATGAAGAAGCGACGATTGCTTATCTGACAGAAAAACTAGGAAAGTTGACAAAAGGAAACGGGCCGAAACCACCGACTCCTCAACCTCGTATATTCAATATTGTGCGCAACAAAGATGTTGAGCAAGCGCAAATGATGTTGTCGCTGCCGAGTTTGAGTCACAGCGATAAGCGCATTGATGCCTTGCAGGTGCTCGACCTATGTTTAGCTGCATCTGCTTCTTCTCGCCTCTTCAGAGAGATTAGAGAGCGTCGTGGACTGGTTTATACCGTAGCCAGTATGCAACATTGCTACCGCAATTGTGGTTTGTTCGGAATTTATGCGGCGATGACACCAGAGAATACTTCTCAGGTGCTAGAGCTGATTGTCAGTGAACTTGACCGTGTCAAAGTCGAAGGTTTTACTGCTGCTGAGATTAAGCGGGCTAAGACCCAATTGCGCAGTGACCTATTGATGGATTTAGAATCAATGAGTGCGCGCAGTACAAACAATGCTTCAGACTTAGTGCACTACAACCGCATTGTCCCTCTCGATGAAGCGCGCACAGACATAGAAAACATTACCAATGAAGCAGTTATTGAATTAGCCAATGATCTCTTCAAAAAAGAGTCTTTGTCTCTCGTTGTTGTGGGGCCAAAGGAAGAATTGGCCGAAAGCTATCAAATGAAACTTAGTTGAGTGGAGGAAGAACAAAGATGATCGGACCAACAGGAGCTGTGACCTTAAAAGTCAAACGATTGCCTCATTGTAGGGCCCTACCGAAGTACGCCACGGCCGGTTCTGCTGGTCTTGATTTGACCAATGCTCTGGCAGAAGCCATAACTCTTCAGCCAGGCGAGCGCTGTCGCATTCCGATTGGCATCATCGTTGAGATTCCACCAGGCTATGAAGGACAAGTTCGGCCAAGATCTGGTTTAGCTGACAAGGCTGGCATTAGTCTAACCAACTGTGTTGGCACCATCGATAGTGATTACCGCGGCGAAGTGCAAGTCTTGGTCGTTAACCATGGACAACAGCCTTACACTTTTGAGCCCGGTGAAAGAATTGCGCAACTGCTAATTACTCCTGTGCCAGAAGTTGAAGTGATTGAAGTAGAAGAATTGTCTGACAGTGTCGAGCGCGGCGCTGGCGGCTTTGGTTCTACTGGTCGCCACAGTGAAGGCCAAGAAATTCTAGTATAGGAGTTCTGGTTTAGAATCTCTGATGAGCAAGAGGTATAGCAGTTGATTATTCAATCGGATGCCAGAATTAAAGTTGCCGTTGCCGGCATCAATGGACGCATGGGTAGAGCTAGTCTTACACCTATTCTTAAAGATGGTGCCTTTGAGTTAGTTGGGGCCTTTGGCCGCAGCGGTGCCCCATATGTAGGTTGTGATCTGAGCGAGTTTACGGATGCTACAGAAGATCGCAGTCAGTTAGGTATTCCGGTCTGCTCGTCTTTTGATCACCTGCTAGAGACGACTTATCCTGATGCAATTATTGTGCTCATGGTTGCTGACGCTTCCTTTGCTTGCGCTAAGAAGGCCCTTGAGAGTGGTATTCGACCTGTTATTGGCGCATCTGGCTTGAGTAAAGATCAAATCGCTGAATTGTCTGTTCTTGCTTCTGAGAGAAAGATGGGGGCACTGCTCGTGCCTAACTTTTCTATTGGAGCAGTTTTGATGATGGAGTTTGCCAAGCAAGCGGCGAAATACTATGGTAATGCCGAAATTGTTGAAATGCATCACACTAAGAAGGTTGATGCTCCTTCTGGTACTGCCATGCATACGGTCAACAAAATGGCTAGTGGCGGCAAAAAATTCAACGTCAAAGAAGTAACTGAACATGAGTCAATGCCCCATGTTCGTGGTGCCGAACATTCATCAGGAATTAGAGTGCATTCGCTTAGGTTGCCTGGTTTGATTTCCCACCAAGATGTAATTTTTGGCAGTGATGGTGAGCTGCTCACAATTAGGCACGATAGCTTCAATACTAATTGCTTTTTGCGCGGAATTGCACTTTCATTGAAAGCTGTAATGCAATTGAACGAACTGAAGATTGGTCTAGAGACAATTTTAGATTAGTGAGGAAATAGAATTGATTAGTACAGATGGAAAACTCTTTGGCAGAATGATCACCGCAATGGTCACTCCTTTTGATGAGCATCTCAAAATCGATTTTAAGGCAGTGGAAGCCGTTGTTGAGCATTTAGTCAAAACCGGCACCACTTCTATAATTGTAGCTGGCACTACAGGAGAGAGCCCAACTCTAGAGGATGACGAGAAAGAAGCTTTGCTCAAAGCTGTCATTGCCGCTAGTAATAAACGTGTCAAAGTGATCATGGGCACTGGTACAAATGTCACTGCTAAGTCTATCAAGGCAACACAGAAAGCCGAGAGTCTTGGCGCCGATGGTGCATTGGTTGTGGCGCCATACTACAACAAACCCAGTCAAGCTGGCTTGCTCGCTCACTTTTCGGCCATTGCTCAATCTTCTGCTTTGCCACTGATTATCTACAATATACCGGCTCGCACTGGTATCAATATTAGTAGCGAGACCATGATTTCTTTGAGCAAGAATGAAAAGACCATTCATGCGCTCAAAGATTCTACTGGCAATGTTGATCAAGCCTCTGACATTGCTGCTGCTGCCCGAGAAGATTTCTTAGTTTATTCTGGCGACGACAATCTTACTTTGCCCTTCTTATCTATTGGTGCATCCGGTGTGATTTCGGTTGCCAGTCATGTAATCGGTAGTCAAATTATGGCAATGCAAAATGCTTTCTTTGGCGGCAAACTAGATGCGGCCCGTGAATTGCACTATCAGTGTATGCCTATGTTTAAGGGGCTCTTTATTGCTCCAAATCCTACTTGTCTAAAATATGTGCTGGCCAAAATGGGTCTCTGCACTGAACATCTCAGATTGCCATTGGTGCCACTCGATGGCAAGCAACGCGAGACCATGGACGAGCTGATTAAGACCTACAAATTAAATCAAAGTCTGCAACTCACTTAGAGAAACAATAACGAGGAACCCTGTGACAGACCAAAATACTAAGGCGATTAAGCCAGAACTAAAGACTTCGACGGATGGGTTTTCTACCAGTAAGACGCTCAAAATCATTGCTTTGGGTGGCCTAGGCGAAATTGGCAAGAACACCATGGCTATTGCCTATGGCGAAGACATGATTCTCGTTGATGCCGGTTTGGCATTTCCTTCTGAAGAAATGTTGGGTGTCGATTTGGTTCTACCTGATCTCTCATTTCTCGCAAAAAATCAGCAGTATTTGCGTGGTTTAGCCATTACCCATGGCCACGAAGATCACATTGGCGGTATTCCCTTTCTCTTGCGCGACGTTACTCTCCCGAGCATTTACGGGCCAGCTTTGGCTTTGGGCTTGCTAGAAAAAAAACTGTCTGAGAATGGTCTGCTTGGCCGTACAAGCCTCAAGCATGTAAAGCCGCGCCAGCGGGTACAAATGGGTTGTTTCAATGTCGAATTCATTCGCTGCACGCACTCTATTGCCGATGCCTTTTCATTAGTCATTAGAACGCCAGTAGGAGTGATCGTTCATACCGGAGACTTCAAATTTGACTTCACTCCTGTTGACAATGAACAGTCTGATATTGCTAGTTTAGCGGCCGCTAGCGAAGAGGGCATTCTGCTGTTAATGAGTGACAGTACTAACTCTGAAAGAGAAGGTTTCACTCCATCTGAGCGCACAGTCTGGGCCAAGATTAATGAGTCTTTTGCCAATGCTAAAGGGCGTATCATCGTCACTACTTTTGCCAGTAACGTAAACCGGGTCAAACAAGTACTGCAGGCGGCGATGATGTATGACCGCAAGGTGGCAGTGTTAGGTCGCTCGATGCTTACGTTTGCTAGCATTGCTCGCGAACTGGGCTACATGACCTATCCTGATGGTCTGCTTGTGCCAGTAGATCAAGTCAATCAGTTGCCTAAAGAGAAGGTCGTAATTCTCACCACTGGCAGCCAAGGTGAGCCAATGTCGGCTCTCACACGTATTGCCAATGATGAACATCGGCAAATTAAAATCATTGCTGGCGATACAGTCATTATTTCTGCCACACCGATTCCAGGCAATGAAAGGTCTGTGGCCAATACTATTAACGCTCTTTGTGTTAGAGGGGCGAAAGTTATCTACGGTCGCGACGCTGGAGTTCATGTATCGGGACATGGCTGCCAGGAAGAGCAAAAATTGATGATCAATTTGTGCAAGCCGAAGTTCTTTATGCCTGTGCACGGTGAGTATCGCATGCTGGTGCGCCACGGCGAACTGGCGGTTGAATGTGGTGTCAGTGCTGACAATATCTTTGTCATGGAAAATGGTGAAGTGCTCGAACTTACTGCCGAGCAGGGCCAGCTAACTGGGCTGGTTGAGTCAGGTGTGCTTTTGATTGACTTCAATCGCGACTTCTTTATTGACGAAGAGATAGTTGCTGATAGACAGAAGTTAGCTGATGATGGCTTAGTTGTTATAGCCGTTACGGTTGACCCTAAGGGAGCCATTGTGGGCGGCCCAGACGTCACCTTACGTGGTGTAATCTTGCCTCGCGGTATACCAGTTGAAGATTTTGTGCAAGAACTGCGTCAGAGTATTGAAGGCATCATTGGCAAAGCTAATGCCTCTGGGCCGGTCACTCCAGATGAAGTAAGAAGTGTTTTGATTGAGAAATTAGAAGCGCACTTTGCCCGTGATTTGAGATCAAGCCCGTTGTTGCAAGTCATGGTAATGCGCTCAGCTAAGGCTAGTGCTGAAGAATTGGCAGCAATAAATAATGTGAAAGTTGACAAAGTGGTTAAGTCTCTAAAGGACAAGTAACAAAGAGTAGATTATGAGCTGGCGCGAAATTACTGCCGAAGATCTCAACAGTCTTAAGAAGGCAGTGATTGTTGATGTGCGCTCTCCGTGCGAGTATGTAGAAGAGCATATTCCTAATGCTATCAACGTGCCTTTATTTAGCGATGAAGAGCGTCAGATCATAGGCACCATTTATGCCTTAGAAGGCGAAGTCGTCGCCCGACGTCAGGGGCTGAAAATAATTTCGCCTAAAATACCAGAGCTTATTGATGAGATTTTATCGAAGCGCATAGCCTCGACACCACTAGTAGTGCACTGCTGGAGAGGCGGGCTGCGCAGTGAGTCGGTTGCTAGTTTGCTCAGCATCATAGGGGTTGATTGTTGGCGCCTCACTGGTGGCTATAAAGCTTGGCGAAAAGAGCTTCTGAGTGAGTTTGAAGACGACCCCTATGCTTTCGCTATGGTGGTTTTGCATGGTCATACTGGAGCTGGTAAAACTGAAATACTTAGCAAATTGAAAGAGATGGGTCAATCGGTGCTCGACTTAGAAGACCTTGCCAATCATCGTGGCTCAGTATTTGGTGCTTTGGGTTTAGGGCCACAGCCCACACAGAAGAATTTTGATGCTTCTATCTGGCAAGCGGTGCGCACATTTCCCCCTGGCCTTGTCTTTGTTGAGGCAGAAGGAAAGAAAATTGGTCGCCTGACTTTGCCAAAGTTCGTTTACGACCGCATTCAATACGGGGCCAGAGTGCTAGTTGAGGGCAGCCTTGGTGCTCGCTGTCAGCGCATTGTGCGTGATTATACTGAGGGCTCAAGGCAGCTTTCTAGCGCGACCAAAGAGCAAGCGCTGCATTCTCTCGATGCTATTAAGGAGCGCCTCGGTGGGCAGAAGTTGGCCGAGGTTAAGCGCTTGGCTGAACTCAATGACCTGTCGTCAGTGGTTGCAATTTTGCTGGCCGACTACTACGACCCCCTCTACTCTAAGGCCATTGCTAACTATCAGCCCTATGAATTGACAGTAAATGGCGATGAACCACAGCAAGCCGCCGAGGCTATTGTCAAGCACTACTCGACCATTCCGGCCTTGAAAAATCATTAGATTTTAGGCACTGGTGGGCATCGGCGGCTGATAAGGTTTTTTTCGGCCGCTACTTGGGTATATATTATGGGCGAGCCATGCTTGACCTTTTGACCTTTCACTTGGCCCCTCTGCAACTTTGATTAGGGAGACATTATGGGCAACGATAAAATTGTTTGCGGTACAGACGCACACAAAAAAGCAGCGGAAGCCGTGAGAGATTCAGACCGCGGTGCCTTCGATTGGGTTATGGACCAGATGGGTTTCCCAAAAGAGAAGGCTGATGTTTCGAATGTTCCATGTATTCCAAAAGAGCAGCACGAAGACTCACTGCGACCAAAGCTTAATTCAGAGCAGAGGGAAAAGGTAAACAAGAACGTCGGTGAGTTTTCTAAGGCTATAAATAGCGGTGATTTGACAGCAGTTGGCGAGCTATTTAATCGTTTAGCTCCTAGGGCAGAAAATGGTGCAAAGCCAGACGAGTTTAGAAATAGGTCTGGTGTAAAGATCGCCGACGAGACTTTCTATCAGCTTAATAAGCAAATGGGCCGTCATGGAATCGACTTCGATTACCGCTCTATGGGTATCTTTAATGGTGACCGGTCGCCGTCACTGATTATTTCTCGTGAGCGTCCACTTGATCAAAGCAGAACTGAGCATTTGGAGCTGACCCTGCAGGGCGGCACCCCTAAAGACTATATTAAAAGCAGTACTGCCGAGAGATTAATCATTCGTGATCTTGGTGACCATGGTTTGCCATCTGAGATGATTAAAAACCCGGTCGAGGTCGTCGGCGGAAAGACTCCAGCCGAGACCGCTTATCAGGAAATTATGCTACCTTACCGTGCCGCTCACCGGCAAAAATAGCTCACTGCATTTTTTCAAATAGTTTGCCATTAATCGAAAGTCTATCTGGTGACTTTAGGCTTCGATTGTCTAAATGTTGGGGGAAGATCGTACTTGAGGTACGGCCATCGCCAAAGTTGAATTCAATGTCGTTGCCAGACAGTTGATAGATGCCACTTCGTTTTTGCACTGCAAGCTTTGTGTCTTTCTTTTCTAGACTTACTTTGCCATCGGTAGTGAATGAATATATGACCGGGGTTACTACTGGCTTTCCTCCAACGACAATAATTTCTGGATGAGCATAAGTGCCATCGAGTTTGGCATTGTTGGGGAATGCTGGGGCCCTATCTGCCACCATACCGTTAAGTTCTAGATTGTTGCCCTTTCGTCTGAGCTTCCAGGTAACAGTCTGGGCGGCAGTGCCTTTCCATTGAAAAATAATGGTGTCGCCAATGATGCCATAGGTGCCGCAGAGATTTGGACTGTCTTGGATGGCTTTCGACCAGTCTAGATGGGCAGGCCCCTCTGGTGGCAGTCCATGATAGACCCGGCCATCGGGAAAGAAATAGAATTGCTCCTCTTGGCAAATTAGACTTTTGCCCTCGAAGCTCTGGCCAAAGCGCGTGAACAAGCCACTTAATACTTTCGCTTTGTTGCCGGCTGCAGCCGAAGCAGACAAGACTGTTCTATTTTTCTTGCCAATCGATTCTGTAGTCTTGATATCTTTGCTCTTGCCAAAATCTGTATTGCCTGCGATTTCTACTTCTGCTTGAGTTGGAAACACTAGTTTAATTTGTCTGGCCGATATAACGAATCGTTCGTTGCCTTTGAACTGATAAGAAGGCAGCATTTGCACAGTGTATTTATTTTTGACGATGGCAATGATGGTGGCAGGCAAGGGAATTGTGGTATCAGATGTAGTTACTGTCACTTGGTCGCCGACTTGAGCCGTGAGATTAGACTTTGCCTGGGCTACGTTGCTCTGACAGCAGCAAGCTAATATCAGTATTAGCGAACCTAAATGCGTGCCAATTTTTGCTAGTGACATTGGGTCCTCAAGAATTTCTCTAAGCTTAAATGAAAAGTGCTTAAAACAGAACTTCCCCCTCGTTGGACGAAGGGGAAGACATGTTGTGGTGGATTAGGTAAGGAGGAGGCGGCACGAGCGGTGAACCCGCCGGTGCTTCATATTTCAATAATACCAGCGAGGCTTAGTGGCAGCTGTTAAAAAACTTGAAGAAGGACTTTGCAAAGGCCGCAGGGCGAGAACCTTAGATTTCTTTAACAACCGCTGTCCGGTTTTACGAGTTAGTCCAAGGAGAAGTTGCTTGGGTTGACCCTTGTCCGGCCACTTGACTATTTCTGCCTGGATAAAGGAAATCGAGAGCGCCGAGGCCGAGATCTGAATTTAGTGATTCAGATGGCGTAGGCATGCCAGCAAGAGTATCGCCATAAGGCACATACGGAGTTTCGACTACTGGTTTAGCAGGCGGAGTGATACGAATATTTGAAGGGCAAAATACATAAACTTGCTCGCTCAGTTTATGGAAATCGCCGTCTAGAGCAGCCGAGGCACCAGCGACAAAATCAACTAGCCGACTAGCGTCTAGCTTTTTCATGTTTTCTAGCGAAATTGTGGTGGCAGCGCGCGAGCGCAAGCACTCAACAATTTCTAGAGCTTCTTCAAATGATACTGGGCTGAATATTGAAATCTGGGTGCCTAATCTGGTTGGTGCGTTCTGGCGAACGGAACCCAATGCCATCATGCGACGATCTTGCAGGGCTGGGAAGAGATCGATTTCTCTTTTGCCAGACTTGGTCTCGTTAGCAAATATAGGTTTGTCCTGTGGGCTGTCTCTGTAGTCGTCAACCATGGCTTTCCCTTTTTTATGCTTGGAAATAAATACTGATTGCTATCAATTTTAGTCTTTTCTCCAAAATGCGCAAGAGGCACCACAAATGGTGACACCTGAGGCGAGAGATGCATTTTGCTATTTATTGTATATGCACCGCTGGTGGTTATAAAGGTGTATCAGGTAGATAAAGAGAGGCAAGAAGCTCACAGGCGCGCATGTCATCGACAACAGTAACCTTAATGTTGTTATTTGAACCAGCAAAAATAACTACTTCGTGGCCAAAATGTTCCAAAATTGCCGCATCATCAGTAACACCAATACCGAGCACTGCTGCCTCTTGGTGACACTGCCAGAGTAGGTCAAAAGGTGCCGCCTGTGGGGTTTGCACAGCAAACAAATGCTCTCGGTTAATTGTCTGGCAAATTTTATCTTGTTCCACTCTTTTTAAGGTATCAGATACTGGCGTGGCAATTGTACAGGCACCTCTAGCGGTGACTGTCTCTAGGGCATCGTCGATTGTTTTGGCTGAAATAAAGGGCCTGGCGGCATCGTGCACCAAGACAAAGTCAGGCTTGCCAAGATCGGATAGTTTGTTCAATCCTTTATATACAGATTCTTGCCTGGTGCTACCGCCAGCAATGACTGATATTTTAGAGCTAGACTGATCGGGAAATATTACTTCTAGTTCCCGCCTGATCTCATCGACGAAGTATGCCGGAATCGTCACCACAATGTTCGTAATTTTGTCGTTTTTATATAGCCTGGATAGCGACCAGATATATAATCGATATCCGTTAAGGGGCTGAAACTGTTTCGGCTCAGCTTGAGTATCTGAACTAGTACCCGATCTAGCTGAACCCGATTGACCAGCAAATCTGCTACCAGAACCACCAGCCACTAAGACAGCGCTATAAGAAAACTGTCTTGGTTCTGCTATTGGCTGCAACAATTTGACCCTAACTAATATCCGTCACTAATATCCGATAGTTGGTACTTCTTGCACAGGCATAACTGATAGAGAATCTACTTTAGTATTAGCTTCTGCTTCACTATTGGGTTCATCTGCACTAGGCGAGGTGTCAAAGACATGATTGTCAGCGTCTACGGCTGCTTGAATCTGTGCTTCTGTGTCAGGGTCAAGTCCATTGTTTGATACTGGAGCATCGAATAGCTCCAGCTGTACATCTTTTTGCAGAGAAACTTGCTCTTCTTCTGGACGATCTTTATTGGTGGCAGTTTCTAATTGATGACGCCAGGTTTGGCCGTCTTTAGATAGCCTGAAATATTCTTGGAACTTTTTAGTGGTAGTGAGCAAAGGAGAGCGACCGTCTTCACGACGATGGATTAACTCGCGTGCAATCAATTCTTTAATGTGATCGTAGGCACCAGCTCCACGTAATTTGATTACTTCAGATTGGGCTACCGGTTGCTTGATAGCAATTGCTGAAAGAGTTCTCACCAAAGAAGTTGGTAGTTCAAATGGTGCAAATTCATCAACGAGACCGGAGAACTCGTCTTTGACCTGCAACATATAGCCGTCTTCATCAGCAATTTCGAGAGCGCTATTGCGAGTCTCGTAATCGTTGATTAGCTCAAGCATGGCTTTGCGAATGTCTTGCACGTCTTGATTTAGCGTGCGAGCAATTACTGCAGCCTTGATGGGCTTATCGGTTAAAAACAGAAGTGCTTCAATGTGATTTTTTAGGCTCATGGCGCTGTCAGCTCTCTGGGATGGTACTACTGCTAGTGCTATTGCTATTGATAGAGCTATTGCTAGCGAAAACAGCAGTGCTAGATGGACCGACTGGTAGAGTCAAGAATAACGGTCCGTAGAAAGTCTCTTGCTCTAGATCTATCTTACCTGCATTTGACAAAAATAGTGCGGCTAAAAATACTTCAACCCAGTCTTGCTTTACAGACAGTTTTAAAACTAACTCAAAAACTTCTATACCCTGCCCACTGAGCATATTTTGAATGATCCATTGTTCAATCAATTCTATTGATTCTTGAATATCTTCATCGTGAGCAAGATCAAGAATATCGTCGTAGGCATTTACTTCATGGTGATCAGATAAGTCGATAGTAGCTTTTGGCTTCTTCTGCTGTCTTGTTTTTTCGACTTTTTCCGCTTCACGCAGAGCTGCGATCAGTTGTTCGAGAGTTACTTTACGTTCGCGAACCTGGGTCTTCTTCCTCTGTGCTCGTCTAACAATCGCCCCTTCTAAATCTTTGAAGGTAAGCTGTCTACCAACTTCTTGTTTGTTCGAGTCATAAAGAATCGGACCGCCTTCATCATCGAAATCAAGAAAGTCGTCAGCAATCGGATTGAGACTGCTATTAGCTAAAGATAATAGTGCTTCTGCTTTCATGCGCAAAAGTACCGCCGCATGGAAAATTACTTTGCCACTGAGACGCAAACTCTCTTTAGGGTTAGCGGCAATGGCTTTAAGGAACTTATCGCAGACGTCGATGATATCAACGTTCTTTGGATCGATTTCACCTTTTTCGGCCATCTTTACCAGAATCTCAATACCTGAGTCTGGTTCGCTTTTGAAGGCATAATCGTTACCGGCACGAATGACATCGGTCGATTCTGGCTGCATCAAGTCTGTGCCAAGACCGGCTGCTAGCGGTGCTAAAGCTGGATCGGCCAGGAGCTCGCCAGTTAACTCTGCTGGCATTTGAGCAAGAATTTCGGCTCTGGTTAGAGGAGCGAAATCTGAGGTAGGAGATGGTGGGGCAAAAGACTCAGTGGGAAAAGTGCGGGTGCTGAGCGGGCTCGCTTTCTTGCCAGCGGGCTTTTTCTTGGCGCCCGGCTTGGGTGAATCAGCACCATTTTCGGAATTAGACGAGTCTACATTGCTTATGGCTGTGACTTTTTTTCTGCCTTTAGTAGGCGGCTTGAGTGCCCCCGCTAAATTCTGAATAGTCACATCGTTAAATATGTCACTGCTCATGCACTAAGCTCCAGCTGCCACAGGAAGTTGCGACTCATCAGGCAGCTGCACCTCTTTGATGCCGACAACCCGTGAGAAGCCATCAGCTCTTAGTGATACACCGATAGCATGATCGGCATTTTCAATCATCGGACGACGCAGACTAACGACCACAAATTGAGCACTGGCTGACTGAGTCTTGACCATGCGCGCCAAGCGCTCGGCATTAGCACCATCAAGCATCATATCGACTTCGTCGAAGGCATAGAACGGAGCTGGGGCGAAACGCTGGAAGGCAAACACAAACGATAGAGCGGTCAACGATTTCTCTCCACCTGATAGGGCTTCGATGCGTTGCATCTTCTTATCGCGCGGTTGCGCTCTAATAATTAAGCCACCTTCAAATGGGCTCTCAGGATTTTCTAACTCTAAGCGGCCTGTACCGTGAGAGAGTTCAGCAAAGATATCTTGGAAGTTAGCATTGATAGCGGTGAATGCTTCCATAAAGTTTTCTTTTTTCAGTTGACCATAGCCCAAAATGCGGTGGTCAATCTGTTCACGTTCGTCACTGAGAGTCTCTAGATTTTCAGCTAGTTCTCTTTGACGCTCTTCTGTCTGGTTGTAATCTTCTAGAGCCTTCATGTTGACTGGCTCTAAGGCGCGCATGCGGCGCTCTAACCTTTCTACTTGCTGCTTGAGCTGCTCTACAGTACCGGCATTAGGTGGCTCGTAATTAGGATTTTCAGCCAGAATCAAAGCAATCTGTTCTTTGACTAGAACCAATTGTTGCTCAATTTCATAGTGAGTCATTTTGCGCTCATTTCTATGTTCTTTGACGCGAATTAGTTCTTGATCAATCTTTGTGCGCTCAATTTCAGAAGCAGTCACTTTCTCGTGAATGTCTTCTTTAGCCTTACGCATTGACTCAAGCTCATCAGAGATAGCCGAAACTTTCTTCTCCATTTCGCCAATGGCAATACGCATGCCAGTGATAACGGCTTCGTGAGTCGGTCTTTGTCCTTCTAGTTCATCTAGCTCGGCACCCAGTTCGTTGGCCTGCAGCGTGAGATTCTCGCGGTTGTTGATTTCAACGCGCTCTTCTGTCTCTGTGACGTCTATTAGACGTTGCAGCTCTTTGAATTCAGTTTCAACAGCAATTTGCGCTTGTCTTAACTCTTCTGATTCGATGATCAGTTTTTCTAGGTGGGTCTTCTTGCCTTTGTCCCGTGCGCCTTCGAGCGAATCTTCGAGCTTGGTTATTTCAGCTGTAAGCAGCTTAATCTGGGCTTCGACTTGCACGGCTTCTTGATCAATGACATCCATCTCATCGCCCTTGCTACGCAATTGCGGCTTGATGCTCTCGACATCGTCTTCCATGTTTTTGACAGACTTACGATTGTTGTCAAGCTCGGCAGACTTCTGCGCCAAAATTTGACGAGCACTATTGAGCTTGCCCCGCTCATCATTCAGTGCGGTCTCTAACTCTTTCAGTGAATCTTTAAGCCAGCGCACTTGGTCGGCCAAACTCTTGGCGGTTTGCTTAAGAACAGCCAAATCTGTTTCGCCGCGATTGCCGAAGTGCAGTTTGCCTTTGTTGTCGTTACCACCAGAGATACTACCTGATTTGTCAAATAGCTCTCCGCCGAGAGTGACCATACGTGCTTGGTTGAGAAGCTTTCTGGCATTCTCCATGGTGTCGACAATAATTGTCTGACCACAAGCGTATTGGAAGGCTTTGACAAATTTAGGATTGAAATCAATGAGATTGTAAGCAAAATCAATGATGCCTGGACGATTGGGCAGTAAACCCGGAGGCTGAGTTTGAATCTTATTGAGCGGTACGAAAGTAGCACGACCGGCTTGATTGGCTTTCAAATATTGAATGCAGTCTTGGGCCACTTGGTCATCGTCGACAACAATATGGCCTAACCTTGGGCCAATAGCTGTTTCTAAAGCAGTAGTGTATTGATCATCCACTGTGCCCAGTTGGCCAATGGTGCCGTGTACACCGGGAATATTGGCCGACAAAATTGCTTCAACCGCCCGGCCATAGCCAGATTCGCCAGCTACTTCGCGGGTGGTCTCAAGTTCGATTAAGCGGCGATTAACTGTATCTTGGGCATGGCGCTTCGATTCGATTTCTTCGCGTGTACCAGCTAGCTCGCCTTCATACTGTTGTAGTGAGCGCTCAATACCGGCTACTAGAGCTTGGTGATCGACGAAATCTTTTTCTTGTTTGCTCAGTAAGCCCTTGGTCTGAGCAGATTTTGTAATTTGCTCTGTGGCCTTAGTGCGCATGGCATCAAGCTCACGCTCAAGCGATTCACGTCTCGTGCGCAGTTCTGTTTTCTTTACTTCAAGAGTGTGACGATCGTCTCTGAGCTTTTGCAAATCACCATGCAAGTTCGAGATTTTGTCAGACGACTTATCTTTCTCTTGGCGTAAGACTTCAATTTCGGCCATCACGGCGCTAAAGGCGCCTTGCCGCTCCATCAAGCCGACGCGCACAGCCTGCTGGTCTGCCTGGTGCTGTTTTTTCTGTTTTGAAATGTCAGAAAGATGCTTGTCGATGGCCTTAATTTGGCCGCCAATTTGTTTCGACTGCTTGGATTTTTCACCAATGACGCCGTTCAAATTAGAGAGCTTGTTCTCTTCACGAGTTAGTTCGCCTCGTTTAGTCTCAAGTTCTTGACGCAATAGAAGCTGCTCATTGCCGCCTTTTTCGCGAATTTCTTGATCGATGCGACCCATTTCGGTACGAAGGCCCAGCAAGTTCACTTCGGTTTGGTGAAGCCGTTCAATTAATTCTTCTTCTTTTTTATTGAGCTTTTCGATTTCTCTAAGCTCAATGGCACAGCGGTTCTCTAGATCGGCAGAACGGACAAAGACGAGATCGCGCTCGACTACTTCTTTTTGGTTCTTCAGCTCAAGATACTTTAGAGCCTGATCTCGGTCTGTTTTTAGGGTCTCGAGTCGAGAGAGAATCTCAGTGAGAATGATTTTCTGTTGTTCAATTTTTTCGCCTACTGACTCAAGCTCGTTTTGAGCCTGATCAATACGACGGTCGAACTCAGCTACACCGGCCAGTTCGTCGATGATTTTACGACGCTCGGTGGAACTCATGGTGACGATGCCGGTGACGTCACCTTGCATGATGACGTTGTAACCAGTGGGGCTGACGTTGTATTTAGTCAGCTCTTCATGCACTTCAGTTAGAGTGGCAACGCGACCGTTCAATATATAAGTAGATGTATAGCCGGTATCTTTGACGCGAATTCTACGGGTAACTTCAAGCTCAGCACCGTCGTCGTGACAGAAGCGCACGCGCACTTTGGCTTCGGTTTTGCCGCTCAGGTTATTGAGCAGATCGGGCAGTCTTTCAGCCCTCATAGTTCTTGTGGAAGATAAGCCCAAGGCAAATAGCAGGCTGTCAATGATGTTTGACTTGCCTGAACCGTTGGGCCCGGAGATGGTCGTGAAGCCATCTAAAAGAGGGACTAACGTTTGCTTCCCGAATGACTTGAAGTTATCAAGTTCGATTTCTTTGATTCGCAAAGATACACCTGAATGATGCTAGAGATGGCACCCTATTGCCGCATTAGACTACACACTGCATTTAGTGTCAAGAGTAGACAATACTTAGCATGACAATTTTATCCCGAAATTGCCGTGCTGTCATCATTTTGGCCAAAAATAGCCGGCTTTTCTCTGACTTTTCTTTGGCTGAGCACCACTTTTTGATCGATTGAATATCTGTTTGGGTAGATTTGGCAATATTTTGCTTGCCTAGCCCCTAGACTGTGTCTATCTAATGCAAGCACCGCTGGCGGTGAGGAGTCATTCAGTAGTTTGTCTGTTGTTGGTTGATATTCAGGGATATATCCATAGGTGTTTAACAGCTACTTTATGCCTTCTTACATATACTGAGTCGATAGCTGATCCGGCTAGAATTAAGCTAATTTTGAGTTTTACAGACTATAGAAAGAGTATGGCCAAACAGATATACTTTTCTTGTAGCTATTTGGTGTTCCGGTGTCTCAATCTCATACTTCCAGTCAAATTGGTGATCTGCTCGTCGCAGCAGGTCTTGTTTCTCCAGACAGTATTGAAGCAGCTCTGGTTATGTCGAAGGGGCGCAAAAGCCCGCTGGGTAAGGCCTTAGTCGAGTCCGGCCTAGTCACCGAGCGAGAGCTTAATGGCACCCTTCAGGCCCAGAACCTAATTAGAGAAAGATTAATTAGCCCGGATAAGGCCGGCGAAGTTTTGAAGCTTATGCGGGTCAATGGGGAGACATTTGTCGACAATCTCTTCTCTATTGGCTGCGAAATTGAGCACATTAACTTTGGCCGCAATCTAGGCAAACTTTTTGTCGATGCCGGGGCCATTTCTCCCCACAAGCTTTCTCTCGCTCTTGAGACCAGTATTTTGTCGGGCCTACCAATCGTGCGCGTGCTGGTATTGCAAAAGTCAGTCAATGAAATGGTGGCCTATGCTGGTTTGACGGCACAGCTATTAGTTAATGAGCGCAAGATTGGTTATGATCAAGCCGTTGGGGCTCTAAAGCTATCTCATATGCATAACGAGCATATAGAAGAGATTCTTGAATTCGGTGGCTTGAAGCGCTATCGCGAAGAAAATTCAGTACGCTTGGGTGAGCTATTCGTGCTCTCTGAGCTCATTTCAGAGCTTGATCTGCTTTCTTGCGTTGAAAAAAGTATGGCCGAGGCTAAGCCTTTGGGTCAGGTTTTAGTAGACGAGGGAATTATCAGTGAACTGATTGTTTCATCGGCTTTGCGGGCCCAAAAGTATATAGCCGAGGGTACTGTCGACCCTGTTCGTGCCGCTCAGATGCTTGGTTTGTGCGCTAGGACCGGCCGGCCCCTTGAATTTTCAGTAGAAGAATTGGCAGCCATGAAACCAGTTATGGTGCGACCATTTAGCGAACTAAAAGAGAATCTTAGCCTCGTCGATATGATCGAAATTATCGGTATCGTCAATAGCGCAGAGCTTGAGCAGGTAAGGCTTGTAGAGCAACGAGAGAGTGAGCAGCTTGAGCAGTTTTTAGTTAATCGCGGCTTTGTTGATCAAGAAAAACTTGATGCTATTAAAGCTGGTCATGCTCTTATATCTCAAGGCGTGCTTACGGCCGAACAGCTTATTTTTGCCTTCCATGTCTGGCTCTGGCGGCGCGGTGACTTTGTTTCGACCCTCAACCTCTTAGGTTGGAAAGCTTGATCGAGTTTTTTCTTGTCCATTAGTTCTAATGCTATTCCTTATATAGGGCGTATGAATTGCCCAAGAAAATCATAAAGAACTGCGTCTATGAATTTGCTGTGACGTTGACGGCTCAATTGGCTGAGCTCGGATTTTGCCAGTTGGCGCCAGTTCTTAGCCCCGCAGCTCAAGCTTTACTAGAGATTGCGGATAGTGAATTGATCTACTTAGAGCAGTCAATTCTTGACTGGCAAGTTCGTGGCGAGTCTATTGCCATAAGCATTTTGCGCAATGGCGAGACCGTGATTGTTATTGATGTAAATGTGCGCAAGCCTAGAGGTGGCCGCTATCACTATGGTGTCTATATGACTTTGGTGCACATTCCAACTAATCGAATTCTTTCACAGATTCAGAAACGCCCAATAGATCCTCTTTACTGGACCCATTTGTGTGGTCCAATTGGGCAGTATTTCAGAACGGTAGCCAATGATTTGCCTGAATTCTCGTCCAGTACTTTGTCCAAAGAAATTTGGCAAGAGCACGGTGCAGTAGTTGTCGACTATTACCTAAGGGGCATCAAAGACGATTTAATGCCGCAGGTTACGGAGCCCTGGCTGGCGAAAGACCTTTTTCTCTTCTGTCAAAAACACATAGATGAACAGGCGGTGAGAAAAGTATTTCCGCAATTCAATAAATATCGTCCGTTACCGCCGCCTTCGCCTTATAGACCTGAGGTAAGACCTGTTGGACGTGTGTCTGAAGTTATTTTGTCTGCTCTGGCTGGCTATCCAGACTTTGGCGTGGAGAAGATAGAACATATTTTGGAGGAGCAGGAGAGGAGGGAGGCAATGGTGCCAGATCCCGAAACGCGCAGAAGAAGCTTCATTCCAGTTGCCGGAGATATGGAATATATCGATGACAATTTTCTTGATCAGTTTCTCGATTTAGTCAAAACTGTTCCTAAAGAGTCTTGAACAGTTTTTCCGCTTGTTCTTTTTCAGCTCCACTGCTGTCTTCGATGAAGCGCACTAGCTGTGCTTTTGCCTCTTGTGGCTTTTTCTTTTGTACATAGAGTAGCGCTAAGTTATAGCGCGCTTTGCTATATTTTGGTGCTAGAGCAATAGCCTTTGTATATTCTTCGATTGCTTCATCGAATTGTTTTTTCTCTGCCAGGACAAAGGCGCGGTTGTAGTGACAGACAGGTTCTTGCGGGTATTGCTTGACCCATTGCGAGAGATATTTGAGCAAGTCTTTGTCTTCATTCATGATGTCTAGCACTTTCATTAAAGGCAAAAACACTTGTCTCCTTTCGGCAAAACTAGTGCTCACTTCTAGTGCTCTCTCAAATTGTAAGCGCCCGCCAAGAAACTCTTTATTGTCCATATGCAGCTTGCCTAGGGTCATATGAGAATCAGGGCTCTGAGGAAAATCGCGGGTAGCAAGAGTGGCTGTTTTGATTGCTTCGTCAAGATCGCCCATTTTAGACTGACACTGGGCTAGTTTTATCAGTGAGTCTGGGTTGGCTTTGTTGAGGCTGGCTGCCTGTTTTAGATAGACAACAGCCTGTTTGTAATTTTCATTTTGCATGGCCAGGTCACCAGCCATGGTGAGAGCCCCGGGGTTGCTTGGGTAGCGTTTGACTATTTCTATTACTATTGCTTGTGCCTTTTCCTTCTCTCCTAATTGGCTGTAGGTCATTGTTTTAGCTCGAAGAAGTGCTAGACCTAGTCGGCCCGGCAGAATGATGCCCTCGAATCTTTCAAGAAAACTCAAGGCCATCGGGGCATCTTTGTTCGCTAGTAAAATATTGGCTTGATTGAGAAGATGGACTGGATATTTAGCTTGGTTATAGCTCCAAGGCGAAGTGCCGTAGGCCTTCTTTATGAAAGTAGCGGCAGTAGCAACGTTGCCGCTCAGTGCCAAAAGGCAGAGTTGGTTATTCTCTATGCGCGCTTGTGCGGTGGCACTAAGTTTCTGATTGCTTTTGATTGTTTCCGACTGTTTCGCTAAGGCGTCGGCCATACGGCCTGCCAGAGCCAAGTCAAAGGCTTGCACAAGATTGCAATCGACAGCATTGATCTTGTTTAAAAGTGTGCCTTCTCCTTCTGCTACTGGCGGAGAGCTAAATTCGTCTAGTACTTTCACATCATTGGCAGCATTGCCTAAAATCATTTGCTCTGCTTGAAAGCGTGTCTGAGCAAGTCTTTTGTCGTCTATTGAACCTTTTAATTTAGGGCCAACCGTTGGTGCATTTGTCTGGCCAAAGGCCTGATATCGTCCCAATAGCAAATGCAGTTGTTCAGACTGAAAGGGTAAGCTGGCATAGACATCGGCGCCCCCTTCTTCTTTTGCTAAGAGATGCACGGCCAGACGCTTATCGCTCTGCAGCCTACGCTTCAATATGCGATTGGCATATACCGCAGCGCTGTCTGTTTGCTTTTCTTCGCTAGAACCAGGTTCTGCAAATGTAAATTGCGCCCAGGTCGGCTGAGGCCAATTCAGCTGAACCATAATCAGCAGGCAGCTAGTAGTCATAATTGAGTGAGTAATAAAAGCTTTCATCTATTTGAAATTATATCTATACTGTCCCCTTTAGGCTTAAGCCAGTTTAGGCTTAGAGTATTAGCTTAGGGTACCTTTTTGAACTACGCAGTAACTTTTGAACTTGAAGCTGAGTGTCCTTGGTCAGGGGCAAGAGCAGGTAAGTTTCACACCCCTCATGGCACGGTGGAAACCCCTGTATTTATGCCAGTGGGTACCAATGCGGCCTTGCGCGCTCTTACATTTGAGCAAACCGCCGACTGTGGCGCTCAAATTGTGCTTTCCAACTCTTATCATCTCTATTTGCGCCCCGGCCATGAGCTAATTAAAGAAGCTGGTGGCCTGCACAAATTTATGAATTGGCATAAACCAATTCTCACTGATTCAGGTGGGTTCCAAGTCTTTAGCCTTGATGAGTTGCGCAAGATAACCGACAAGGGTGTCTTCTTTAAAGACCATCGGGGCGGCCGCGAACACTTTATCGGACCTAGCGAATCAATGACCATTCAAAATGCCATTGGCGCCGATATCATCATGGCCTTTGACGAATGCGTCAAGAATCCGGCGACCTTTGAAGAAGCGCAAGCGGCCATGGAGCGCACTCACCGTTGGCTCGAAATTTGTGTTGATAAGCACGAACGTAGTGCAGACCAGGCCCTGTTTGGTATTGTTCAAGGCAGCATATATGAAGACCTGCGGCGCCAGTCAGCTAAAGAAGTTACTGCCTACGACCTACCAGGCTTTGCCATAGGCGGAGTGGCTGTGGGTGAGGACCGTAAAACCATTGAAAATGTGGTGCTTTATACCACTCCTTTATTACCACGTTTAAAGCCGCGGTACCTAATGGGCGTCGGCACTCCCTGGGACATCATCTATGCCATCAGATGCGGTATTGATATGTTTGATTGCGTTTCGCCAACCCGCTTAGCTCGGCACGGAGCGGCCTTTACTAAAGATGGGCGCATCTCTCTGAAGAACTCACCATATAGAAAAGATTGGGGTCCAATCGATAGTGAATGTACTTGCTCAACTTGTGCCAACCACAGCCGCGCATACTTGCATCACTTGGTTAGACAAAATGAGATGGCAGGAGCAATGCTGCTCTCCATTCATAACGTTAGCTATTTAATTGATGAGGCGCAGAATTGTCGCAAAGCTATACTAGAAGGTCGTTTCCAAGACTATTTTAGTCGTTGGTCTTCAGTTCGTGAACATCCTGAGCTTCTATAGATTCGACATTTTTGGTTTCAAGTAGAACCGGATCAAGGTTATCTTTGTCGCTGACAATCAGCTTTGGTTGATCGCTGCTACTGCTAGTAGGAGCGCCCATCTGCCCTTTGAGCATCATCAATTCCATTTCGATATCGGTCTTGCCTTCGAAATTCTTGAACTGTTTATCGAGTTGGTCGCTGCCCAGTTCGCCTAAGGCGGCTGCTTTGGCCTCACGCTCTAACACTTTGGTTTCCATGCGTTCTATAACGTTCAAAGTACCATTCGAATTGGTTTTCGAGAGAATTTCGTTAGCTTTCATGGTGGCCTTGGCGGCCTTGTCGCGGGCAATCAAAACTTGCTTTTTGGTGTGAGCCTTTTGCAGCTCATTCTCAAGCTCAGTGAGGCGCTGTCTCAGGCCCGAGGTAGCTTCCTTTTGCACTTTGAGCTGCTGCTCTAAGTCGGTGGATGCTTGGGCATATTGTTGCTTTCTCTGTAGAGCCTGACGGGCCAGCTCATCGTTGTTCTGTTGAACAGCCATGGCGGCGCGGTTCTGCCAGGTAGCCGCTTGGTCTTTATTCTTTTGCAACTGCTGCTCAAGCTGCTTTTCAGTGGCAATCGCTTGAGCGACAGCCTGTCTCACTTGAATTACATTGTTCTGTAAGTCGTTATAGGTCTGTTCTAGCATCATCTGCGGATCTTCTACCTTGCCCAGAATGGCATTGAAGGCAGCCTTGATGATTTGTGCAAGCCGATCGAACATCTACTGATAACTCCTATCACCTGTCTAGACTAATCCAGACCCAACTAGACTAAAGTCTATTCTAAAGATAAAGACTTAATACTCATAGCATGAATTTGCTCTTAGCATTTCAACTGCCATTGGTAGGTCTCTACATTTTCACTTATGCCCGGTTTTGGCGCTCAAAAGCTGTCTAAATCTAAAACATATTGTTTAGGGTGTACATTAGAAACAGCTCCGGTATTTAATGCCAATTCCCATAGGTATGTTGAAAACTTTATGAAGAATAAAAGCGACGACGGCATGGGCGGACTGGGCGCTCAAATTATGATGGCCTCAGAGCTTGGCTCGGCCATAGTTGTTTTGACAGTCGCTGGCTATTTCGCTGGAGCATGGCTGGATGGGCGTTTTCAGTCTTCGCCCTATGGCGTCATCGTGGGTATATCGGTAGGTTTCGGCCTGGGCATAGCTTTTGTGATAAAACGTTCAAACGATATGGATAAGAAGACCTAAGCTCGTCTGCGGCGGTGCTGGTGGCTCTTTAACAAATTTTCGCTGGAATCAAAGCTGCTTTACTAGCGCTGATTCGCTCAGAGTCCATCTGCTATCATTTGGAGCGTCTTTCCCTTGATTCCCGCTGTGCAAGCGCGGATGTAATCAAGTAGAGAGACCGACAGAAGCATCTAGTGCTTCAAAATTTTTGTATGACTTACCTCTAAAAGAGCGGGAAATCTGAATGTTAGGCGAGAGTTTACCCTTAAAAGAATTGATTCACGACCCATCGATCACTGGCATACAGTTGCCGCTTGATATGGGAACAGTGGGCGATATTCACGCCGACACCATCATTCTAAGTTGGACTGCCATGGCTCTGATTCTCTTGAGCTGCTCAGCAATCACTAGCAACCTCACTGTTGAAGGCCCTGGTGGTAAAGGCCAAGGCATTCTTGAGGGTCTTTATACATTCATTCTTGATATTGCCAAGGGTTCAATTGGCGATCATCGCTACAAGCCTTACATGCCGCTTCTCTGCGGTCTGTTTATGTTTATTTTGGCTAGCAACTTAATTGGCATTCTGCCTTATCAAGTGCTTGAGCATATGTCTTGGTGGCCACATGTTGATGGCAAGCATTTCGAAGTGGCTGCTGCTACCACTGATTTCAACGTTACAGCTGGCCTAGCTGGTCTTGCTATCGTCACTTATCTGGCATCGGGCGTTATGGCTCACGGCCATCATTACGTTGGTCTTTTCTTCTGGAAGCCAATTGCTCCACTAGAATGGCTCGACCTTGTGGTTCGCCCTGCGACACTCGCTCTTCGTCTTCTTCTAGTTATTACCGCTGACGAAATGTTGAGAAGTGCCTTCTTGGGCATGTGCCCCGTTATTTTGCCTTCGTTTGTTATGGCCTTCGAAGTTTTCATCGCTGTGGTTCAGGCCTTCGTCTTCACTCTCCTTACATCTATCTACATCGGTGCCGCGGTTGCCGACCACCACTAGGTCGACTTAGTCGTTCACTGTGTTTAAAATTTGTCATTACCGGTAGCCAAGAACTCGTTGATCGCAGTGGTCTTGGCTACTTGCTATCTAAATTGGCTGCTAGTGCAGTGTTTAGTTACTAACTTCGTTAGGAAATTGTTCACTTTAATTAGCGGCTTTCACCGACTGATTTTAACGAGTTGGAATGGAAAGCGCTTGGGCAGCCAGTTCTGCTGCTGCTTAATCGCTTTTAAGCGCCAATGGAGCGATTTTGGGGTCATGCATCGACTGATATAATCAGTACGCCTTTTGAATTCGTTCCGCTACGGAGCGACAGTTCAAAATAGCTGGCGAAATTTTTCGATTGTGTTAAGGAGATTTTCTGTGGACCACCAACTGATTGCCCAGGCCGGAGCCGTCGCGGGCGGAATTGATAGTCAAACTGTGATCAGAGCAGCAGCCCTCATCGGCGCAGGCTTGGGAGCTATCGGCGTAGGCGTACCTGGTATCGGTATCGGTATCGCTGCTTCTAGAGCTCTAGAAGGTATGGCTCGTCAACCTGAAATGCAAGGCAAATTGCTTATCAACGGCATCATTTTCGCCGCTTTGATGGAAGCTCTTGGTCTGTTTGCTTTCCTAGTTTCACTTCAGCTCTTCGGCCTTGGCAAAACCCCGTAAACAGCGGTGTTAGTGACCAAAGTTGGAATTAAGAGTTAGTAGTGGAATCAGAGAGTAATTCAAAAAAAATGCTCGAGCTAAACGGTACAGTCGTCGTCCTTTTGATCAGTTTTCTAGCCTTTATTTGGGCTCTAGACTTGGTCTTTGTTAAGCCCGTGGCCAAAGTTCTGGAGGCACGGGCTGCCAAAGTTGAGAAAGATTTGGAAGCTTCTAAAGCCTCGCGTGCCGAAGCTGATGTGGTTCTGGTGGAATACCAGAAGCGCTTAGCAGAGGTGCGCAACGAAGCCCAATCAATTATCAACGAGGGCGTCACCGCCTCCCAGAAACTGCGTAGTGAAGAGATCTCGAAAGTGCAAGCTGGCGGTCGTCAAAAACTTGAAGCTGCACGAGTCGAGTTGGCTACTGAGAAAAAAGGTCTGGTTGATCAGCTTGTCGATCGTGAAATCGAGTTGGTCAATATCATGATGGGCAAGCTAATTGGTGCTAGTCATGTTGCCTCTGGCCTTGATAGAAGCCAGGTGAAGAAAGCTCTAGAGGAGGCCTGCTAATGTTTTTGTTTGCTGAAGTCGAGCATAACCAGCTTTTTGCTATGTTCGAAAACAATGTCATTAACTGGGTTTTGCTTGTCGCTTTCTTCTGGTGGGTGATGGCCAAGAACCTTCCGCCTGTCTTCCAAGCTCGTGACGAGAGTATCAATGCCACTTTGGCAGCAGCTCAGAAAGCTCGCCTTGACGCTGAGGCCCTTCTCGAAAAGCAAAAGGCAGCTGTTGCCAACGCTGAGAAAGAAGCTGAACAGATCATTGTTGAAGCTAAGACGATTGCTAAAGAGATGCAAGCCAATCTTGAGGCTCAGACTAAAAAAGACATCGCTGAAATGTTGGTTAAGTTTGAGAATGCTGTGGCTGGTGAGAGACAACTACTGGTAAATGAGTTGCGCCAAGCCTCAGTTAAAGCTGCTATTGAACTGACGCGTGGACAGCTAGCATCTCAGACCAGTGCTGAAGTGAAAGCTAATTTGCTCAATCAGTTTATGGAGCAACTTGAAACTCTTAATACTAAGTCACTGGTTTCTTCCGGTTCCCTAGAGTCTGTTTCAAAATAATCTGTATCTAAATAAACCAGTAAGTAAAAATAAGGCCGTTGACTAGATGAATACCGAACTACAAGGAATAGCCAGCTCATACGCCGAAGCGGTGCTTGATCTATCTAGCAAAAATGCTCAAGAAGAAAATGTCTTGAACGAATTGAAAATGGTCAATGCTGTCTTTGCTTCAGATAAAGATATGAGCATTATCATTAATCACCCAGCCATTCGTGCCAATCAGAAGAAAGAGATTTTGAGAACCGTCTTTAGTGGCAAGGTCTCTGAATTGACTGATAACTTGATCAATCTTCTGGCTGACAAACGCCGACTAGACCTCCTTCCTTTTATCGAGACCGGCTACCGCGAACTTCTCAACAAGCGCAAAAACGTTGTTAGTGCACTTCTTACCTGCTCTGAGACCATGGCTGATGCTAATGTCGCCAATATCAAAGCGCAATTGACAGAGCACTTAGGCAAGCGCCTTGAGCTCGAAGTTAAAGTTGATCCGACACTGATTGGCGGCGTAATTCTCAGGCTCGGCGACCAAGTCATTGATGGCAGTTTGAACGGCAGATTGAAAGCTTTAGAAAAAGCTCTCATGGCTGTTTAAACAGCACTTCGAATCTAGGCAGTTCTACAAACAATTCTAAAACCACCATTCAAACCAAATTAAAAACTGACCAAAACAAGCAAGCAAGTAACTTAGAGGTTAAAGACCATGGCAATCAGGCCCGACGAAATCACATCAGTATTGAAACAGCAATTAGAGCAATACCGTTCTGCATTGAATGTCAGCAACGTCGGTAGCGTACTTCAGGTGGGCGACGGTATTGCCCGAATCTACGGCATGGAAAAAGCCATGGCTGGAGAATTGGTCGAGTTTGATGATGCTGATAAAACTCGCGGCATGGTTCTCAACCTAGAAGAAGACAACGTTGGTGTTGTAATTCTTGGTGAAGGCAGAAAGATTTCGGAAGGTATGGAAGTTCGTACCACCGGCAAGATCGCTTCAGTGCCTGTTGGTGAAGCTCTTCTTGGTCGTGTCGTTAACCCAATTGGTATTCCATTAGATGGAAAAGGCCCAATCAACGCCACTGAAACTTCACCAATCGAAGTCAAAGCTCCTGGGATCGTTTCCCGTAAATCAGTTCACGAACCAATGATGACCGGCATCGCTGCCATTGACGGCATGATTCCAATCGGCCGTGGTCAGCGCGAACTTATCATCGGCGACCGTCAGACCGGTAAGACTGCTGTGGCCATCGATGCCATCATCAACCAGAAGAATCAGCCTAATCGTCCAATCTGTATCTATGTAGCTATTGGTCAGAAGAGTTCGAACGTCGGTAAAATCCAGAAAATTTTGGAAGATGCGGGCGCTATGGAATACACAATCATCGTTGCTGCTTCTGCTACCGATGCTCCAGCCCTGCAGTTCTTGGCACCATATGCTGGTGTGGCAATGGGTGAGTACTTTATGAAGAAAGGCGGACACGCCCTTCTTGTTTATGATGACTTGTCTAAGCACGCTACTGCCTACCGCACAATGAGCTTGCTGCTTCGTCGCCCACCAGGCCGTGAAGCTTTCCCTGGAGACGTTTTCTATCTGCACAGCCGCTTGCTTGAGCGTGCTGCAAAATTGTCTGATGCTCTTGGTGCTGGCTCTCTTACTGCTCTTCCGATCATTGAGACTCAAGCTGGAGACGTATCTGCTTACATTCCAACTAACGTAATTTCAATTACCGACGGTCAAATTTTCTTAGAAACCGACTTGTTCTACGCTGGCGTTCGTCCTGCGATTAACGCCGGTATTTCAGTAAGCCGAGTTGGAGGTTCTGCCCAAACTAAGGCGATGAAATCGGTTGCCGGTAAACTTCGTCTTGACCTTGCCCAATTTAGAGAATTAGAAGCATTTGCTCAGTTTGCCTCTGACCTCGATAAATCAACACAAGACCAAATTCGTCGTGGTCAAAAGCTTACTGAAGTACTTAAGCAGGCTCAGTATCGTCCACTCAGTTTGGCTGAACAAGTTTCAATATTGTTTGCTGCCAACAAGGGCATTCTTGATGATGTTGATACCAAAAACATCACCAAGTTCAAAGTTGAATGGTTCAAATATCTTGGTGCTCAGGCCAAAGATCTCGAAGCCAAACTGCTCACCGGCGACAAACTCTCTGACGCTGATGAAACCGCACTTGTTGACCACTTGAACAAATTCAAGACCAACTTCTTCAAACCATAATTTAGAGAAAACAAAAGATGGCTAACCTCAAGGCAATACGTCAAAGAATCAAGAGCGTCCAGTCGACCCAGAAGATTACTCGGGCCATGAAACTGGTAGCTGCAGCAAAAGTAAGGCGCGCACAAATGCGTGTGGTTGCTGCTCGACCATTTACTCAAGCAGTTGTCCGAGTGCTTCGAGAAGTGGTGGGCGAAGTCAGTCCAATTGACGTGCAAGAGTTGCACCTGCTGACTAGGCGTGATGTCAAAAAGGTAGCCATCGTTGTTTTGTCTTCAGACAGAGGTCTTTGCGGATCGTACAACACCACAGTATTCAGGGAAGTAATGGCACGCATAGCCAAGCTTCAATCGGAAGGTAAAGAAGTTGGTTTGATTTTGGTTGGCCTTAAGGCAGTTTCGTTCTTCAAATCAATCAAGATTGAGAAGCTCAAGACTTTTACTTTGTTGCCAGCTATCCCCACTGTTGAAGAAGCTAAGTTGATTGCTAACTATGCTTGTGAGCTTTATACAGAGAAGAAAGTTGACTCAATCGAAATTATTGGTACCGATTTCATTTCGATGTTGCGCTCTGAAGTTGTGACCACAAAGTATTTGCCAATCGATTTGCCACCAGCAGAAACTAAGACTCAGTTACAGCCAATTCGTCTTTTCGAGCCAAACATTATTGACGTAATGGAGCGCGAGCTACTACCGAAGTATGTCCAAAACGTCGTTTATCAAGGCTTGCTAGAGGCCTCAGCTGCTGAGCTAGCTGCCCGTATGAACGCTATGACCAATGCTTCTAATAATGCCCGCGATTTAATCGCCGGACTTACTCTTGTCTACAACAAAGCTCGTCAGTCTGCCATTACCCAAGAATTGCTTGAAATCGTTGGCGGCGCCGAAGCCCTGAAAGGGTAAATTAGGTGCCCTGAAAGGGTAAATAAGAGCCATCAAGGGCTAATTTAAGAGATTAAAGCGAGCTAAAAGTTCTTAGAACCCTCAGAGTACTCAAATAGCAAAATAGTTGTATATACAACTATTTTGCTATTTGAGTACTCTGGTATCTTTTCGCTAGTAAGGCGCCATATTACAATGCGATATTGTTCAGTACTCAAGTATTTCTTTTTGGCACATACCTAGCAGTATCAAAAACTCTGCAAATCTGCTGGCTTATGAAATCGCCTATACAAAGTTGCTTTCACCGCTATAATTGTGAAGTGGTAGCAATGTCTTTAGAAATTTGCCAGCAAAGCGATTTGAGAGCATGAACAACATGAATTTGTCAGTTACTGCAAAAGATACATGCTCGTCAGCTGCCAGCGACGACGAAATGGCAGCAATTGCTGCCGCGGTGCAAGCCTATTTATTACAAGAGCAAGAACTAGAACTTTCTGATAATAATTCTGTCCCATCACCGACCTCGTCGTTGTCACCTTGGGCGGTGGCGAGTCGCCGTGAAGCTAGTGGTACCAGCAGTAACAGCACTAGCTGGGGTCTGAGTGATAGACAGATTTGGTCAAAGGGCAAACTTTGGGGCAGTTCTCTTGCAGTGGCAATTAGTCTGGCTGTGGCCAATCTGCTAACACTAAGTGCGCCAGCTCAGGCGGCCGATAAACAAATCAGGGTCTGTCTATCTACTTCGACTACCATTCAAAGAGTAGATCTCGATTTCCCCGATGGTGGCAGTGTTTATAGTGTTGCCGACGGAACTTTGGTTGGTAAGATTGCACCACAGAGCGCTTGGAGCTTAAATCTGGCTCGCTCAGCAACGAAGGGCAACAGCTCAATTGTTTTTCTTGGTAAGAGTAGCAGAGACAGAATTTCTCCAGCATCGACAATTGCGAAAGCAGCCTTTGTGCCCAGCACTGGTAGCTTCTTTGGTACAACTAGTGACTCGAATCAGCTGGCTTTGCCCCTAGTTGCGCCTATTCGAAAAGGTGGCGTAACAGCTTCTTCTTCTTCTTCTTCTTCTTCTTCGGCTATTGATGCTTCCCAGGGATATATAGCTGTACCCGATCAGGTTTTGGACCAAGTCTCTAACGAAGGCAATGGGCGTGAGCCTAGCAGTGTGCCACTCATCGGAGTGAACGGCAAGCTTTATCGCGGAGCTGTGGTGTTGCGACCCGTAATGAAAACTGATAGCAACGGCGTAGCAGATACCACTGGTATCAATCTCATCAATGTTCTTGATTTAGAAGATTATCTTTTGTCAGTAGTACCATCAGAAGTGCCTTCACTTTGGCCAAAAGAAGTCTTGAAAGCTCAGGCTATCGCTGCTCGATCATATGCTGTAGCTAATTTTGGCAAGCACAGAGCTGAGGGCTATGATGTGAAGGCTACTGTTGACGATCAAGTTTATCGTGGTGTCATTGCTGAGTCTGCTGAGACCAATGCGGCAGTGGCTGCTACATCTGGTTTAGTGTTGAAAAACAGCAATAAAGTAATTTCAGCTTTCTTTCATAGCACTAGTGGCGGTAGTACGGAAGTTTCTGAAAATGTTTGGGGCAAACCATTACCCTACCTCAAGAGTGTTGTCGACTATGACGATGCTGCTCCTCAGTTTACTTGGCGCAAAACCATAACATCCCAGGACCTAGCCAAAGCTCTTTTGGGCTCAGCTCAAGAAGCTCAGGTACTTCTTGGTGTTTTAGTAATCGGCCGCCACCCGGGTGACTCGCAGCGAGTGAAAGACGTGTTGGTTGTTGGCCAGAATTCAGCAAGAGTGATTGCTGGTACTGAGTTGCGAAGATTATTTAACCTACCGAGCACCCAGTTTAGCCTCTTCCAGTCTGACAGCAGTTACATCTTCAGCGGTCGGGGCTACGGACACGGGCTTGGTCTTTCTCAATGGGGAGCGAAAGCCCTGGCTGATAACGGATATAATGCAGAACAGATTCTGTCGTACTACTACAAAGATGTCACGATAGAACCTCTGGCCCCAGAAGGTGCTATCTAGCCACGCTAAATAGACAAAGGCCAGTCACCTCAAGAGGAATTGGTCTTGGAACAAGCTTTTGGTATTTTCATGATGCTCGCCATATTGAGCACATTGATCATCGTTCACGAGTGTGGCCATTTTCTGGTAGCCCGTTTTTTTGGTTTCCAGACACCGGTTTTCGGCTTCGGACTGCCATTTGGGCCATCCTGGACGGTCGGCAAACGCTGGAACACAGAATTTCGCATTCACGCTTGTATGCTGGGCGGCTATGTAGCCATTCCTGAACTTGGTGACGAAAGCAACGCCTCGGCTGAGGTTTTCGGCGTTCAGCTTGCTCCATTCAAGAAGTTTCCTATCTGGCAGCGAGCCTTGGTTGCCGTAGCCGGTGTCACTTTTAATGTGCTCTTTGCTTATCTGGTCATGTTGATCATGATGACTGCCCTGGGGCGGCCTATACCCCAAGGTGTATTCGTCGGAGAATTGCCAGCAGCTAATCCTATTGCCGCCACTGCTGGGGTGCAGACCAACGATGAATTGCTTGGTGTTGACGACAAGACAATAAAAACACCAGAAGAATTTATCTCTTATCTGGCCTCCAAGAAACTCACTCCAATTGTTCTGCATGTCAAGCGCGAAGGGCAGCCCATTGACCTACCCATGACGCCAAACAAAGACGGCAAAGTGGGCATGGGTTTATCGCCTAAAGTTCAGTACGTCAAAATTGAAGGCAGCCCCATCGATGTGGCCACTATTGCCGCTACTGAGCTGACTAATTCGACCGGGCAGATGGTTAATTCTATCGGTAGTCTTTTCCAAGGGGTCTTTAACAAAATTATTTCCCCTAATGCCAAGAGTAAAGATGGCAAGCCTCAGCCTGGTATTGAGAGTTTTCATGGTGTCATAGCCGTTGTCAAAATTGGTGCCGATTTTGCCAAGGAAGACTGGCGACAACTTTTCATGTTCACTATTTTGATCTCAATGGATCTAGCAATTGTGAACTTACTTCCTTGGCCAGCACTGGACGGTGGCCATTTGGCCTTTATGCTTTTAGAAGCAGTGCGAGGCAAACCTATGGAAGAACGGGCCCAAGGCGAAATAGTTAAATGGGGATTTCTCAGTTTGATTGCACTGATGGTAGTGGTGCTGGTCAACGACGTCTCTGCCTGGGTGCATGGTGATCTCGACTTTAAGAAGAAAGATGCTAAACCAAAGTCTTCAATTTCGGCGCCGAAACCAGCTCTAAATCCAGCGGTAAATCCAGCACCCAAGCTAGAAGTAAAGCCTGAAGTGGCTCCAGCAACAAAGCCTGATTCTGTCCCTAATTCTGTCCCTAGTTCTGGGCCTGATACTGGGCCTGATGCTGTACCTGATGCTGTACCTGATGCTGTACCGAGCGAGTCTAAATAAAATGCCTAGTTATGATTATCGCTGCCAAGAATGTCGCGTTGCTTTCACTGTCGAGCGTTCAATGAACGACCCATCTGATACCAATTGCGCTGAGTGTGGCTCTGCCAACGTTTCTCGTATCTGGAACATGGTTTTGCGTTCGTCTGGCAGCACCCCCGATGTTGGTCAGAGTTCTAAGAGCTCAGACAGCAAAAGTGGTTCTGGTTCTAGTTCTGGTGGTGGCTGCGGCTCTTGCAGTACTCATTCGTGCCATAGCTGCTGAAAAAGCTATTGTTGAATCAAACTAGTTTTGACTTAGCAAATCTCGCCAGTGCTAACGCTTTCAAGAGCAAGTTTTCGCTTCAATTCTTCTTCTTCCTCTTTGGGGAGCAAGAATGATTCTGATGCATTAGGGAAGTTTGTCGACTTAACATCTTCAGCATACTTACCGACAGCGTCTTGGCAGACCTGGCTCAAATCAGCATAGCGTCTCACAAAGCGCGGCAGAAAATCAGTAAACTTGCCCATTAAATCGTCAGTAACAAGGATCTGACCGTCGCAAACATTGCCAGCACCAATGCCGACAGTAGGTATTGTCAGCCGCTCTGTCACGGCTTTAGCGACTGCAGTTGGTACCATTTCTAATACCACTGAAAAACAGCCGGCCATCTCAAGGGCACGGGCGTCATCAATTAATTTAATTGCTTCATCAGCAGAGCGGCCCTGCACTCTGGCACCACCTAAGCCGTGAATGGCTTGGGGAGTATAACCAAGATGGCCCATGACAGGAATACCCATGCCTACCAAGCGCTCAATTATTTCAAGATTGAGCCTGGTCGCTCCTTCTAGTTTGACAGCGTGAGCCTGAGCTTCTTTAACGAAACGGCCAGCATTGGTGATTGCTTGAATGACATCAACTTGGTAGCTCATAAATGGCAAGTCGGCTACTACCATGGCACTGCTCACACCCCTGGTGACAGCCCTAGTGTGGTGCAGCATTTCTTCCATAGTTACAGCATGGGTGGTGCGATGCCCTAAGGCCACCATGGCGAGACTGTCACCAACCAAAATCAAATCGACACCTGCTTTGTCGAGAATTTTAGCCATTGAGTAATCGTAAGCAGTGAGGGCAACTATCTTGCGGCCGTCACGTTTATATTTTTGGAGGGTAAGAGTCGATACTGCTTTAGTCATGGCCAAATTTTAGCATTGCCATTGCTGTAAAAGTCGTGGGAGTCGTTGGCCGCGCCACTTATGCTACTTGTTCTGGCCGCGAACCCGCTCACGAGCCAGTTCTTGCTGAAGCGAAACAATATGTTTCGGGTCATAGGGATATTTGCCAGAAAGCTCATGAAAACGCTTATACCAGGCGCCGGCCTCAGCTTTCATGTTCTCTTTTTCTAACAAGTAAGCCATGTTGTAATACAAGCCGTCGTACTTGGGTTTGAGATCAAGAGCTGCTTGATATTGCGCGGTGGCATTGGCCAGATCGCCTTGGGCTTCGAGTATGCCACCGAGATTTTGATAAGCAAGAAATGACTTGGGATCCAGCTCAATGGCTTTGCTAAAGCTAGCCTTCGCGCCATCGAGGTCGCCATTCTCAGTTTGATGAATGCCTTGCGAAACTATCGCCTTAATCTCAGAGGGATCCACTCCTTTGGAGTTTCTGCGACTGCCACTCTTGGTCAGACGACTAAGCTCGGCAATATGCTTAGTGGTTTGGGTATTGTTGGCTGTTAGGCTGGCTACATCTTTAAGCGATTCGATAGCAGCCTCATAGTTATCGGTCAGTTCTTCGCATTTCGCCTGTAATTGTTTGACTTTAACTCGGTCTATAGAAGGATATTTTTTTCCCTCTGTATAAATTGGGCTGATTTTTTGCGCTTCTTTTAGCTCAAAAAGGGCGCGGTTAGGATCGCCTCGAAGATAGCGCAAACGTCCTAGTTCAAAATGAGCTATAGCCAACTTAGGGTCGAATTTTAGGGCCTTGCGAAATTCAATTTCGGCTTCGTCAAGATTGCCATCACAGCAATAAATATTGGCTAGATGATGGTGAATCATAGGATTTTGCGGTACTAGCTGAGCTGCAACTTCTAGTTTCTCTAGACACTCGGAAATCTCGCCGCCATCACCTCGTTCGAATTTTTGGAAGATCGCTAGACCAAGGTCGCGGTTGGCTTCAAAATAGCCAGGATCGAGGCGAGTGGCCGTGCGAAAAGATTCTATAGCCGAATCGAAATCACCTTGATCGAAATAGACTGTGCCTAAGTTGTAGTGAGCTTTAGGGTAACGCGAATTTATGCGAATGCAATCTTTAAATTGCTTCTTGGCGTCATCAAATCTACTCATTTTCTTCAGTAGTATGCCGAAATTGTTGCGACACTCCACAAAGTTATAATCTAGACTTAGAGCCGAAATAAATTGAAGTTCGGCATTTTTGTTGTCGCCAAGTTGCGAATAGGCAAGAGCCATCAAGTGCGGTATCTGCTTGTTGCGAGCATCACCAGTCTGCGCTTGTCTAAGTAGATTGACACAGTTTTGATAGTCGCCAACGGCAAACATTTGGGTGGCGCTGCGATATTTTGCTTGAGCTAAGACCAAGCCATTTTGTTCTTCATATTGAGCAAGAGCTGGCCCGCTATTAATAGAACCATTGCCTGTCAGGCAGATAATTGAGAACAAGGCCAGTCTAGCTAGCCGCAAGCCCACCCCTATCCCTATCAGACGGCGCTTGAACACATTTTTTTGGGGTTGTTGCTCGGGCTTTTGCACGCTTTTTCTCACGTTTTGCTTACGCTTTCGCTTACGTTCGAATGACTAAAAACTCATAATAGCGCGTTTTTAGCTTTATCTTTATCGTGCCTAAGGTCTATTTCTCTGGTTGACCTGCAAGTATCTGTTTACCAGCTTCTTGCATGTAAGCAATATTACTTAGTGTTCTATCTTTCAGCGGTGTCTTAACTGGCGCTGTTGGTTCAAAGCTTATTTTAGGGAAATTGCCATTGCTTGAAGCCGTCGCTTCTCTTTGTTTTTGTGCCTCCATATTTCTTATGTAGTTGCCAATCTCGACTGAGCCCAGAGCTCCGCCAAGTGATGATGTGCGGTCTCCAAGGCCGTTGAAGAAGGCTGGTGTCTTGCCGATGGCTATGCCGGTGTTTTCTGTCGCTGCGGCTGCCACACGTCTGCTTGATGCGGCAATATCTTTGGGCGAAGTCAATCTGATTGCTTGCAGTGTGGTTGGTTTTAGTGGGTCAACGTGAGGGTCATTGTCGTGATAGAGCGCACGCAAGAAGTCTGACATCTTGTTGACTGCTTTGTTCGCTTCTGTGGCGTCCATACCTTGGGCCACCAGTCTCATGGCTGCTGGCATACCAGCACCAAATACTTGGTTAATTGAATAGTGCTGAGTGTCGAAAGGTATCTCGTTTGGCTTTTTGCCCTTATTGACAGCATCGACCATTAGACCAGCTAGATTGTCCATCTTAGCCATATGAGCCGGTAGATCAGGCAGGATGTCACCAAAAGATTTGCCTTGCAAAGCTGGCAAAGGAGTGTTCATTTGGGCGTCAATTAAGTGTGGAATAACATCTTCGAGATCTTTTCTGGTGATTGTGATTGTTTCACCAGGCTTGTCCATATTGGCGAAGACATAGTCTCCAGGTCGTGAAGCTTCATCTGAATACCGCTCTAGCGCTTTAGCGTAATCAAGTACGTTCTTGTCGCCATTAGCACGGGCTCTCATGGTGGCAGCAACGATTTTTGGTCTAAGAGCATCAAAGGCGTGTACTTCAAATCCAAGTGGATTGTCTGGGGCAATAAATTCTTTGCCGAAGACATTTCTGGTCTCAAGCTGTCCGCCTTTTCTTAGCGACTGCAATAAGATACCGAGGGCTCCGCCGCCGTTGTGTCCAGTCCAAGCTGCACCCCAAATGTCGGCTGTATTTTCATCGGCTTGTGCTTTGAAGATATGTTCAATCAAGTCAGCTTTGGTCATTTCGCCATGGCCAGGCACCGTCACTTTATCTTGAGCGCGAGTGCCGAGTCCTTTTTCTACAGCTGTTTTGATGACGTTTTCACGAATTGATTCTTCAAACTTGAGGATGCCACCGTACTGGTCGTGTCCAATTTCGTGGCCATGAATACCACTGGTGGTGACGCTTCTCACCCCAACCATGTTGCGTGGATAGAGCACGTGGTCAACGTTCCAGACCCCATCTATTTGGCGCATGGTGTGAGGGCCGGCGCCACCGTCGTGCATGATCGAGAAGATTGGTGGGTTTTTCGAACGCAGAACCTGGTCAGGGTCTACTCCAGCTTTTTTCATATTGCGCACTAGAGTACTGTGAATTTCTTGAGCTAGCAGATCAAGCTCACGTTTATAGTTAGCTGTCTCGCTTAAACCTTTAGAGATGTGTTGGTTCGCTGCTGAGCTGAAGCGACCCAAGAGTGGATCGATATAACGATAGTCTTGCTCTGTGCGAACTTGGCTGCCTAAGCTAACGGCTTGGTTTCTCGCTTGGGTGAATCCAGGATCCATCTTTGAGCCACTAGGGGTAATGGCGGCGTGAATTGGTCCAAGTGCTGCTTCAACAGCATCGGCAATTAATACTTTGTTGTCTGGCCACTCTTTCATTTCTTTGGTGTTCATTTCAGCCAGTTTTGAAATGGTACCAACGTTGAGTTCTTGTTCGGCCTTGGTGACATAAGGTTTGCCCACAGCCGCTGCTGGAGTGACCTCCAATGGCCCCTCTGGCTTACTTGAATCAGTTGGTTTAACCGGAGGCACCAACTCATCAGGTGCATGGCCTGGCTTTTCATTGGGCGCAATTATAGATTTGGCGACGTTATTAGGTACCACCTCACTAGAGTTTGGTCTAATAGTTAGGTCTATGGGTTTAGCTGTGACCGTTGGTTCTGCGGTTTTTAAGAGAGCCAAAGCTTCATTGCTTGACAGTTTTCGTGGGTCATGACCTCCAACAATCAAATCTATTGACTGTGAGAATCCGAGAGGTTGAGAGTCAGTTGTGGCCATGCCTTTGAAATGCATATTGGCATTAAGAGTGGTGTAGGCGTTTTGTTCTTTCACTTCTGCCATTTTGCGTACGGCTTCGTCTAGCAATACTTTTGGCTCTTCTGGTTTGCGCGTCATGCGTTCCGAAACAGAAGTAAGGACGCTACTTATTGGTCTGGTTATGTTGTTTAAAGTGCGGCCGACTATGTGTTTATCAGAAGAGAAGAAGTCAACTTTTGCTTTCTCAAAATTGGAATAGCGGGCTGTGCCAAGTTTCGCTTCGAGGACATTGCCGGTCCATTTCTCTGCTCTCAGACCGACTTTTGCACCGACCCAACTGTCCCAAGCAAACTGACCAACTCCATCACCCATTATCTGAGCGGCTTGGTGCACTGAAGCCATGTCGTTGTTCGAAGACTTTAGATGGTCCATGGCATTCATTATTGGATGCAAGGCATCTTTGACCATGTAGCCAGCCATTACTGTGCCAACAATAGCCTTACCAACTCCGGCCTTGGGCAATACGGTCTTCATCACTACGCCGATAGACCCAGCCACTGCTACTTTTGCGGCCAAGTCTAGGGGATGAGAAATATCATGGGCGACAGCTTTGAGCGCTCCTGGCACAGCGTAGGCGAGTCCTTCAACACCAGCCATGCCATATCGCGCCACTTTTGAGTCGCGGGCAAGGCTATCAAATACGTTGCCATCTCCGTTTTTTATTTTTGCTTGGGCAATATTTTCGGAGACTGAGCCAAGGGTGCGGTCATTCTTCTCAGAATTCAAACCACTGAGCCCTGCTAGGCCCACTAAACCCTTGATTTCTGTGTGAGCGACAGCAGAAGTAGCAGTAGAAGTAGATTCAGGTTTTGTTTGAGGTGCGAGATTTAGTCCCTCGTGAAATTTTGCTGCTACATCGGCCTTTAATTTGGAATTGTCTTCATTGGAAGCTACAGATTGGTCCAATTTGCCATCAGCCATTTGTTTTGATTCTCCAGATTCCTGTTTTCGCCTTTGAGACGTTCAATCATGCAGGGGTGCACGACATCCGCCCACCTTTGAGCTAGTGCTAACTAGCTTTTTTTGGTATGGCTTCTCGACCGCTCGCCGGTTATGTCAAGAGATTAAGGCAAAAGATATCTAATGTCACTAAGGGGAAACCTCATAGCCTTCGTATTTCCCCCACTTTTGACCAGTTTTGGCGAAACATTTATTTAAATAGCTGTGAGATTTCTTGTTTGGCGGGTAAAGCCCTGTTTCTTTTAAACTCAGAGACGATCTCAATTCGGAGCTGAGCCGCTAAATTAAGGGTGCACTTTTGTATCTTATCTAAAAGGAAAAAAGCATGGGCATGTTAGCCGACCAGGTGGCGGTAGTTACTGGCTCAGGACGAGGAATCGGCCGGGCAATTTCGCACTCTTTGGCAAAAGAAGGCGCCAAGGTAGTAATCAGCGACATAAATGAAGAGCTGTGTAAGCAAACTACAGCCGAATTCGAAAAAGAAGGCTTTCAGGCAATCGCAGTGCCTTGCAACGTTACAGACTCTGCCAGCGTGGCAAAAATGGTGGAAGCCATTGTCGCCAAGTGGGGTCGTATAGACATCTTGGTGAATAACGCTGGTATTACCCGAGACAATCTCTTTATGCGGATGAGTGAAGAACATTGGCAAGCAGTTATCGATACTAATTTGACCTCGGCATTCAAAGTTACGCAGCCAATCATTAAAGTGATGTCCAAGCAACGCTCGGGTCGCATTGTCAATATCGCTAGCACCTCTGGGGTGCACGGTAACTTCGGTCAGGTCAACTATGCAGCTGCCAAATCTGGCCTAATTGGGTTTACCAAAACAATTGCTCTTGAATATGCCTCGCGCAATATAACCTCCAATGCCATTGCTCCTGGATTTATCGACACTGATATGACCAAGGCTTTGGGTGAGGAAATTATAAAGAACATACTTGACCGGGTACCGCTTAAGCGTATGGGTACTCCTGAAGATATCGCAGCTGCTGTGGTGTTTCTGGCTGGCCCGGGTTCTTATGTAACTGGCCAAGTCTTGGAGGTTTCGGGCGGTCTTTATACGTAATATAGAAATACACAATTAGAAACTGGTTTTCTGACGTGATATTCTAAGCATTCCGGATCGGGCCTACTTGGTCCATTAGTTTTACATGCGGTTTTCAAAGTTTTTTAAAAGAGGTAGACAGTACTCATGGAAGAGAAGGAAGCCTTCGAAAGAGTAAAGAAGGTTGCTGTGGCCCAGCTCAACGTTAACGTTGAAGAAGTGACCATGGAAGCTAGCTTCACTAAAGATCTAGGCGCAGACTCACTCGACACAGTCGAGCTCGTCATGGCTTTAGAAGAAGAGTTTGGAATGGAAATTCCAGACGAAGATGCTGAAAAAATCACCACTGTTGGTGAAGCCGTTAAGTACATTGCAGGTCACCTTTAGAGCCAGGCTTTAAAAGGTGATACGCACGAAAAAGTGAACGGTTTTGTATCCAAAGTGGACCACGTTCAGTGGTCCACTTTGGATTGGTATTAACTAGAGATAAAGTAGAGTAATGACAAAAGAGCGTGTAGTCGTTACCGGTCTGGGGCCCATATCCGCAGTCGGTACAGGCAAGGAACAGTTCTGGGAAGGGATAGTCAGCGGTAGATCTGGCGTTAAGTTGGTTCAGCGTATCCCTGAGAAGCTCAGGCCATCCTGCAAAATTGCAGCTGAGATGTATGATTTTGATCCATCGCAGTATATGGATTACAAAGCTGTAAAACGTACAGATAGATTTATTCAATTTGCTATTGCTGCTTCTAAGTTAGCTTTAGCGGATTCAAAACTCGACCTTAGTAAGGAAGATCCCGAAAGAGTTGGGGTTGCCGTCGGTTCGGCCGCCGGTGGTTTTCAATCTATTGAAGACCAGTTCCATGTTTTGATGGAGAAAGGCCCAGACCGTTGCTCTCCATTCACTGTGCCTATGCTGATTGTCAACATGACAGCTGGCTGGGTATCGATGCTGCATAACGCAAAAGGTCCTAATACTTGCACCGTCACTGCTTGCGCTACTTCGGCCCATTCAATCGGTGATGCTTACAGAATTATTGAGCGTGGAGAGGCCGACATTATGTTTGCTGGCGGCTCAGAAGCGCCTATTGCAGCCTTGGTCATGGCCGGATTTGCTTCCGCGCGCACCCTCAGCAATCGCAATAGTGAGCCTGAAAAAGCCAGCCGACCATTCGACAAATCTCGTGACGGCTTTGTTATGGGTGAAGGTGGCGCCGTATTGATGCTTGAGTCGCTCTCTCACGCCACTGCTCGTGGTGCTCACATATATGCTGAGATCACAGGCTTTGGTAGTACTGGTGATGCTTTCGATATTGTTCAGCCATGCGCTGATGGTTCTGGTGCTGCAAGAGCGATGAAGATTGCCTTGAAGCAAAGTGGCATCACTCCTGAAGAAGTTGACTATATCAATGCTCATGGCACTTCTACACCACTTGGTGATAAGGCTGAGACCAAAGCAATCAAGACTGTCTTTGGTGAGTATGCTACATCTCACAAACTGCCCATCTCATCAAGTAAGTCGATGACTGGACACTTGCTCGGTGCTGCTGGGGCTATAGAAGCTATTGTCTGTATCATGGCTATTCAAGACAATATAATTCCACCCACAATCAATTTGCACGAGCCCGACCCAGATTGCGACCTCAATTACACACCTAATACTGCGGTGCGTAATGCCAAAGTTGATATTGCTATGTCCAATAGTTTTGGCTTTGGTGGTCACAACTGCTCACTTATATTCAAGCGCTATAAAGGCTAATTTATGTCATCTGCAAAAGGCACTTTGATTGGCAAAACCATTTCTCAATTGAAAGGTTTGCTTGCTGCTAAAGAGGTGTCTGCTGCTGAAGTATTGGCTAGCCATATCGACCAAATTGAAGCTCATGAAGGCGATATCAAAGCCTTTTTGAGCTTCTCTTTTGATAAAGCTCGCGGCCAGGCCGAAGATTTAGACAAGAATTTTGATTTCAAGGCTAATTCTACTGAAGGCGTTTTAGCTGGTATACCCGTAGCTATCAAAGACAATATGTGTGCCATCGGTACCAAGACCACTTGTGGCAGCAAGATTCTTGAAAATTTCGTGGCGCCTTATGACGCTCAAGCAGTAGTCAATTTGCAGAACAGTGGGGCGTTGATTCTAGGAAAGACCAATCTAGATGAATTTGCCATGGGTTCTTCTACTGAAAATTCTGCCTATCAGCGCACAAAGAATCCGTTTGATACGGCCTATGTGCCTGGAGGTAGCTCTGGAGGCTCAGCTGCTGCTGTAGCTGCTGGATTCGCTACTTCCGCCCTTGGTTCTGATACTGGTGGCTCTATTAGGCAACCAGCCAGCTTCTGTGGCGTCGTAGGCATGAAGCCCACCTATGGCACAGTTTCGCGCTATGGATTAGTGGCATTTGCCTCTAGTCTTGATCAGATTGGTCCTTTCGGACGCACTGTAGAGGATGTTGCTCTTACGCTTCTGGCTATTTCTGGTCATGACAGCAAAGACTCAACTTCGTTGAAAGATCCTTACACAAGTGCAGCCAATTCTAAGAATTTTCCTCAACTTACACTGCCTTTTATACAGGGCCTGAGCCAGCATTCTTCTGAAGAGCTGCTTAAGGGCACTAAAATAGGTGTGATCAAAGAGCTAATTGGCGATGGTATCGAAGATGGTGTAAGAGATTCGATTTTGTCGGCCACCAAACTTCTTACTTCACTTGGTGCCCAAGTGGAAGAGGTTTCAATTCCTCATGCTAAATACGCCCTGCCCGTTTACTACATCTTGGCCACTGCTGAGGCCTCAGCTAATTTGGCTAGATTTGATGGTGTGCGTTACGGCCTAAGAGATCTTGCAGCCACCGACATTCTCTCTATGTATAACGAGACTCGTCAGGCTGGCTTTGGTGCTGAGGTAAAACTGCGCATCATGCTTGGCACTTACGCTCTAAGCTCTGGCTACTACGATGCCTATTATAAAAAAGCACAACAGGTCCGGCGGCTTATTACCTCTGACTTTGACAAGATTTTTGCAAACTACGATCTTGTCCTCTCTCCTACTGCTCCTTCCACCGCTTTTAAATTTGATGAGAAAACCGGCGATCCACTGCAAATGTATCTCTCTGATATTGCTACAATTCCGGCCAATTTAGCGGGCTTACCTGGTATTTCGCTGCCTTGCGGACTGGCAGCCGCTGGTTCTAACTCAGCCAAACTACCAGCCAAATTACCAGTGGGACTACAATTGCTCGGCGCCCCTCTGTCCGATGCTGTACTTATAAAAGTCGCCTATGCCTTTGAACAGGCTTTAAAACTTGATAGTCGTGCGCCGATGCTGACTAAAGTATTAGCCTAGATAAAAATTCTAGTGAATTCAAAATATTAGTCCTATTTAGAGCGGCTTCAGCTGTCAGCCTATAGACTATTGGTAAGCAACTAAGTAACCGAAATTCATGTAAGAAGGAAATGAGAATGCTCAAGTCAATAAAGCTAATTCTGGCAATTGGGTCGGCAGTTCTGTTTCCGACGGCCGCCCTGGCTGGTGCCAATGATTTCTTCGGCAATTCCCTGCCAGTAGGCGCTGGTGGCCCTGGTGCCGCTTCTTCTGAGCCTGCTGGTGGTTCAGCCTCAGCGAACCCCACTGATTTCGCCCCACCGACTTCTGGGGGAGCCAACGATTTGTCTGGCGATGAGAAGCGCATGCAGAAGAAGTACCGGGAGATGCTCAAGCATTGCCAGGGGCTTATCGCCAAAGGCGACAAAATGATTAAGGATGGCGAAGCTCATAAAGATGACAAAATGTTAAAGAAAGGTAAGGTATTGAAAGGCATCGGCGAACGTAAGTATGCCGAGTTTAAAGCCAATAGCCCCCTGCCTGAAGACAAGAAACTACCTGACCTTCCAGTGGAAAAGGCCGCCGAATAGAGCAGGTCTTATTAACTGAGACGATCAAGCGAGATTTTATGCCAGCAAAAAAACATGTGTTCGCGAACCTTCCTTCGGCGGTAGGTCGCACACCCTTAGTCAAGCTCAATCGCGTAGTAGCAGGGCTTGATGCCACTATTCTTGTCAAAGTCGAATCAATGAACCCGCTCGGGTCTGTCAAAGATCGCATCGGCATTTCAATGGTGCTGGATGCCGAAGAAAATGGACTGATCGAACCCGGCCGCACAATTTTGATTGAACCGACCTCTGGCAATACTGGTATTGCTCTGGCTTTTGTCGCGGCAGCTCGCGGCTATAAATTAATCCTGTGCATGCCTGAGACTATGTCGCTGGAACGGCGCAAAATGTTGCAAGTGCTCGGGGCAGAGTTAGTACTCACACCTGGAGCTGAGGGCATGAAGGGGGCAGTTGCTCGCGCCGAGCAGATGATTGCTCAAACTACAGATTCATATATGCTTCAGCAGTTTTCTAACCCAGCCAATGCCAAGGCTCATAGGCTGACTACAGCTCCAGAAATTTGGCATGATTGCGGTGGCGATATTGACATTTTTGTAGCTGGTGTGGGAACTGGTGGTACTATCACCGGTGTCGGTCAGACAATCAAAGAAAAGCGCAAAGAGCTAGGCAAAGATTTAACTGTTGTTGCTGTTGAGCCGGTAGATAGCCCTATTCTGTCACAAACCCGTGCCGGTTTGGCTGTTAAACCGGGCCCTCATAAAATACAAGGAATTGGCGCTGGCTTTGTACCAGCTGTGCTTGATATGACTTTGCTTGATGATGTCGTCACTGTGACAAATGATCGGGCCTTTGATATGGCTCGTCGGTTGCCTAAAGAAGAGGGGATTTTAGGTGGTATCAGCAGTGGTGCTAATGTAGAGGCTGCCATCGAGTTAGCGAAACGCCCCGAAAATCATGGCAAAACTATAGTCACTGTGATTTGCAGCAGTGGCGAACGCTATCTCTCCACTCCACTTTTTGACTTCTAGAAGAGATTTAGGCACTATTTTCGTATTCTCCCGATTGGCTCGCCCTAGAGCTTGGTCTATTCTGGCAATAAGTTCTCCTTAGTGAGTGACAGCCAATTGCCTGCCCCCGAAAGCAATCGACAAATTCGCGATGTTAACGGCAACAGCCAGGACGTTTTGGCGAGCCAAGAAACTTTGGCCTCCAAGCTATCGAGAGAGGCACAATTAATTTCAGCGGCCGCCAGCGACGCCTATAGTGTCACCAGCAAGACCATTCAAGAACATCCGGAACATTTAGTCACTACTTTTGCCGCCTCGGCCGTTGCCGGTGCTGGCCTTGCACTCTTGCAGCGGCGAGCTGGCTGGATGGCAGTATCCGCCGAGGTTATTGGTGCTTCACTGGCCGTTCCTGCCTTGATTGATGGTGGTAAGCGGGTTCAGGATGGTTACCGGGCCATTAACAGCACGTTTAATAGCAAGGGTGGATTTGAAGCTGACCGCAGGCAGCTCTCTTCGGCATTGGGTTCTCTCACGACTGACTTTGTCGCGGCCACAGCTGGCGGACTGCTTGGGGTTTCAAGTGTGCGTCTTATGGGTTTGCGCTCAGCTATGACTTCACCAGTCAGTACAAAATTGGATAGTCAGGCTAGTAATGGGCAAGGGCGTGTCTCTGCCAATTCAGAGACTGCTCTCAAGCCTGGTGAACCTGTCCCTATAGCAGATCCGGCTAAATCACCGATTTTTGATATCAATCGCATTGATAGTCACCCTGACAAGGCCACAACCGACCTCTATTGGAAGGCCTGGCCCAGCATCATCAAGGTTCAGACAAGCAGGACAAGTGGAGATAGTTTCGCTACTGGCTTTTTGGTAAGTGAGAAAGGTCATGTGGCCACAGCTTTCCATGCTATTGCTGACGCTGAGCGTGTCAGCTTCTTGCGCGCTGATGGCAGCAAAGTCTATGGCAAGCTTGAGGCCGTAGATCCCGGAGCTGACCTGGCTATCTTTAAAATAGACAATATAGTTTATAAGCGCAATCCGCTAACCGGTCGCTCTGAGCATGTGACAGAGCCTATGGAAGCCTTACCTCTGGCCAGCTCAGAATTGCCCCTAGCAGGCACCAAAGTGGCTAATATGGGCTATGCCACAGGTGTTGAAAATGTTGGAATTTCCACTGGGCAGGTCAAGAAAATCGTTGATGGTACATTGAGAGTGGACGGCTTGCCTGCTCCCTTTCACGCCGCTCAAGCAGTGGTTAACACTAGTGTGAGCACTAGGGGTGGGTTTTCTGGCGGACCACTCTTAAATGAGAGTGGTGAAGTTGTTGGCCTTCATTCAGCTGGTGACAAGGTCGGTAACAGCTACGACATTCCTGTGTCAGCAATCATGGCCTCGCTGCACAATCGTGATCTGCGGCGTACTCCCGAATTTTGGCGCGGTATTGTGCCTCTAATCAAGAATGCTCAACGCTCACCTGAGCCTGATGGTGGCTTTGCTAGCGATCTTAGTAGTATCTATGCTAGTCAACACCCGCGTGTCTTCAAAATCAAAGCTATTTCAACTAAGTCTGATCAGGTCAATAGCGGCACGGGGCTTTTGCTAAGTGATCAGAATCACTTTGTCACCAGTGCCAAATTGGTGGAAGGTGCTAAGTCGATTCAGCTCAATGAGAATGGCATGTGGAGTCATCATCTGGCCGTTGTGAAAGTTATTCCTGAGTCAGGGCTAGCTATTCTGAAACCAAGCATGGGATATAACCCCTATAGCAAGCCTCCAGTGTTCAATGATTTGTTGTTAGGTAGCGGCGCTAAGACCCAAGAAAAACAAACGATTGTAGCGATGGGCTATCCAGCCAAACTCTTTGAACTGCACGCCTCGGTAGGACAATTTGATCGCTTTGCTGGCAAGGCTCAGACTGTTCCTGTAGGCAAACTTTCTATGCCGACAGACCCAGGCCTAGAGGGCGCACCATTGTTTAATCGCAAAGGCCAATTGGTGGGAATTGGCACTACTGCCGAGAATGCATCAGGCATCGAGTCGATAAATTCGTTGCCTACTCGTGGTTTGATTGACGTGATGCAAGAAATCGCAGCCAGAAGCGCTATGCTTCGGCGCTAGCTACTGTTTTACTTTTGTTCTTGGACGACGGTGACTAGCGCTGCGAGTATGTTGTGATAGCACCGCCACTGGTGTCAGCTCGGTCTTGCTCAGGCTTGGGGCCATAGCAAGAGTGGCTGGAACTGGCGTTGGCAAATCCGAGACAACCTCAACTTCAACAGGCTTATGTGGGCCTTTGTATCTGGTGTTAATGGTGATTTCATTCATCCAGCTAACGAGGCCAAAGGCTTTCATAATTCTGATTATCATCCAAGATGGATCGATTTCACTGGCTTTCAGCCCATGTCTGGCAGAACCCGGGAAAGCATGGTGGTTGTTGTGCCAGCCTTCACCAAGGGTAAGAAAGGCAACCCAGCCAACGTTGACACTTGTGTCTGCAGTGTTGAAATTCTGATAGCCAGCCTTCGGCAGGTGACAGACTACGTTGAGGAGGAGTGGCATTTGCTGCACTAATAATGCGGCAAACAGACTAACTGCTGCTACTTCCCAGCCCCAAACTAATGCCATAATTCCACGCAAACTAAAGTTGATGAAAGAATTGAGCAAATGGGCTTTGTGCCAGTTTCCGCCTGCATCAAGAAACTTGTAGAGGGGATCATTGATCATATCTTTTGAGCAAGTTTCAGGCTTGAGATGTTCAGCATATGATTTATGCAAGAACCAGCCAATGTAAGCTTCCCAGATACCAAAGCGTGGTGCGTGAGGATCAAGTCTGGTGTCAGTGTAACGGTGGTGTGCCCGGTGCAGAGTAGCCCACCACATTGGTGAACTAGAGAAACCAAGGTAACCAGCCATCACAAAAATGTATTCTATTGCCTTCGGGCATTTGTATGAGCGGTGTGCCAGGAGTCGATGGTATCCGACAGTAATTCCGGCCATGTGCACTACATAGAAGCACACAAAGGCTATTGATAGGCTGATAAGCATTGAATCCATCCTAAAAAGGGCAACAGCCACCGTCTCAATTACGTTTGCTGAATTTAGCGGCAAGCTAAAATCCCGAAATAACGTGGGCTAATGTAATCTTCGCATAGTTGGAAAGGGGATGCCATACATATTGCATTTCCGACATAGATGTTAATGGGCGTCAGGCTAACTTAAGATTTTCTTAGCAGAGCGCGCACGGTTTCTCGTGCGCGCTCATATCAATATTTATGCCACTACTGGTAGTGCAGTTTTAGAAGCCGGCTACAGGAGAACTCGTCGATGGCAAAGTGAAGGTAGATTGCTGACCGTTTAGTTGGTTGAGCATGCCGGCCGCTGCACCTTGTTGTGAGGGAAGCAAGCGGCCGGTTCTTCCACTTAGGAAGTCCGAGACACTTTCGCCAGGGGCCATCCAGCCCATAAGTTCATTGGTCTGAGTGTTTTGAACTGGTCTCATACCCGGAGTAACAGCGTAAGGCACTACAGCAGTTGCCCACATGCCGAAATTGCGAATGAAATCTGGGGCATTGCGGTCGTAATTGATACTAGGGTCGGCAATTCGCACCGCTGGCATCTCACCAGGTCTTTCAGTACCAACACCAAGACCAGTTGTAACAGAGTTCAATATTCCGCCGGCGGTAAATGGGCTGGTTGGTACGTAGTAAGGCAGTTGATTGCCGCCTTGGTCGCCGGTTCTAACCCACTCTGTGCCGTGACAATACTCATCACCACCCCAGGCGGCAGGCATGATACTGCCGTGGCCAGTGGTCAATCCTGCGTTTCTGGTGCCGAAAATACCAGAGTTAATGCGGTTTTGCGAGGTGAAGCTGTCAATAGGGGGAAGGCCGTTCACTCCTTCATCGCCATAAATGTCTTCAGCCCTACCGCCGGCTTGATAAACAAAACTATCGAGATTGGTTGGCGGTAAGCCTCGGGCGTTGAGAGCAGGGTTGCCACCGGCTTGCCCTGCCACTCTAACTAAGGCTCTCAGTTGAGGCGGTAATAGGTTATAGACAGCTGGCGAGACAACCTGACCCGGAATAATTGAGTCCATGAAGCTCTGAGCGTTAGCTGGTTGGCTCATGGGGCCTACCTGGCAAATAAGGTATAGCGTTGCTATAAGGGCTAAACCGCGTAATCTCATATTAAGTTGCTCGCATTAGTAAGTAACTGCTAGTAAGACTCTATAAGTAAGAATCTGGCACCTGCAAAAGGCTTGTGGGGGCAATTATTCAGTGTGAACCAATAATACGACCGCTTTCAGGGCTTGTCAATAGAACTTAATGTTCTATGGCAAATGATCTATGCTATGGACAGATCTCAGGTTTGTCACTGCTTGTTTTTTATTTTATCCATGAATACTAAGTTGCGCTGGTTTTTATCGATTCTTGTCCTAGTACTTTTAAGCTGTACCTTAGTTTCTGAGGCTGAGGCCAAGGCTCCACCTTCTAAACTTCCACCTTCTAGACTCCCATCGGCTAACCCACCAGCCAAAGTGCCAATTAAACGGATCGATGCCCTAGCTCTTTTTCAAAACTGCCGCATGTTTGGCGACTGTGATGTTTATCTCAGCTCCGCTGGCATAAAGATGATAGTGAAAAAGCAGGGTCTGATCTGCTTGCTTTTGCCTCCATACAAAGAAGTGGTTTGCTACAGTGGAAGTTCGGGGAAAATCTACCGTGTTCCCTTCGAGAAATTTCGCAATTGTTTTAGTACCTCTATGACTCTCTTCTCTTTCACCCTTGAAGACGTGAAACTGCAGCCAGCTGGAGAGACTACAAAATTTGGACTGCCACTGCGTAAGTTTGAGAGTACTGCTGCATTCTGTAAAGCTCAGAAGGCAAAGTTTGCCAAGCATGAGACCAGTGGTGGCTCTCCACTTAAGCTAAACTTCATTGGCTCTGACCAGCTTGCTTACAATAAGAGTCAAGCCGCAATGATGGAAAGGCTGTACGCTCTGCCGAAGGTGGGATTGTTTCCTTTCACTGTTGACTATGACAGCGCAGAAGAAGTACACGTAAGCTATTTGATCACGGCAAAAGTATTTAAGACCACTCTGCCACTGTCAGATTTTGCTATTCCCAACAATCTCAAGCCAGCCAAAGAAATGCAAGAGACATTAGAATCAGGTAGCTCCAATGAGGCTATGGAGCTAATGATGGGCAAGTAGGTACTTGTCTACAAAGGCCTTAAGCGTACTTTTATATAGTTCTAAGTCAGTGCCGTCCACTATGCCATGGGGGCTGTGGGGCAATGTCACCAGCGTTTTTTGACCCGATGCTAAGACAAAAAGCCGATCAGAATGGCTGGTGGGAATGACCTGATCATTGCCTGGTTTTAAAACAAGCACAGCGCCCTTATAGGCTGGAAAAAGAGCCTCGACACTGAGAGATGGAGCTAGTATTAGTTGCTCAGGAAAAATATGCAAAGCGGCAATGCGATCTTTAGCCCAAGTGGCTGGTGCCAAAAATGTAGAGTCGAGAATCAGGGCACACGAATCACCGTGTCTGGCAATTTCAGAAGAAACACCACCACCAATCGATTCACCATAGAGCACTATTTGGCTTGGTTTGTAGTGCATGGTGTTAGTTAGATAGTCATAAACGGCTTTGCCATCTTCTGCCACCACGCTAAAAGAAGGTTTGCCGACACTCTTGCCATAGCCTGAATAGTCGTACATCAAAACTGAGAGGCCTGCCGCTCTCAGTGCCTCTGCTTTATAGGCGCGATAGATCATCGAATCAGCATTGCCGTGGGAGTAGATGCAGACCAGGTTAGAGTTGGGGTTTTTGAAAAAGAGAGCCGAAATTCTATTGTCGATTGTCAGTCTATCTGGTGCAAATTGCTTCAGGTAAGCCTCTGTATCTTCTGGCTCCGGAGCTGGATGGAAAGCAATTTGGTTGACTAAGTCAGGGTGAAAACGCGGGGCTAGAAAAAGGTATAGTGCCAGAAGGAGACAAGCGGTTACCGCCAGAATGATATTCAAAGTCTTACTCTTTAGTAACTTCATGTTGCTGTTGCTACGGTTGCTGTTGTCGTAAATTGGTGAGCACGGCAATGAAAATATCAACTAAAAATGGATCAAACTGAGATCCAGCCCCTTGTCTAAGGGTCGCTACAGCTTGATCGTGTGTCATTGCTGTGCGGTACGGACGATCTGAAATCATGGCATGGTAACTATCTACGATCGCTACAATTCGGGCTGCAAGAGGGATGTCTTCACCTTTGAGACCGCTAGGAAATCCTGTACCATCCCAGCGTTCGTGGTGATTTTCTAGAATCTCGCAAATATCCTTTAAGGCTCTAATTGGCCGCAGGAGCTGAGCACCAAGCACTGGATGCTGATTGACCATCTCCCGTTCTTCACTAGTGAAGTGGCCTGGTTTCGTCAGTAGTTCAGTGGGCAGCTTCAATGTGCCCACATCATGCAGCAAGCCAGCCACACGAATTTGCTCTATTTGAGTGGCTGACAGCCCCATGACTTTGCCTAAAAGCTCTGACATGCGCGCCACCTCTAAATGGTGCGCTTTATTGTAGTCAGAACGGGCATAGAGATTTTGAGCAAGAGCTTTGACCATTTCTACAACTTCAGGTACCAGCTCTTCTTTGTTCTGCGCTTCAAGTGAAACAGTTGGGGCGACAAAGTCTTCTAATACCAAAGTGTGTTTGCCGTCTGTCGTAATTTGAGATAAGACTTCTTCTGCTGATTTCTCACCGCCGGCCTTGAGTTCACGTGGCTCGAACATTAAGTCTGAGGCTGTGTGTACCTGGTTGCGACCAAGCCGCTTGGAGAGATAAAGGGCTTTGTCTGCCAGTTCTAACAAGTGAGCTTGATCGGCGGCGTCATCCGGAAATATGGCAATACCAAGGCTAGCTGTCACTGATAGATTGATGCCGTCGTGCAATATTACTTCAGAGGCCAGTGACTTTCTAATACGTTCTGCCACCACGTGGGCGCCTTCTTGATTGACTTCAGGTAAGACAATCATAAATTCTTCGCCGCCATAGCGAATAGGAGTATCAACGTCGCGGCAGTTGTTCTTGATTAGCCTGGCAACGGCTTTGAGCACAGTGTCACCAACCGGGTGTCCGTAGTTATCGTTGATTGATTTGAAGTGATCGACGTCAACCATTAACACCGCAAGATGTCTTTGATAGCGCTCGGCCATACGCAGTTGCTCTGTCAGTTTTTCTTGGCCGGTGCGGTGGTTGTATAAAGTAGTAAGACCGTCTGTGGTAGCTTGCCTTTGCACTCGGGCATAGAGTCTGGCATTGGTTACACCCGAGGCCACTTGGTCGGCCACTGATTTCATAAAAGCTTCGTTGACACGGTTCCAGTTGGCAGGAATTTCGCCTTTGTAGCCAACCAACAAACCCAGTAACTTTTCACCGTAGTGCACAGGAATATAGAAGAGAGAAAGGATGTTATAACCTGATAAGACCTCTTCTCTGAAGGGGTCAAGCCTACGGTCGTTGGCAACGTCATTGGCGATGATTGCTTGGTCGGCCTGGAACAGTTTGCTATAAAGTTCAAGAGTTTTTAAATCGCGTCCATATTCGACGATGCGGTAAATCTCATCAGTGACATATTCAACTCTAAGCGAGTCTTCTGGCTCTTCTTCTGAAGGCAGAACGATAAAACAACAATCAAGGCCAAAATAGCCAGACAGCTCTTCTAGCATTTCTGCCAGATTTTCTTTGATAGTGAATGATCGCCTAATGGTATTGCTGATGCGGTGTAATAGCGACTCTTGATTGCGCAAAATGTCAGATTCTCGGCGCAATTGTTCCAGCAATGTATTGCGCTGTAGCTGCGACTGTCTATCTTGCGAGAGCTGTTCATGGGCTTTCTCAAGCCTTTGGGCATAGTCTTCTAAGAGTTGCAATTGCACAGCTAACTCTTTTTCAATTTTTCTATGGCGCAATGAAGATTGCACCCTTGCCATTAGCTCAGAGTCAAAGCAAGAATCGGTGAGGCAGTCGTCGGCACCAACTACAAGGCCTTCTACTCGGGCTGATGGGTTGCTGTCTGGAGTGACGATGATCACAGGAATGTGTTTGAAATCGGCGGATTCTTTGATGACTTTGCAGAAGCCAAAACCAGTGGATCCAGAAATATTGCTGTCGACGATAATTAAGTCGACTCTGTTTTCAGAAAGAATTTGCAGGGATTTTTCTTCTGAGTCAGATTCAAGCACTCGATATTTTTCGCCTAGGGTGCGAGAGAAGCGGCGCCTTACTACTCGATTCGAGTGCAGAATCAAAACGTGATCTATGTCTAGCTGCTCTGCTTTTGTGGCAGTTGGTTGCAAAACTTTCTCATGTTCTCCAGCTGCTTGGAAAAATAGCTGGGTGCGATTGGCCAAGTGCTCGCCCATTAAGCGCAGTGTCTGCAAATCTTGGTTAGTGACTTCACGAGATGCATCAAAAGAAATAACCCGAATTAGGCCTTTGACATTGCCGGCTCTCTGCGATGAATCTGCCATCACTGGCACAATGGCATAAGGAAATTCTTGGGTTTCGCCATCAATAGTTGAAAAAGCACGGCCTAACCAAGGGCGCAAAGTTGATTTGACTTTTTGTGCCACCAATGAATTTGCCACCGCTAGTGGTTGTTTATTTTCATCAGTCAAGTTTTTTACTGACTTACGTGCTTCTTCTTCGCTCTTTTCGTCTTCACCGGAGAAAGTAATGACATTTACGATCTCGTGTCCTGAGACTAAATCGATAAAACCAAAATCAAAGCCTAAAACTTGGCAAATATGGCGTTGCACAGCATCCAAGAATTCTTCCTTGGGTACTGGCCCAGCGGGTGCTGGTTCGGCCTGTCTGCTTTCGGTTTCCACAAATAATCTCTTTTTTGCTTCTTTTCTTACTTGTTAGCCATTAGACGAAGAATTTCTTCCACCACCACTGAAACATCAACAGTGTCCATAACTCTTTGCGTCTATCGGCTTTTTGACTCATGTGCTCTTGAACTAGACGATTGATGTAAGGCCACTGGAAAATGCCCTGCCGCTTTATAAACGACTCTCCTAATAATTCATCTACCACGGGACGGAACTCATTCCGCAGCCATTTGGCAACAGGGATGCCAAAGCCCTTCTTGGGTCGCTTCATGATGTATTCGGGTAAATAGGGCGCCACGGCCTTCTTCAGTAGATATTTGGTTGTCAATCCGTGTACTTTTAGCTCTGGCGGTAACTTTAAGGCAAATTCGACCAAGGGATAGGCCAAGAAAGGCAAGCGTACTTCTAGCGAGGCTGCCATAGAAGCCCTGTCTGACTTAACCAATAGGTCGTCTGGTAGATAAGTCGTCATGTCAAGACGCATGATGTTGTTAATAACATCATGGACGCTGCCCCTTGGCGAGTGACCATTGAGGTGCACGAGTGGCAGGTCACCGAGAATATTTTCTTCCATAGTCTCAGTCAAAATTTGGTGTTCTGGCATCAGTAGCTGCGGCTGGTCGGCCATTCTAATTGAGCCCATCCACCTGAGATGGCGGCGCACAGCTGGTTCTGCCGCTGCCCCAATGAAACGCTTAACCTTAAAATCGAAACTGAGGTTGTTCATATTTACAGGTAAAGAATTTAGAGCTGGCTCAAGCAGGCCTTGACGCAATGCTTGGGGCATTAAGCCCCACATTGGGGCAAATTTATGGGCCTGATAGGTCGGATAACCGCCAAACAGCTCATCGCCACCTTCTCCAGCCAAGGCCACTGTGACGTGCTTTTTCGTCATTTTAGAGAGTGAATAAGTCGGCACTATGGAGGCGTCGGCTAAGGGTTCATCAAGAACTTCCCACAGCTCTGAAAGTGTTTCAAAGCCAAGTTCTGGCGAGAACGTCACTACTTCATGGTCAGCTCCGATATGTTTGGCCACGGCTAGAGCATGAGATGATTCGTCAAATGACTTGTCGTCAAAACCAATTGAGAAGGTTTTCACTGGCGAACTAGAGAATTGGCTAGCCAGGGCTGCTATACACGAAGAATCAATGCCGCCCGAGAGAAATACACCAAGGGGCACTTCTGAAATTAGTCTTAGTTCTATAGAGCGCTTGAGTAGGCGTACAAGCTCTTCTTGAGCTTCGCCCTCAGAAATTTTCTCAGTTTTAATATCGGGCAGCCAATAACGTTCAATTTTGATTTGGCCGCTTTCAACAACCATATAGTGAGCCGGTGGCAGCTTACTTATTCCCTTGAAAATTGAATGGGGGCTGGGCACATACTCTAGGCTTAAATATTTCTGCATAGCCAAGCTGTCGAGTTCGCGCCTGGCTTTTGGATGAGTGAGAATGCCCTTAATCTCAGAGCCGAAAATAAAGGTGCCGTCGAATACTCCGTAGTGCAATGGTTTCTCGCCTAGGCGGTCGCGAGCAATGAAGAGCCTTTGTTTGCGTGAGTCAAAGATGGCAAAGGAGAACATGCCTTCAAGATATTGCAGACAACCAGTGCCGTATTCTTCGTATAGGTGCACTATACATTCGGTATCAGACTTGGTGACAAGAGTATGGCCCAGTGAGAGAACTCGCTCTTGCAGCTCTTGGAAGTTATAGATTTCGCCATTGAAAACAATCCAGACCTTACCGTCTTCGTTGCCGATGGGCTGCTGGCCACCCGAAACATCGATGATTGCCAGGCGCGTCATGCCGATAGCGGCTGGGCCAATCAGCTTCATCCCTTCTTCATCTGGGCCGCGATGGGCAATGCTGTGGCACATCGCACCAAGGTGATTGTCTTTTTCGGTGAGTGGCTCACCATTTAAATTGAGGTACCCGACTATGCCGCACATAATTGCTATCCTAAAACTTGTATGGTGCTTTCAATTGTCCTGTATTTGAGCCGATAGGGCATTAGATTTGAGCCTTTCTACAGTTTTGTAGAAGTTTATTGTCAAATAGATATAGAGCCGATAGCGAATATGGTCCCTAAATCTCTACCTGATGATTTTTTTGAGCAGCCCACTTTGACTGTGGCTCGAACTTTATTGGGCAAGACTTTGGTGCGGCAATTTGAGAAAAGTAGAATTGAGGCCGAAATTGTTGAAGTGGAAGCTTACACGGCGGATGACCCGGCTTGTCATGCCTATGGTGGTCGCCGCCCTCGTTGTGAGGTGATGTTTGGACCACCTGGGCACGCCTATATTTATTTTATCTATGGCATGTATTACTGTCTAAATGTTGTTACTGAGGTGGACGGCATTGCCGGAGCGGTACTGATTAGGGCCTTGGCAGAGCGGGAGAAAATGGGCAAAGAAAAGCTACTTAGCGGCCCGGGTAAACTCTGTCGGCAATTGCAGATTGATTTGAAATTTAATGGCCTGCCACTATTTGATGACAAGCAGCAGCTCTATATCAAGGCCGGTCGTAGTATCGCCGATGAAGATGTAGCCATAAGTTCGCGCATTGGCATTAGTAAGGCGGTCGAAAGACCATGGCGTTTTTACCTCAAGGATGACAACAGTGTTTCAAGGCGGAAGTAAGTCATTCAAGTTTTTTTTCGGCCGCTCTTTCTTTTGGGGCTTAGCCTTGCTTTGGATGGCTGTGATATTTGCTTTCTCTAGCCAGGCCAATTCTGGAGCCTACACCGAAGCCTATCTGCAAGATGCCAACGTGCCTATTCGTAAGCTTGCTCATATGTTCGAATTTGCTGTATTGGCAGTGCTTTATCAAACTGCTCTAGTTGGTTCTTTGATGCCGCAGCGCGAAGCAGAACAAGTAAAAGGAGCAGAACAAGTAAAAGGAGCAGAACAAGTAAAAGGAGCAGAACAAAAGCCGAAGAACAACCTCAAGAACTATTTGCTTGCTTTCGCTCTAGCTGTGATCTATGCCCTCTCCGATGAGTGGCATCAGGCTTTTGTGCCCGGTCGCAGTGCCAGCTTGTTTGATTCTGGAGTAGACGCCATTGGTGCTCTAATTGGCTTGAGCACTGTCTACTGGCTTCGCCAATTTCTATCTAGTGGTGCTCGGGAGAAACAGGGCTTGTAGTTGTAGCCGTTTGAGATGTTTCAATTGCTGCCACCGTAGCTTGTTCAGTAGCTTGAGAAGTTATATCTTTTTGTTCGCTAACAAGCAGTTTGCCACTGGCATCTTGGATGATTGATAGGCGGATTACGACTGCTGTGGGTGCCGTTCCTGACGCTCCGATCAAATTTCCTTTGACGTCTACTTGATAATTTCCGGGCGAAATAGTCGTGGGCACAACTGATTCTATCCGTACTTCTTGATCTTGAGGCAATGCTCTCAATTGGCTTCTGCTGAGGGGAAAATTGGTTTCATTCCAATAGCGCGTGGCTAAATCGGGAGTCATCATTGCCATCGCCTTAATTTGTGCCTGGCGATAACTATCTTTGCGGAAGTTAAGCATGTCGAGAACGAATGTTCGAGCAGTCTCTTCTAGTGACAGACTGCCTGCTAGCCCAGCCTTAGTAGCGCTAGGTGCAGAAGCGACTGGAGCACCAGCAAATGGTTTAGAAGTGAGGAATAGCACCGTTGATACGGCAGTTGTAACTAAAACAGCAAGAGCCAAGCCAGCTAAGAGCAACAACTTTTTCTGGGTGACCAGTTCAAATATTGCCTCGGGAACACTAATGGGGAAAGCTTTTTTGATTCGTCTGCGTTGGGCCAGCTCTGGATATTCCCGAGCAACAAAAGAATCGAAATCGGATTCAGCTGGTGGGCGTTCGGAACCGACAGCTACTCGCTGTCTAGAGGCTGGCTCTGGAGAAAGTTCGCCCACTAGGTTAGAAAGTCTTCGCAGCTCATCAGGGGTGAGAGTGACAGCGCTTGATGGCGGTGTGCCAACCTTGCGTCTCACAGATAGAGTAGCTTTGTCTTTAGCGCCTTTAAATACCAGCATGAAGCCTGACTGAGTCTCTAGCTGACATTCTTTGTCGAGCAGCAAGTTAGCATCACTGGCGACATCATGGCTTCGATAACTGCTATGGGTCGGAAGCGGTTCAGCACTCAAGCTTGAGCGCGAGGCATAAATGGGCCTCTCTTGGCGTTCGCCATAGAGATAGTCGAGATCATCGTCTAGGCGATTAGTTCCAAGATTCTCATTGTCGTCTTGCCCAGGGTTATTATTAGAGCCGTCGTTATTGCCAAAAATCATTGTGCACCTACAGTTGTCATCTAGTATAAGAGCTAAGGCAAAATGTGCGGTGCTATCAACTAGAAGATAAAAAAGTATTAGGCCCGGTCTAAGTTAACCGGGCCTAATGATTCTCTTTAGAGGTACTCTCTCAATCTTGAAGAGCGGCCTGGTTGTCTCAGCTTTCTTAGTGCTTTGAACTCTATTTGTCTCACTCTCTCACGAGTTACGGCAAACAGTTGACCAACTTCTTCTAGTGTTCTTTGACGACCATCATCTAGACCGAAGCGCAGACGCAATACATCGCGTTCACGTGGGGTCAATTCATTGAGCATCTTGGCCAAATCTTGGCGCAGAAGCTCATGGGTGACAGTGGTTTCAGGTCTATCGGTTTCAGCATCTTCAATGAAGTCACCGAGGCGTGAATCTTCTTCTTTGCCGATTGGTGTCTCTAACGAAATTGGTTCTTTTGCTGCTTTGATGATCTCGTGTAGTTTTACAATAGATACATCCATCGACTTGGCCAACTCTTGTTCTGTTGGTTTGCGATTGAGTTCTTGAGCCAATTGTCTTGTTACTTTCTTGAGCTTGTTGATGGTCTCAACCATGTGTACAGGTACACGTATGGTGCGTGACTTATCTGCCAAAGCTCTGGTGATGGCCTGACGAATCCACCATGTGGCGTAAGTTGAGAACTTATAGCCTCTTTCATGGTCGAACTTTTCTGATGCCCGAATTAGACCGAGGTTGCCTTCTTGAATTAGATCGAGGAAGGAAAGACCGCGTCCAATGTACTTCTTAGCGATTGATACAACTAAACGCAAGTTAGCTTGTACAAGCTTACGTTTTGCCATCATGTCGCCCTGCAAAATTTTGCGGGCTAGTTCAATTTCTTCGTCTGGTTTTAGAAGTTGTATGCGTCCAATCTCTCTTAGATATAAGCGCACTGAATCTTCGGTTGCAACTTCTCTGGCAGAGGGCAGCTCTACTGGTTCATCATCATCATCAAGATCATTTTCTTCATCGTCTAGGATGGTGAATTTATCATCTTCGTCAATGAGGTCGAGCTCTTCTAGCTCGTTTCTTTTAGCGATGTTTTCGTCCTCTACTAGGACGCCATTGTTCATGCCGCGCTCGGTATCCGGGGACTTGCTTTTAGCCATGAGGTTCCTCGTGAATTGCTTCTGTTACTGGTGCCAACGAGTCTGTCAAAGCGTTTACCTGTGCATCCGTTCTTTATATGACTTCATGTCCCCGGAAGGACCATTTGATATGGATGAGGTAAGAGTTTTGAGTAGTTAAGGTTTGATCGACAATTTCATCCTAAGTGCGTTTTACGTATCCAAGTGGGATCTAAACATTTCCGTAATTATTCAGGGAAACACCATTGGGGTAAATACGTAAGAGCCTCCAGATTTATTGCTTGGCAACGCCTTAAGGCTAGTATAAGTGCGCTTTGGTTACTGTGCCCGTTTCGTTAAGTGAGTTTAAATGCATATGCAAAACTATTGCAAATCCCGAAAGGCTTTGCTAGCTTTGCTTTCGCAGATGAGCCGAGCGTTCATGTAAGACTTTTAATTGATCTCTAAGTTCGGCAGCCAGTTCGAAATTGAGTTCGCGGGCCGCATCTTTCATCTCTTTTTCTACTCGCTTGATCGCCGTGCGCAAATCTTTCTCGGTAAGTTCCATCACCGAATCAGCAATCATTCTTTCTTGCTCTTCCTTGGTAGACGGCAGCCTGAGGCGCTCGACTAGGTCGTTGCCATCACCTTTGCCTCGCAAAGCTTCGAGTAGGGAGTTCCCCGTATCTTTTACAATAGTAGTAGGGGTAATACCATGCTCGGTATTATGAGCAATTTGAATTGTGCGCCTTCTGTTTGTTTCTCTAATTGCTTTGGTCATCGAATCGGTCATCTTGTCGGCGTACATAATGACGCGACCTTCGGTGTTTCTGGCTGCTCGACCAATGGTTTGCACAAGTGATCTTTCTGCTCGCAAAAATCCTTCTTTGTCTGCTTCCATAATGGCGACCAAAGTTACTTCAGGAAGATCTAGCCCTTCTCGCAGCAAGTTTACACCAACAAGCACATCAAAAACGCCAAGACGCAAGTCACGCAGCAGCTCAACTCTTTCTATGGCTTTAATATCAGAGTGCAACCAGCGCACCTTTATACCTAGTTCAGAGAGGTATTCAGTTAGGTCTTCAGCCATACGCTTTGTTAAAGTAGTGACTAATACTCTTTGATTGGCAGCAGCACGTTTTTTGATTTCGCCAATTAAGTCATCTATTTGTCCAGTGATCGGACGCACTTCAATAATCGGGTCTACAAGCCCAGTTGGTCTAATTATTTGTTCAACAACTTGTTGGCTTTCAGCTACTTCCCAGTCACCAGGCGTAGCCGACACGAATACTACTTTACCCACTCTCTCGAAAAACTCATCGGGTGTAAGCGGCCTGTTGTCTCGTGCGCAGGGCAATCTGAAACCATAGTCTATGAGTGTATCTTTGCGCGCTCTATCGCCATGAAACATGCCGCGAATTTGGGGAACAGTGACGTGCGACTCATCAATAAAGGTGATGAAGCCATCTTTGCCGTATTTGCGCACAAAATAATCAATCAGTGTTTTAGGCGGAGTGCCCGCTTCTCTTCCTTCTAATATGCGTGAGTAGTTCTCGATGCCATTGCAGTAGCCAACTTCTTTCAGCATCTCTAGATCAAAGCGAGTGCGCTGTTTAAGCCGCTGAGCTTCTACCAATTTGCCCTGGCCAATCAATTCATTAGTGCGGTCTAAAAGCTCAGCTTCAATGGCGTCTATGGCGCGCTCAATATCTTCTTCTTCGGCTACATAGTGCTTAGCTGGATAGATTTTGATGTTTTCTTTGAGCTCTTCGATTTCGCCAGTGACTGGATTGATCAAAGCTATTCTTTCTATTTCATCACCAAAGAACTCGACTTTGACGATCCGTTCTTCATAAGAGGGAAACACTTCAAGAATCTCTCCCCGTGCCCTAAAGCGCCCGCGCTCAACCACCATGTCGTTGCGGTCATAATGAATGTGCACTAGTTGACGCAAAACATCCTGGCGGTCTACTTCTTGCCCTACGGTCAAATCAAGAGCTGCAGCGAGATAGCGTTCTGGCAGACCAAGACCATAAATTACCGAAACAGAACCGACTACAACTACGTCGTCGCGCTCCCATAAAGAGCGTGTGGTTGAGTGCCTGAGCCTATCTATCTCATCATTGATACTTGCTTCTTTCTCAATAAAAGTATCAGTTGAAGGAATATACGATTCTGGTTGGTAGTAGTCGTAATACGAAATGAAGTATTCCACTGCATTGTTGGGGAAATACTCTTTCATTTCATTGCAGAGCTGAGCTGCCAGGGTTTTGTTATGGGCCAAGACTAGAGCTGGCATTTGAGTCTCAGCAATGAGCTGGGCCATGGTCATAGTTTTGCCCGAGCCCGTTACTCCAAGCAAAGTCTGATAGGGCATCTGTGCTTCGATGCCCTTTTCAAGCAGAGCAATTGCACGAGGCTGGTCGCCAGCAGGCGAGAATTTGGATACGACTTCAAATTTGGCCATTAAGTCTGGCTGTTAGGTTCCGTGTTTTCAGATGGAGCAACAGGATTAGCTTCGATTGTCTTGGGCTCGATTTTTACTGCTGTAGCTACTTCTTCTTGAGCATCGGTTAAGGCTTTTTTGAAGTTACCGATACCCTGACCAAGAGATCTGCCTAGCTCGGGCAATTTTTTAGGGCCAAAAACTAGCAGTGCGATGCCAAATAAGACGCCAACGGTAACGGGATTGATCATGACAATTTCCTCAATGACACTAGTAAAGATACTAGCACAGGCTACTTTTAATTCCTTTTTTTACCACTTTTGTTTGCGCTATCGGGAGAGCTATGGGGTTTTTGCCCAGGTGATTTAAGCGGAGCTTTGAGTGGCGATTTAGGTAGGTCTTGGGCCTTAGAATTAGTTCCAGGCTTAAGTTTCTCGCTCTCTTCTATGCCTTCAGGCCCCATGTCATTGAACTTCTCGGCTTTTGAGGCCGCTTCAATGGCAGCTTTATGCTTAGCTTCGGCTTCAGCCTTAGCTTCAGCGGCTCCGTTGTTGTAAGGGGCTAATGGTTGGCTAATGGGATAGACCAAATTACGGGTTTTCAGTCTATCGACCAACTCTGCAACTATCGCTTGCATACAGACATAGTCGGGAACTGTTCCCTCTGGCTCAAGTTGAGTCAGTAGGGCGGAAGGGTCTAGGGGATGATTTGGTTTGTTGTTGACGAAATTGAACGCGCTCATTCCAGAAATAGCCGCCACATAGCAAGGGTCTGGGTTTAGCCTCAACCAGCGCACTTTGTTTGTCAAAAAGAGATTGTAGAGAAAACATATATGAGGATGATCAAGTTGCTGTTGGCTATGATCAACCGCTGAAGCAAACATACTCACCAGCAGTTTGGGAAATTTGCTTGTGATCTCTGGGATGTACGAAGAGCCGTCGCGCTCGCTGAAGTACTCTTCAGCCTGGACAACTGTGGCTACGTTTGTCGGCCACTGATCGCCGAAAACTTTCAGCCTCTCACAGGCAGCCGTGACCTGCGGTGGGAAATATTGCTTGGTCAATTCTGTATCGAGAGCGGGGTTGAAGGCATACTCTTTCGACTCTTCCCAGATATCGTTGTCGTTATCGTCAAAGAAAAGCACACCTTTTATGCCAGGCAAACCACGTTTCTTTCCTGAAAATTTATTGGGATTGCGAAAAGCACGTTCTTTCCATTTCAACTTGCGATAGTCGATCAAAAGATTGCCCGTAGCTGCCGAGCCCTCTCTGTAGTGCTTGTTGCGCAGTAAATCAGATGCAGAGCCTAAATTGGCAGGAGAGAACATAGAGCCAACAGGTGCTTCATACAATGCTAGCCATTTGACGAAATCTATAACGTCCTTCGGTTGCGCCTCTTGAGCCGAAGCCTCCTTTAGGTTTATGCCAAATTTAGCCAAGGTCACTAAAGCAATGTTGCCACCATTATCCCAACCAACAATGCCCAAATTAGACGGATTTACCTTAATAACTGGAGCCATTAACTCTTCAATGGAACGACCTTTGTAGTCGGTCTTGCGCCCACCAGCAAATAGCAAAACATCGCGAAAAGCCTCGACAGAGCGTGTGCCGCGATTGTCGAATGTGCCTTTCGTGCCAAACTGAGGGGTGCCGCCTCCAGGAAAGGCGAAACGTACTTCGACAGCTCCTACTTGTGCGGCGTGCATGTTGAAGCCGAGCCCGTCAGCTCCAACCCCACCTGGTGCCACCACAGCAACAGGGGCACCATCTTTGTAGCGAGCTTTGGCGCAGTAAATTATATTGACGGCTATTCCTGATCCTTCCGCTGCTTCAGAAGGCACATAGGTGCTAACTGAATTCTCCTTAGCCAATAGAGGCACGCACATTGACTCTGGTGGCAGATCTGAATTGATTGCTGATACTGGGGAAATCAGAACTAGATTTAGTATGAGCATGAGCGCTTGGGCAAGCGCTAAAGCTAGTGCTGAAGCCGGCGTTTTTTTCTGCGCCAATGCTGTTTTAATTTTGGAGCCAAATTGCAAAGTCATTTTTTATGCCTGAATGCTGAAGTAACCTCAGCCTTGTAAATTGCTTTAGTTAGTCAGTGCCTGCAGTTTTGTAAAGTCTGCCAAGGCGCGGAAGTAGCGGTCGATATTCTTGAGAATGCCGTGGCGATTATTACGCTTTGCCAAGTCCTCATCGTTGACTAAGGTGTCTTCAAAGAAACTGTCAATGTACGGTGTGAGATTGCGCAATAAATCAAGTAGTGATTGATATTCAGCTTCTGTGCTTGGCAGAGTGAACGAATCGGGATTGCTGCCGCGCTCCCAATTAGCCTTAACATTTTTCTGGAAAGCCTCCCAGAGTGCTTTCTCGGATGCGCCGCTCAGGGCATCTGCCTGCACTATATCTGGTGACTCGGGCTTGAGGATATTTCCTATTCTGATTCCAACTCGCATAAGGTCACCAGCTCCAGGAGCTGAAACCATGTGCTTGACCGTATTCATCCGAACCATTACATCGCTGATATTGGCCAAAGGATCACGAGCACCAAGCACTGCTTCAACTATTTCTTTGCCATAGCCACAATCAAGCAATTTACCCTTGAGGCGCTGCATAATAAAGTCTTTGACTTCTGCTGCAGTGGCTTCGTTGTCGAATTTCTTCCCGTTTTTGTCTTTGCCATTGCTGTCAGCGTGCGACGGTCTTTCCAGAAGTGGCTCAAAGGCCATGAGCAAGCTTGCAATCAAGGTTGTGATGTTGATTGGCAAGTCAGTTAGACCGTCGACAACAATGTCAATTAGGCCTTGGGCATTGCGTCTCAATGCATATGGATCGGAGGACCCAGTAGGTTTTTTACCTAAGGCGAAAAGTCCGACCACGTGGTCCAATTTGTCTAGAAGCGCCGCTAGCTGACCAAGACGATCTTGGGGAATGGCATCATTGCTGGTGCGCGGAGCATAATGCGAGAGAATTGCCTGCACTACTTCAAACGGTTCGCCTTCTCTTTTGGCGTACCAGCTGCCGACATATCCTTGCAATTCAGGCAACTCTCTCACTAAATTGCTGACTAAATCGAGCTTCATCAATTCGCAAACTCTCACCAAGTTATCTTTTTCGTGATTTGAGAGCACGCTGCTAGCCGGTTCGCTATTGGTTAAAACAGTTGCTAATTGGCTCAATCTGTCAGTCTTGTCGCCGTAGCTGCCGAGGCCTTCTTGATATGTCAATTTAGCAAGCGCAGGTAAACGGTCTTCTAGTTTGGCCTTACTATCATCAAAGAAGAAGAACTTGCCGTCGGCGAGCCTTGCTCTCAGAACTCTTTCGTTGCCTTGTTTGATATGAGGTGCCGCTTCTGTGCGGTTGTTGTTAGTGATAGTGATGAAGTAAGGTAGAAGCGTTCGATTCGATGGATCGTTTTGCTCTTTGGCTTCTACTGGAAAATAACGCTGGTGATGAATCATGATCGTTTCAATCAATGTTGCTGGAAGCGTTAAATAGTCATCTTCGAATTGACCAACAAGAGCGGTTGGCCATTCTGTTATATTGACAACTTCGTCAAGCAGGCCTGATTTCAGTTGCGGAGCTGAGCCGCCTAGTTCACATGCTCTGGCGCTTACTTGGACCTCGACCATTTCTCGGCGCTTGGCTGGATCAACAATAACAAATGCTTCTTTCAGAGTTTCTTCGTATTTGTCTGCATGGGCAATGGAAACTTCACCTGGATGCAAAATGCGGTGGCCTCTTGTTAAGCGCCCACTTTTGAAATTAGCTACAGTAATATCAACAAGCTTGTCATCTAGCAGGGAGACTAGCCACCTAAGCGGTCTAGAGAATTTGACTTCACAATCACCCCAGCGCATCAGGCGCTCACCTGAAATTTGACCTATAACTTTGTTTACCAATTCAGGCAATACTTCTTGTGTAGCCTTGCCGCTGTTTACAACTACTGCATGCAAGTACTCGACACCGCCAACCTCTTCACGCGAAAGCTCTGCTGCTGTTAAACCATGCTTCTTGGCGAATCCTTCAGCTTGAGGTGTGGGCTTGTTGTTGGCGTCGAAACTACTTTTGACAGCCGGTCCCTTTACCTTCTTTTCAGTGGTGGTCTGCATGGCAGCAATCTCTTCAACCAAAGCGGTTAGGCGCCGCGGGGTTGAATAGGAGCGAATCTGCTTGAAGGCAATATTGGCTTCGGTGAGGTTGGCTCGGAGTAGTTCTCTAAGTCTTTCTTCCGCCTCCGGTACAAAGCCCGCTGGCAGCTCTTCCACACCAATTTCAAGTAAGTAATTAGCCATTTATATCTTTTGTAGTATCTCTCTGCGGTAGTAACACATCATACAAAACACCAGGGAAAAAGACTCTGCACTGTAAATGGTGCAGATCTTTCAAGATCTTGGACAATAGTATCCAAGACAGCTTATTATTTGTATGGTCGCTCTAACTAGGAAAAAAGAATACTCAAGATGTCGCGAAATTTTAAGCACGTTAATGCTAGGCACATTATTACTTCACTAATGCTAGTGATGTCACTGGGAGCCTGCGGCAAGAAGGAAGAGGCTTCACAAGCACCGATAGAGTTGGGCCCTAAGTGGGGTTTTATTGATCACACGGGCAAATTCGTCATCAAGCCTCAGTTTCGAAGAGTATTGCCTTTCTCTGATGGCTTGGCCGCAGCCGACCTTTCGTCACGCTGGGGTTTTATTGACAACACTGGCAAATTTATTATTGAACGGCAATATGAAGAAGTAACCCGCTTTTCTAAGGGTTTAGCTGCAGTTAAAGCTTTTAATGGCAAATGGGGTTTGATTGACAAAACCGGGACTCCAACTAGCCCAGCAACCTTTGAGGCAATTGGTGAGTGCGGTGAAGCAAATAGACCGCTAGAGCCGAATACCATAATTTATTGCTCTTACAAAGAGGGAAACAAGTGGGGTTTCATCGATAAAACAGGCGCGCCTAAAGTGCCTCCGGCTTATGATGCTGTCGGTCCATTTTCAGAGGGTCTAGCAGCGGTCAGTAAAATGGGCAAATGGGGCTACGTTGACCCAACTGGCAAAGTCATAATTGATTTCAAATATGACCAAGCCAAGCAGTTCCATGACCGTGTCGCCGAGTGTTACTTTGGCTCAGATTTTGTCATCTTAGACACGATTGGCACTATGTCTATGAGTGATGCTTTGCAGTCGCGTAATTTCTTCCATGATGAGCTTGGTTTGAGCTTGAAGCGCGGTAAGTATGGCTTCATGAACAAGAAAGGCAAGACTGTTATCAAGAGAAGATTTACTTACGCTGAAGATTTTTCTGAAGGATTAGCTTTAGTCGGCGTTGCCAATGCTCGCCAGGGTTACATCGATACTAAAGGCTTAATTGTTATCCCACCTGTGTTTGATGGCGCCCAGTCATTCTCTGAAAAATTAGCAGGGGTGAAGATTGACCCCCGCCTAGTAGCTGATGATGGCTCGATTTCAGCTTCCGCTGTTGAGGAAGCGCTTAAGTATGACCCTCATGCCAGCACCATTAAGGCTGAGCCAGCCACTACTGTCGAACCGGAAGTTGAAGCCGGCAAAGAAGGCGAGGCTGTTAAAGATGGCGCTGCTGTGAAAGACGGAGAAGCTGGAAAAGCAGGTGAGCCCGCCAAAGATGGCGAAGCAGCAAAAGACGGGGATGCTAAGGCCGATGCGGCTGCTGTTAAGGATGGCGATGCAAAAAAAGTAGAACCTGCGAAAGGCACTGAGGCGAAGCCTGCGGATCCTAAAGCTGGAGACAAAGCTCTTAAGAATCCTGATGCTACCGCCAAACCAGAAGCTAAAGTAGAGACCAAGACAGAAGTCAAAGTAGAGTCCAAGGCCGAGTCTAAAGTTGACGCTAAAGCAGCAGCCAAGTCAGAGGCTAAGACTGAATCAGCCAAGGCGGCTCCTGCGAAGAGTGGCAAATAAAATCTTTGATTTTGGATAGAAAAAGGGTTTAGTCACCCAAGAGCTTTGGGTATTCTAAAAATTAGCCGGCGGTTGGCTTGCTGCCTCGTTTAGACTATCTGTCATGAGGGCGCCTCCACCGGCACTTTTTTGACTACTGGCTAGTTTCAAAATGTCCGATTTTCTTGAGAAAGTCGGACATTTTTCGGCAATTCAAATAGAGATAAGAGCACAATAAAAAAGACCGCCCAGATTGCTCTGCGGCGGTCTAATTACTATCGTCTGACTGCCTATTGCGTAGGCTCGATATTTCTTGCTGCTTCAAGTCAGAATCCACAGCTAGCGGGTTATCACTACAGTTTC